>Ga0157369_10000555_pt1 | contig 49015 bp, 43 predicted proteins | sample C25metaG_FD_113461 | JGI IMG/M metagenome (GOLD analysis project Ga0157369, IMG submission 113461) | Corn rhizosphere microbial communities from Kellogg Biological Station, Michigan, USA - C2-5 metaG | ecosystem: Host-associated > Plants > Roots > Rhizosphere > Soil | place: USA: Michigan... | reverse complement strand
TAAGTTTCATTGCTACAGCGATCATCCGCATCTGCGGCGAAGCAATTTTCTCGAAAAATTTGGCCGTTACCGCGAAGGGATAAAAGGCGATCGCACTGAATTTTTGATGGCGCTATCCTTTCTTAAAAACAAGGGCAAAGCGATGTTTTATGAAGATTATAAGGGTTTATTTGACCAGGTAAACTCAGCTGATGAACCCAGCACGATGACAAGAAGCGATCTGCGCCAGAGCAATAACCCGCTCATTGCCTTTGTGAGGATGATCTATCGTAACGTAAAACACACTTACGAACTGCTCACACTTGATCTTAAGGTTAAATAGTGTTGTTTAACACTATTTAACCGCGTTTATCCCCCTATAGATTTCCTTTACATTATTCTCCCAAGTATGGGTGCCTGCAAACTGGATACGTTTTTGCTGTAGCGTTGGGCTATCTTCGGTCAACGCCTGCTCTATAAGTTTAATAAAATCTTCCTTTGAACTTCCGAGGTAGGTGTATTTTTCAAATACGCTCATGGCCTCGGTTCTGGTCGCTACTATCGGTTTCCCCATTGCCAGGTATTCATCAATTTTTCTAGGGTAATTTCCGATAGTCACCTCATTGACCAACTGAGGGTTTAAGCAAACATCAAATGCAGCGATATAAGCTGGCAGCATCTCGGGAGGCTTACCGCCCAAAAAATGAATATTAGGCACCCGATGTAAATCGCTGGCCGTAAACTCCCTATCCTCAGGGCCTACCAGTACAATGTTCCACTCCGGCTTTTGAAGTGCGATGTATTTGATCAGCTCCATATCCAAACGGATGCTTTGCAGCGCTCCTACATAACCAATTACCGGGCCGCTGATTTTAGCAACGTCTGCTGGTTTTTCTCCCTGATAGCTTGTAAAAGTATCCAAATCACAGCCCTGACCCACGTAGTATGAGTGTGGGTTGTACTTTTTGCAATAAGCTGCCAGATAAACCGAATTGGCTACACAAACATCACTTTTAGCAATTAACTGCGGTTCAAGTCGGGTACCGTGTAATTTCCAGTAGTCGACGGCCAGCATAAAATCGCGTGAGTAATAAACGCTAACGGTGGGTTTGAGATATTCTTTTAGATAAAAGCAACGAAAGATGTCATTGTCATTAAAAAGGATAAAATTCTTAAACCCAAGTTTTTCAATAGCCTTTTTGATCGAGTTAGCGAGCCTCTTATTGTTTAGCTTATTTAGTCTGGTATGTACCCATGTACTTTTTATCCAGTTAATTGACTCAATTAATTCATCCGGATAATAGTTCCAAAGATTGTGCTGAATCTGTACCAGTCCATCAGTAGTTCCGTGGATCACTTCTATTCGCTTTTTAACCTTCAGATCATCTTTGTGCTTCATCAGGGTAATGCGGTCCAGCGGAGAGTTAACATATAAAACCCTGTTATACCGGCTAAATTCCAGTGCCAGATTCTTACAATTACTTCCTATCTCTACGTCCCAGGGTTGCTGGCCCACAATGATGATGTCACGATTTGTGATAATATCAGGTACGCTATTCTCCATGATAAATAATTATGCCGGCAACACTTTGGCGGCTGTTAGCTCACTTTGTTTTTCACGTTCGGCTATATCCAGTCTTAAGGTAACGTTTATCAACGCAGCTTCGAGATAAAACATGATATTTGACGGAAACTGCACGAGTGCCTCCTGTGGGAAGTTCGCAATATTATAAGCAAAAATCACCAGCGTCATGGCCAGGCAATAAGTCTTCAGCTCAGGGTTTTGAATCTGATAATAATTATTGATTCCTGCTCGCAGGATGACAAACATCAGCGTACACAAAATAATGAGTCCTATCCATCCGTCCTCTACTGCTACCCGTATATAACCGCTATCTGGCGGGAAATGCGAAAGATAAGAACCCGGTGCAAAACGCTTGCCCCATTCCCCCGTTGAACCAAGCCCACCTCCCATCGGATGGGTAAGAATATAGGGTTGGATTCGCTTTTGATTCGCCTTTCTTACGTTATAAGAATCATCATTATTAGGGCTAAAAGCGGTTTGAAACCTTTGAATATTGGGATTGGAAGATGGAACAACAATGAGAAAGACGAGGAAAACAGCCGCCATGCATACTCCAATAAGTACTTTTTTACTATAATTCAATATGGCAAAAAGTAACAGGGCAGCAGGTAACAAAACATTTGCGCCCCGGGTACCGGAATACAACATGGCCATTAGGCACATTATAGTTAATACACCACACAACGCCTTTTTCCACCAGCTAAACTTACCTGCAATAATGCAAATGCAAAATATGGCAGGCATTACCATGTTATATGAGAAAGAAACAGGATCTGAAAATATGGAGAACTTCCGCCAGTGCCCTGCTATAAAAAGCAGATCGGCAATGGCTGGGTCCGAATGTAAATAGGCATCCTCAGCAGCTGAAAAACCGATATACTCCTGTTTAAACGCATAAGCCGCACCAATAAAGCAGAGCAGGAGCCACAATTTAAAGATGAACCGCACAAATTGAATAGTGCGGATATTATACAAGAAAATAAAGTAACTCAATGACACTATGGCCACAGACCTGATGGTATATATCCAAGCCATGCGTGCCTCTGTAACAGGATTGCCAAATTCCAGAATGTTATACCCCAGCCAAGTTAGTAGCACAACCGTTACTGGCCCTTTAAATAATTGCCAGTTGCGTTCCTTCTTCTGTCTTATCAGCATACCTATAATTAATAGGAGCTGCAAGGCATCCATTAACGTCCCAATAGGTCCTGGTACTCCCCAGCGCATCAGCATAAAGAGGAAGAAAGCCATTATAATTTGTACGGCTATCCCGAATTGCGGATAAGCCACCACACCATAAATTGCTGGTACCCCTACTGCAACAACCAATAGCAGGGCGCCAAAAGTAATACCAGAAGTAGCGGTTTCAACAGCGATAATAATAGCAAAAGCTGATAAAAGCAAAACGCCTGTTTTGTTTCTAAGCTTCTGTATAACGAAGATATTTCTCAAAAACTCTTTGACCCTGGATTTCTTGGGGTCTAATGATTTGGGGTTAAGCTGTATTTTGTAAAAATCCTCCACTAAAAAAATAAGATCTTAAAGACGAAAATATAAGTACCGATAAGTGCAACAATTAAAGCAACCAAACGTGTTATTTTTTCAATTTTCGCCTTTTGCTCCGGCGAAACTTCATTACCCTTTAAAGCCTTTACCGACGGATTTACTCTCATTATTCATTTACTTTTAAACTTTCTTCGGCTGCGCTATTATAATAATGAGTAGTTGCCACTGAATATTTATTTGCCTTTCGAGCCTTCAACAAAGATAAAATCTGATAAAAGATAAACCTAGGAATATTAACCAGCGAACGGTAAATCCGCGCATCAGTAGCTGATTTACCCAGCGCCACTAAGAAGCCAACAACAAACAATGCAAAAGCTATCCCCCAAAAAAGTGCAGCAACGGTACTGATCCAAACATTTGCGGCCATACAAAGCAAAGACAAAATAAGAAATATAAACAACGGTGGCCTCAATAAGATCAAACCAAAAGCAAACTGATTCAAGCTCATATTGCGAATGCCTTTAGCCATCATTCCGAAACCAAACTTAAAATAGCGGAACCATGTATTGATCCACCTTGACCGTTGCTTAACCAATTGTTCAGACACGGTTGTCTTTTCATCATAAACAATTGCTTTTTCGGCAAAGGCAATCCTTAAATTCTGACCTACGATGGCTGATTGCAGTACCTTGTCAAAACCCGCTCCTGACACATCACGATGTTCAAGGCAATCCCTATATAGTTGGGTGTCAAATGCCATTCCTGAGCCAGCTAATGTGGCCGAAGAGCCGATCTGAAACAATAACTTGCCATCATAAAAATGGTAGTAAATATCTCTGGCGGCGTCAAGGCAGGCGTATGTAGTATTTAGGTTCTTTGCCTCCCTTACTCCTTGTACCGCTTTAAAACCAAGTTCGAAGTATTTATCGAGTTCATTTAAATATTCCGGATCAACTAAGTTATCGCTGTCAATAATAGTTACGATATTATGCGGCCGCTGAAATCTGTTTATAGCATAAAAATGCGACTTGGTGTTGCTTGACAATGCCTCTTCCGGCCTAAGAATAATTACTCTTTTATCCGCAAAACACAACCCGCTCACATCGCATTTGTCAGCAACAACATATATCAGAAAATTAGCATAGTTGAGCTTTAAAAGTGATGCAACCACATCTGGTATTGCTGTCACCTGTTCATAGGCTGTCACGATGATTCCATAATCATTCTCGGCCGCCTGACTACGTGATCGCACCCTGAATTTCTTAAACAAGGATAAAAAACATAAACAGCATGGTAATATCAAGTTATATCCGATCACCACCTGTACAATTATCCAAACTGCCCTTAATACTGCCATATCATATTTTAAATTAAGCCTCTGCTACTTCAGGAACTTGTTCTTTGTCGACAGTGTTCAGTATCCATCCAATAAATCTACCATTAAAATTCTTCAAATAGTCTGTATGGGTCTTCTTAGAATCTTTAATAGCCTGACCGGCCTGAAATACTGTCAAAATCTTTTCAACAAACAATGTCCACTCTTTTGATTTATTAAGGGTTTCCAGCGCAGATGCTTCAATTAGAATAATGTCAAACCGTTCGCTTAATTTGGCCAGTTTCTCCGCAATGCTCATCTGATCAGCTATTTCTAAAACAGAAATATCATTCCCTCTATTCCCTAATACGGTTATTTTAGGTTCAGGGTTCAGCTGAGCTTCATCTATTTTACCAGCGAGATAGTCTTCAAGATAAAATTTAGGTTTAACTATTTCGGTAATGCCAGGGTGAACAAAGTTACCGTCTATGATAAGTACCTTTTTGTTAATAGATGAATAAGCGTATGCCATATTCATAGTAACGAACGTCTTGCCCTCTCCCTTGCTTAAACTATTAATCAGAATGGTTTTGTTGCCATGCAACTCGTTATCAACTTCAAAGCGGATTGATTGCACAAGGTTCCGGAATGTTCTCATCTCGGCATTCGCCCCCACTTCTCCCCATACACTTCTCATATCCATCGTCTGGCTATTCAAAAGATTCAAATATCCCAACACGGGTACCTTTGTTCTGTTTGCGAGCTCAGCGGGAGTTTTTACAGTTGCATCAAGCAAGAACAATATGAAAAGAACTGCAACACAGAAAACAAAAGTGATAATACCACTTAAAATAACCAGCAACATCTTCTTAGAGGGCTGAGGTAAACCCGGCATTGCCATTTCAGTTTGTTTTAGCCTTACCGATAAACTGGTTTCCAAACTTGTTTGATTATATTTTTTCAGAATCTCGATGTATTCCTGTCCGGCCACGGCAATGGCGCTTTCGTACGATTGTACCACGGCCTCATGAGGTACCAGCGTATTTAGACGTTGATTTAATCTGACGATCTGTCCCGCCAACACCGCCTGGCTATTCTTAGCTAAGTCATACTGGATCTGCAGCGTCATTTTCTGCTGAACGAGATTCTGTTTATTATTAAGTGGATTTAGAATATACTTATCAGACGATTGGGCAATTTGATTGGAGATAGCCTCCTTGAGCGAGTCAACAGATTTCTTGTCACGTTGATTAAATCCACCTTGGACATAGCGCTCATTAGCAGCAGCCAGTTGACTACGTGTATTAACTATATCCTGGTTAATATGCACGAGCGAGCTTTCAGCATAACGCCGGTCGGTAGGATTAAATTGGTTATCAATACTTCTAATTGCTCCAGCATAAGCCACTTCATCTTTTTTTGCCTGGTCGAGACGAGTCTCAAAGTCCGTTATCTGACTATACAACGCCCTCGCCTCTTCACTTAAATTAAGAACCTGATTTTTGATCTTATAATTTTTCAGATTCTCCATTCTCCTGTTTAACGTGTCTTGTTTAGCTTGTAATAAATTCGCTAAAAAAGTCACTGCTTTATGCTGATTTTCCTTTAATAACTGGGTATAGTAACTGATAAACTCACTGCATAAAGTATTAACTACAAAAGCCGACATCTGCGCGTTGTTGGCATCAAATTGCACATCAATAAAATCACTATTCTGGGCCCGATATACAATCAGTGTCTGTAAGAGGGACTGGTCATCATACTTCATTGACTCCAATAACTTATGCAAGCCGTTCTGATCGCGGCTAAACAAAGACAAGGGCTGCTTTTTATTGTATAAGTCGGCAAAGACGGCCAGCGCGTGTTTCTTTGCATTCCCGCTTAACTGATTGAACAACTTACTCGGTTTGTGATAAGGCGTACTTCCGCTCAGATCATGAATAATGAGCTTATAAGAAACCTGATCCAGCATCTTCTTTGAGCGAAGCATTTCGATCAGGTTACTGAATTGTTGATTGATCTGAGATTCCTGAACGTTATTATCCGACAACGTTTGCTGAGTTTGATCAACAAGCCCAGTGGCAATCTGCGCCTGCGAAGAATAAACATCCGGTTGATTTCTTACCAGGATATAGGTAATAACGATAGCAACAAGCGGAATTATGATCAACGTATACTTGTGCTTTGCCAGCAACTTAAAAAATGACGCAAATTCCATTATTTTATATTTTCCAATTTATCTCCTAAAAGTTCTTCAAGTTCTGCCTTGGCAGTCAAGTAATTTGTCTCCGCCTGTATTTTGCTTTGAATATGATCGGTAACTGTAACCTGTGCTTTATTAAAATTATCATAGGTTTCCTCGCCTTTTTCAAACTTATGTTTGATGCTTTTCAGCGCGTCTTCAGCATCTTGCTCTGTTTGAGTCTGGAGTTTTAAAGTTGCCAGGCTTTGCAGATAACTATAATATCTTTTTTTCACTTCTGTGGCCAAAGTGAGAAAATATTCTTCCTGATCGTAATCCGCTATTTTGAGCTCTTCTTTTGCCTGTTTGAGCTGGTAAGTTTTTTGAAGGTAATTACCTAAATTGAAAAATATCCCCACCTGTATGCCATTAAAATAACTGTAGGCTTGCTGGGTACTACCTCCGCTTTGATTGACAATAAAATTGGAACTGTGTGGTTGATATACATAAGAAAAAGTAAATACATCAAACCAGGAAACATCGGCCTTTTTAATATTGCCCTTGGCAATATTAATTCTGTTTTGAAATCCTTTAACGTGAGGATAATTAGCCTTAGCCGTAGAAATCAGTTTATTAAGATAGTCTTCGGAAATATCGTTGAGAATTGTGGTTTGGCCGAGAACGGTGTTGACTTTAAAAAAAGAAAAAACAATTAAAAGAGTAAACGGCAAAAGCTTATTTCTATACATTATCAGGTATTTGGATACTTGTAATTAATAACATTAGGCAATATGTCAACTTCTAAAACTGACAGCTTCCATTGAACGTCATAATTACAAGAATTGTTTTAATCGGTAATTAAAGCAAAAGTTTGAAAAAAAAAGCTCATAACAAAAAAAATACAACACTAGTTTGAATAGTATTATAGTTGACTGCGGCATTGTTTTGGGGTGTAAGAGAGGTGATCTAATTTAAAAGTAAATAAAGCTTATTTAAAAACAAAAGAGGTAACCAACAACGAGTCGGTTACCTCTTTTATCTGGAGTGAATCTCTTAAAATTAATTCCCCTGTAGTTTGATATATTGCCTTGCCGCTTTTCTCCAAATCATGTTTCTGCCTTTCTTAGAAGTTACTTGCAGTATGAATGAAAATAGTAGCGCCAGACAGGTTACCAGAATAAACAGCTGAAAATTACCGATCTTATCAAAAACCACTACTGTAAGTATCACAAACACATTAAAAACAAGCAAGATAAAAGTGGCACGTTCGTGTCTTTTAACACTCCTTGTTAATATATGATGTAAGTGATTTCTGTCCGCCTTGAAAGGCGAATATCCTTTAGCTATACGAAGTGTAAACACACGCAACGTGTCATATATAGGAACAACTAATATAGATAAGGCCAGAAGTGGTGCCGAAGATATATGCAATACCCCGCTATTATGAAAATTGGTACTTGCTTGTATAAAACGAATGCAGAGCACTGCAGCAATAAGGCCAATCAACATAGAGCCGGTATCGCCCATAAATAGCCTGGCAGGAGTTACGTTGTATCGTAAAAAACCAATCAACGCCCCCATTAATGCAAGTGATATAAAAGCAGATTCCTGTTCACCTATCATGGCAAATAAAATACCAAAACATCCTGTCATCAGCACGCCTAAACTACCTGCCAATGTATTAATTCCGTCGATCAGGTTAAATGAATTGACAATTAATAAGATAACGAATACCGTCAGCAAAATCTGGCCATACATCGGAATTTCCCCTATACCAAAAATACCATACAAACCGGTCAATCTCACATTACCTAAAATAACAAGCACTAAGGCCGCCGCAATTTGAATCAGAAATTTAGTTTTGGGATTAACGCCCTTCAAGTCATCCTTAATACCCATTGCAAAAAGAATAATGCAACTGGTCAATACATAATTTATCTTAAGATGATTATCTGGTAAAATAAACATCAGGGCAGTTATAGTAAAACTGCAAAAGATTCCTATTCCCCCCAATCTTGAAACTAAATGTTTGTGATCTTTTCGATGAAGCTCCATGTCATCGTACAGATTTCTTTCCTTAGAAATAAACACGATTGACGGAAAACAAAGCGAACTAAGAAAGTAGCTTATCACAGGTATCAGAAAATACACCCCCAGATTTTGTAATATTTCAATCATAACAGGACTATTTTTGGCAAAAATAATAATTTAAATAGCATTTTAATGAGAATTTATTATTTTTTATTTCTTGAAGTAGAAATAGGCAAGGGTTTAAATTTTTAGCAACCTAGATTAGAACAATTGTTTTATTTTTTTGTTTCATGTAGCGATCTTTATTATAAAGCTTGTCATTAACAAATGGTTGAGCAATTGATTTTATTTTTCAGTTACTTTAGTAAGCGTCCTCACCAGGTTTACTTTTAACTAATTAACAATTAACTATCGGTAATTTTAAAATATCGACAAGAACCGAACTCTATAATTATATTTTTTTCAAACAATCACTTTTTATATCGTAAAAAATATTAATTTTGTAACGTTGCTTATAAAAACATGCTTTTGAGGTCTATCTATTGTTATCTGCTTTTTGCATTTGCTATTCTTGCCTGTTGTTCCTGTTCCTACAAGTCGAGAAATTTGTTATTTAAGACAGACAAAGAGATTAGCAGTGATTCGATAAAAACGGTTTACGTTGTTCGGAAGGGCAACGGTGAGGCGCATGTGCCATACAGGTTGCAGCCAGGTGATCGCCTTCTTATACGCAACCTGCAAAATCCTACAATTCTGAGCGGGGATGAAAAAACCGCATCAGTTGCACAACAAACTTTCTTGATCGGTCCCGATTCGCTATTGACGATACCTGCCTTAGGAAAAGTGAATCTCACTGGGCTTACCGTCACCGGCGCAGAGCAAAGACTACAATCACTATATGCCGATAAAATATTGAATCGACCGATTATAGAAATAACTGTATCCAATTTTCAGGCGACGGTATTGGGTGAAGTAAGATCTCCCAATAAATATGTGCTGGAACACGAAAATCTTTCCCTTGTGGAATTACTTGGGCAAGCTGGCGGTCCAACCCCTCGTGCAAATCTCAACAGAGTAAAAATAGTACGTGGAGACCCAAAAAATCCCGAAATTCTCTTTGTAAACCTTAAGAACGCAGAAACACTAAAAGATCCGCACTTGCAAATTCAAAATCACGATGTTGTGTATTTAGAACCAACAAGATTGAATGGTACTGGTGATAGCGTCTCAGGCTTCTCAACAGTTGTACAGCCAATTCTAATTATCGTAAATACGTTTCTGGTGATATTTACGCTTGCAAGAAAATAACATGGCCGAAACTCAAAATACCACCATAGGTACGGGCTCATTAAAAGGTACTGCCAAAATGGATTATTTTAAAATTATTCAAATTGGCTTAAGTCAGTGGTATTGGCTAGCGGCATCGCTTTTGATATCGCTGACAATTGCTTACTTTTATCTACGCTATACGCCTAAAACTTATCAGACTGCAGCAACGATCAAACTGGAGGAAAAGAAATCGCAACTTTCTGACGTGCTAGTTAGTTCCGCTACTCAGGAAACCCAAGATCCGGTACAAACGGTAAGTTATGTCATAAAATCAAAAGCTTTGTTAACCAAAGCGCTGATGAAACTTAACTATAATGTGGCATTTTACAAGAAAGGGAATTTTTTAACTACCGAAACCTATCCGTTTCAGCCCTTTCAAATTAATATAGCCAGTGTCGATACAGTTTCTGGCTCTTATCCTGCTTTTTCAATCTATGGCATATCGGCAACTCAATTCTCGTTATCCTATATTCTAACAGGTAAGTCAATAAACAAACTTTGCAAGTACAATGACCTCATTCAAATTAATGACTTGAAATTTCGAGTAGTAGGCACTGCTGTTGCTCCTAATACCGTTTATACATTTAACTTTAATTCTATTGATCAATTAATTGGTAGGGTTAGTGGAATACAAATTTCAGAAACCGGTCGCGGGTCAAATATACTACAGTTAACGCTTCGAGATCACAATGCCTACTTTGCCAGTGATTTTTTAAATATTCTCATTAAGGAATATCAAACTTTTGACCGGGATCAACGAGCGCTGTCGGCAACGCACACCATTGATTTTATTGACGAACAATTGGTCGAACTATCAATGAAAGTTAAGGGCTCCCAAAATGCCCTCGCCGACTATAAAAGGCAAAAAGGGATTGTTGATCTATCGTCGGCGTCGGCAAGCGCCATGTCTCAGGTAACAAACTATGAGGCGCAAAAGAACGCGCTTGAACTGCAAAAAATCGCGTTAATAAATCTTCAAAAACAAGTCAATGATCATAAAGGTCAGATCAGTTATAATTTTAACATTGACGAATCTTCCAATTCACTACTTTCATCACTGATAGCTCAATATAACACGTTATTTACCGAAAAAATGGAGAAGTCTGACTATTACAATGCAAAGTCAGATGTTATTGCAGATGTCAATAGAAATTTGCAAGAAATACAAAAAAGTATATTGAGCAATATCCAGTTGAGTATCAATCGGACACAGTCTTCTATTGATTATATAAATAAGATAATCGGCTCGTACAATGGCAATATTAGCACACTGCCTACTGTTGAAAAGGACATTTTCGCGCTAGAGAGGAATTTCAATATTAATGAGAAGGTTTTCACTTACCTGATGGAAAAAAAGTTGGAAACGCAGGTAAACAGAGCTAGCATTCTTCCGGGAAATTCGGTTCTTGAAACTGCTCACGCTAATTTAGTTCCCATTGAGCCCATTAATAAAAATGTTTATATCCCGGCGTTCTTGATCGGCTTAGGACTCCCTATACTGATTATCATATTAATTCGAATAATCAATAACCGTATCAATGTGGTAGAAGATATAGAAGGCATGTCACCCGTTCCAATTTTGGGCGTTATAAGGAGTTATCCTATCCAGATGGATCCTCACAACAAATTAGTTATTTCATCTCCTCCGTCCAAAAGTATATTCTCTGAATCAGTGAGAGCTGTACGGACAAGCCTAAGCTATGTCGCTAATGACAAAATAAGCAAGGTAATAAGTGTTACTTCGGAAGTTGCTGGCGAAGGTAAGTCGTTTGTTTCATTGAATCTGGCGAATTCATTATCGCTGATTGATAGAAAAGTTATTATTATCAGTACCGACCTTAGAAAACGGAGGCTGCATCAGACTTTTAATGTCCCCACTGAGACGGGATTAAGTTCGTACTTGGCAGGTAGACATAGTTTGGACAAAGTATTATTCAAATCATCAAATAGCAATCTCGATTTTATTCCGTCAGGAGAGCTGCCGCCTAACCCAGCAGAATTGTTGCACAGCAAAAAAATGGAAGATCTCCTAAAGTTACTCCGGGAGAAATATGATTATATCATTTTGGACAATGCTCCTATCGGCTTAGTGGCCGATGCGATGCCGGTAATGCGTCAGAGTGACATTAATGTATTTGTTATTCGAAGCCGCGTGTCTAAAAAGTCGTCCATAACCTTAGCGGACGCATTGCGTTCTGAAGAGGATATCCAGAACTTCTACATCGTTTTTAATGGTTTTAAAGAAAATAAGTTGTTCGAGTCAATTTATTCAACCACTGGTGCCGGAAAAGTTGGTTATAGCAGTTATTATGGTAGATATAGCTACTATTATTCTGGGTACTACGAAGAAGATGGTGAGCAGAAGTCTAAGTGGAAGTTCTGGTAAAAGTTGAGTGAAACTTATATGCGCAATCAATATCAGTGGTATCCGGTATATACAAATCCAAGGGCTGAAAAAAAGGCGTATGAACATCTGGTAAAAAAATCAATTGAAGTTTATCTGCCATTAAAGAAGACGCTTAAGCAATGGAGCGACAGAAAGAAGTGGGTTCAGGAGCCTTTGATCACTTCTTATGTGTTTGTTTATATAAAGATTAGCGAAATGGCAGCGGTGCTAACAACACCAGGGATAAGCAGGTTTATCTATTTCTCGGGCAAGGTGGCAACCATGCCTGAAATGCAAATAGAACGAATTAAACGACTCCTGCAGACTGATAACCCTTTTTCAATAACAACGAAGCAATTTGAAAAGGGCAAAATGGTGGAGGTCACAGCGGGGCCTTTAAAAGGATTAACTGGAGAGCTAATTGAATATCAATCACAAAAGAAAATCCTTTTAAGGCTTAGCCCTGTCGGAGAATCGTTGCTTGTGCAAATATCTCCAGACATTATTGATTCTTTGTGAGGATCCATTAATTAAATTTTAAATAGCAGTCGGATTTTTAATAAATGTGACTGACGCGGCGAAGCCATGCATAGCCGATACTTGAATTTACAGACAGAAGCGTCAATATATTCAAATGGCAATTGTGTTTTTGACTTTAAGATCTTTTAGTATGGACAACAGGCTTGTAAAGGGTTTCGGCGATATTTATAAGGGTGCTTGCCGAGTTGCTGAGTAACAGTGACGAGCATTATTGCAAACCGTTTGTAGAGCAGACACGCAATTTAAGGGGTATCAACGTATTTGGCGCATCGGCTAAATACGTTGTTTTTAGGGAAAACAAAAAGTGATCTTAATTGCCGAGGAGATGGAAGTTTGGAGGGATTTATCTCCGGATGACTCCAAAAATGCGTTGTTAGGTGGCAAATGGGTCTATAGTAAATCCAAGCGATAAGAATAAATCAAATAGGCTACTACAGAAAGCTAGGAATACCACAGTCGATCGAATTTGCCGCTAAGCTGCGCCGACGATGTCTACAAGACTTGATATCAAAATTGTATAAACAACATTCAAAAATTATTGAAAAGTGCATAAATCTGATTTAGACTGGACCATTCAACCGAAAACATCGGTTTTCGATTTAAAACTCCGCGATACGTGGGAGTACCGCGACTTGTTGTGGCTACTTGTGCATCGCGACTTTGTTTCTTTTTACAAACAGACCATACTTGGTCCACTTTGGTTTTTTATTCAACCTATTTTTACAACGATAATATTTACGTTTGTTTTTGGGAATCTCGCTAAAATCTCCACGGACGGATTGCCCCAGCCCTTATTTTACATGGCTGGTATAACCACCTGGAATTATTTTGCGGATTGTTTAAATAAAACCTCGACCGTTTTTAAGGATAATGCAAACATATTTGGCAAAGTTTATTTCCCTCGTTTGATCATGCCATTGAGTCTTGTAGTATCGAATCTTGTAAGGTTCGGTGTACAATTCGTGCTATTTATTTTCATACTATTGTACTACATGGCGGCCGGTTTTCATTTCTCACCTAACGGTTATATCTTTTTATTTCCACTCATAATTATTTTAATGGCTGCGTTGGGATTAGGTTTAGGAATGATTATCTCCGCAATGACTACAAAATACAGAGATCTTGCATTCCTTGTCACGTTCGGTGTACAGTTATTGATGTACGCTACTACGGTGATTTATCCTCTATCTGCGGCTCCGGCGAAATATAAGTGGTTAATCGAATTAAATCCAATGACGGCACTTATAGAAACGTTCAGATACGGGTTTCTTGGCAATGGAAGTTTCACTTGGCTATCATTCGGTTATTCAGCATTGATTACGGCGATAATCTTACTATTCGGAATTATCATCTTTAATAAAGTGGAGAAAACGTTTGTTGATACTGTATAATCATGTCGCGCTTTATCGTCCGAGTGAAAAAATAACTTACCTTCTGACTAGTTTTGGTGCACGGCCGACTTATTTCCTAGCTCACTTTCAATTTTTAAAAATTGCTGATCAATAAGTACACATTACAAAAGCAGTACTTCATTTAATGCCCTGTTAAGAGCAACGTTAATGTCCGAATTGATCAAGTAGGAACTGTAATATAAGTTATCTAGGCTTCAAATCTGATTTAGGGAGGACGCCTGTACTTATATTATTAATAACGCTTATGAGCAGCGCAATATGGAGGTTAGTTTTTCCGTCCGTATTGCCGATAAAGCACACAAAAGAAGACGATGCCTTCAATAAAAAAGGAGTGAAGACTACTAAGATCCGCTGCTATCTTTACCTATAAAGATTATAATAGTTTTTGCCGCTGTTTGTATGCGGATTGACAATCTACTTATGTGCGAGAAACAGGCTTTTATAAAGTAAATGAATTATCCGAAATAAGTTAAGCTCAATATATCTAATAGGAGATAGATTTACGTTATTAAAAAATAAAATATAACACAATTAAGAAGCTTAGCTTTTTAATTACCCAATTTTTTCAAAATGTCTATTGCGATTAAAGCAGAAAATTTATCAAAAGCATATCAATTAGGTGAAATTGGTACTGGAACAATTTCACGAGATATTGAACGGTGGTTTGCCAAAGTTCGAGGGAAAGAAGACCCATTTTTAAAAATTGGTGAAACAAATGACCGTACCAGTAAAGGCAATAGTGATATTGTTTGGAGTTTAAAGGATATAAACTTCGAAATACAGCAAGGTGATGCAGTTGGCATAATAGGCCGTAATGGCGCTGGAAAAAGTACGTTGCTGAAAATTTTAAGCAGAGTCACCTCTCCTACTACCGGCAATATACGTGGCAGCGGTCGTATTGCGAGTTTACTTGAAGTGGGCACAGGATTCCATCCTGAATTAACGGGAAGAGAAAACATTTTCCTAAATGGAGCCATCCTTGGCATGCGAAAGCGGGAAATTAAAAAGCATTTTGACGCTATTGTTGACTTTGCCGGCGTTGAACGCTACGTTGACACCCCAGTGAAACGCTATTCTTCAGGAATGTATGTTCGTTTAGCTTTCGCCGTCGCTGCTCATTTGGAAAGTGAAATTTTAATTGTTGACGAAGTACTTGCTGTCGGGGACGCAGAGTTTCAAAAAAAGTGTCTGGGCAAAATGGGAGAAGTTAGCAAGGGTGAAGGTAGAACCGTATTATTCGTGAGCCATAATATGGCAGCGGTAAATAACCTCTGTAATAAGGGTATTCTCCTAAGAAACGGGACCTTAGCAAAAACAGGTAATATTAAGGAAATAGTAGAAGATTATATTCTACTTGGCGCAGAGCATTTTGGATATAAAGAAAAGTCGGCTATTCATTTCACACGTCAAAATCCGAACCTAGAGTTAAACAGAGTAGCCTTGTCTGGAAAAACTGAAAATGCTACTGAATTCGGACTGGATGAAGATATAGCCTGTGAAATTACATATACAGTACATCAACCGACAACAGTCACTCCAAGCATACACTTGTTAGATAAATTTGGCGAATGTATACTTGCGACCTTTAATACAGACGCTGCAAATCTGTTGAAGGACCCTTTTTACGGTAAGACTTTATCGCCGGGGACATACACAACAACATGTATCATTCCAGCGAATTTTCTAAATGAAGCTAATTATAAGATAAGTGTATTTCTTTCGAAGGATACTTCTTTTCAAGATATGACCATTGCGGAAAGCGTTCTATCATTTCAGACCCATGATACTGGGGAAATGAGCAAGGATCATACCAATAGTTGGATTGGACATGTCCGTCCTAAATTAAGCTGGATAACAAAAAGTTTAGAATCTATAATATGAAAGTCGTTTTACTAGCTGGTGGTTTAGGTACCAGATTATCCGAAGAAACAGTTTTAAAGCCAAAGCCGATGGTTGAAATTGGTGGTATGCCTATCCTGTGGCACATCATGAAAATTTATTCGGCTTATGGCTTCAACGATTTTGTAGTCTGTCTTGGGTATAAAGGCTATGTTATTAAGGAGTACTTTGCTAATTATTTTCTACATAAGTCAGACGTAACGATTAATTTAGCTGATAACTCCATTGAGATTCATGATTCCCAAGCGGAACCATGGAAAATCACGTTGATCGACACCGGATATGAGACAATGACCGGCGGAAGAATAAAGCGAATTCAGCAACATGTTGGAAATAACTCTTTCATGCTCACGTATGGAGACGGTGTTAGCAATGTTAATATCGAAGAGCTGGTCAGATATCATAAAACAAAGGGGAAATATTGTACCGTAACCGCGGTGCAGCCCTCTGGCAGATTTGGAGCTATAAATTTAACAGAGGATAACGACGTTCATTCCTTTATGGAAAAGCCTAAAGGGGACGGTTCGTGGATTAATGGCGGATTTTTTGTATGTGAACCCTCAGTATTTGAGTATATCAATAATGATTCAACCATATGGGAAAGAGAACCAATGGAAAAAATTGCAGAGGCTGGTCAAATGGCGGCTTATAAACATGATGGTTTCTGGAAACCGATGGACACTTTAAGAGACAAAGTTGAACTTGAATCTGATTGGACTAAAGGCGCTGCACAATGGAAAATATGGTAAATAGGTTTCAATCTACGTTTAAAAATAAGCGGGTATTTTTAACTGGCCACACAGGCTTTAAAGGCTCTTGGTTGCATGCCTGGCTTATCCTTTTGGGTGCGGAAGTAAAGGGTTACAGCCTCGCGCCTGAAAATAAAAATGACTTGTACTATTTATTAGAGAATGACAGAACGTCAAATTCTGTTATCGCCGATATTCGTGATCTAGACTATTTAAAAAAAGAAATAATTTCTTTTCAACCTGATTTTGTATTCCATCTGGCGGCGCAGCCACTTGTGAGATTATCGTATCATATCCCCCTGCAAACTTTCGAGGTAAACAGTATAGCATGCGGATATCTATTAGAAGCGATACGATATTTAGACAAACAGTGCAATGTAGTAATGGTGACGACCGACAAAGTGTACCACAATATCGAACAGAATTATGCATATAAAGAGGATGATAAGCTCGGAGGATATGATCCTTATAGCGCCTCAAAGGCCGGCGCTGAAATCATTATCGATTCATATAGAAATTCTTTTTTTAATGTCAACAAGTACAACGAACATAAGAAGTCAATTGCCGTCGGTCGGGCTGGCAATGTAATTGGCGGAGGGGATTGGGCCAAAGACCGAATAATCCCAGACATTGCACGCGCCTTGTCTGCAAATAAACCTATAATAGTTAGAAACCCGCATTCAGTGCGGCCTTGGCAACACGTACTTGAGCCCCTATCTGGCTACCTGCAATTAGCATGCTGTCAAGCCGAGAATCCAACTAAGTTTTCTCAAGCCTTTAATTTTGGCCCCAATCTTATCGACAATCTGAACGTCGCAGAGTTGGTATACATTGCTATTGAAACGTGGGGTGAGGGTAGCTTTGAATATAAAATTGATCATAATGCATTGCACGAAGCCAACTTACTTCAACTTGATATTTCAAAAGCGAAGGAATTGTTGAACTGGATGCCTAAATGGAACGCAGCGAATGCTATCAAAGAAACAATTAAGTGGTATTTGGCCTTTCAACAAACTGATATAGATATTAAAGAATATACCATTAATACCATTAAATCTTATTCTGCATAATGAATATCTCTATAATCGGTTCGAACTCGTTGCTTGCTACTTATATAATCGACGAACTAGTGAATGACGATCTGACCCTAACATTATATGGCAAGACAGACTCATCGACAAAAAAGTCCTTTAGCAATCATTTTAAATATTTCTCTTATCCCGATTATATCTTTAATCTTGAAGAACTTTTATCTAGTGATGTTATAATTTACTGTGCGGCAAACGGCGTACAGGCGAATCAAAAGATTCCAAGTACGTTAATTTATAAAGTGAATGCCTTTTTCCCAATTGAAATAATTAATTTCTTGGACGATCATGACTTCAAAGGTAAGTGGATTAGCTTTGGATCCTATTTCGAAATTGGAAATAACATTGAGCACAAAAATTTCACAGAAACTGAAATTTGCACGAGCATGCTCCAAATTCCAAATGAATATTGCTCGTCTAAGCGGTTGCTTACACGTTTTCTAAGCAATGGCGTTCAAAGAGGAAAGTATTTTCATTTCATCTTGCCTACAATATATGGTGCAAGGGAAAATCCTAATCGGTTAATTCCGTATATAGTTAACGCCTTGAAAAATGAATTACCCTTGACATTGAGTGCAGGAAAGCAAATAAGGCAATATATTCACTGCCATGATGTAGCGCGGTTGGTAAAATTAACAATTGCTAAAGATTTACCGCCAGACGTTTACAATGTGGCCGGCGATTGCGGAATTCAAATTAAAGAACTTGTTACAATGATCTTTAATTTTTTCAGTAAAAACGCCGAACCTTATCTCGGTACGCTAAATACCCGTGACGAGAACATGCTGGTTCTTTTGACAGATAATCAAAAACTTGTCCGCCAACTGACTGAATGGCGAGCGCAAATAAGTCTGTTTGACGGAATAAAGGAATATTTATGACTCCGCTAAAAGATAAAATTAAATTAATTCAAAGAAGGAAATTGTCCGATTCAAGAGGCTACTTTTTAAAAGTTTTAACAGGTAAAGAAGAAAAGCTTCCTTCTTACACCGGTGAGATATATATTACTTCAGCCTTGCCCGCAGAAGCAAAGGGCGGACACTATCATCCTAAAGCAAACGAATGGTTCACTTTGTTGCAAGGTGAGTGTGAACTGAAAGTGGAGGATGTGGTTTCAAAAGACAAGCTATCAATTAGATTATCTGCTGATGATCCTCAAACTATATATATCCCCAATAATGTTGCACATGTTTTTATAAATACTGCGTTGGAGAGTGATTTCCTTCTGTTAGCTTATACCGATCAATTATACGATCCGTCGGATACAATTATGTATAATATTTATTAGTCTATTGTATAAAAGTCATATTGTCGGATATCTTGACATACATCTTGACGATTTTGAGGACTTATTGAATCGATACGGAATGAAAAATTGAAGGTCATTATCAACTAAAATGGATAATAAAATACTAACCATAGGGATTCCTACTTATAATAGGGCAAAATACTTAGATAAATGCCTCGCTCTTCTATTTGAAGAGTTTTTGAACTATCAGCAATACATAGATATTCATGTTTCTGACAACTGTTCTACCGATGGCACAGAAAAAGTTATAAAAAAGTATAAAGAAGCAGGTTATGATTTTACTTATACAAAACAAACGTCTAATGTTGGTATGGACGGAAACTTTGGTTTTTTGTATGAAATTAGCAGCACAAAGTACTTTTGGCTTCTTGGCGACGACGATTGGATAGTGGAAGGTACAATAAAGAAAATTTTAGATATTCTACAAAAAGATATAGTGGGGCTTCTTTATCTTAACAATTACTGGTATGAGGAAGACCTCCCCTCAAATATCAGCATTAGCGATACTGCCAATCTTACAGTGTATAATAACGGCCATGAATTTATTTCAAGAATTACGTATTGGGTAACCTTTTTATCCGCCTTTATCGTTAATAAGGATCTGGTTAAAAATAAAATTAATATCAAGGAGTATGATAACACTTTATTTACCCAATTAAGCTGGGTTATTACAGCTATATACAGCGGCAGTGAAATAGTTGTATTGGAGAACTTTGCACTGCTTTGTAAAGGTAGCAACAGTGGTGGTTACAAAGTCTTTAAAGTATTTGGCAATAACCTAAATAAGGTTATGGATATTTTGATAAGACAGAAGTTAGCTGACAAACGAATGAAACATCTTATCAATGTAGCTCTATTAAAAAGTTTTTTTCCGATGTTTTTATCTAGCTCCAACTTTAATTCAGAGAATTACCTAAAATCATTATTACCAAATTTCTGGTACTATCCTCTTTTTTGGAAAAAGTATGTATTGGTCGAGTTAAAGAAAATGGCTTTTTCATCTAAAAAACTATGAGCGTAAAGAGTCGTGTAAAAAATTTCTTAGCCAATTTATTGTATTGGATTTTAAAATCCCCGGAATACAATGAAGTTTGCATGTCGAAATTAAAATCTGAATTCAAATCCTTAGGTAAGAACCCCAAGATATTTGAAACTGCTCACATTAAAAATCCGCAATATATTTCCATCGGAAATGATTTTCAATCCATGTACAATCTTCGCCTCGAAGCTTGGGATTACTACATTGGCCAAAATTTCAAACCACAAATCATTATCGGAAATAACGTATCAATGAATACCGATATACATATAGCATGCATTGATGAAATAAACATCGCCGATAATGTAATGATGGCGAGCAGAGTTTACATTTCTGATCATTCACATGGAGACAGCACCCTTGAAAGTCTTAGTACAATTGCGAACCGTCGTCCCCTCACCTCAAAAGGCCCAGTTGTTATTGAAAAAAATGTTTGGATAGGTGAAGGCGCTTGTATTCTTTCTGGAGTAACAGTAGGAGAAAATTCGATTATCGGAGCAAATGCCGTAGTAACCAAAAGTTTTCCTAAAAATTCAATTATAGCAGGCGTGCCAGCACGCATTATAAAACAATTACCATGACAATAGCTTTTACAATATGTTCAAATAACTATCTAGCACATGCTAAAACACTAGGCGACTCTTATTTAAAACATCACCCGCTGGACAAATTTGTAATTGGTTTAGTAGACAGACCAGCCGCTAATTTTGATTATGCTTTTTTTAAAGATTTTGAAATTATTCCCGTCGATGATATTGAAATAAAAGAATTCCCAGAACTCTTGGAAAAATACAATATAACAGAGTTGAATACAGCGGTAAAGCCAAGTTATATCCACCACCTTTTTAAAAAATACAATGCAGCTAAATTACTTTATATAGATCCGGATATATTAGTAACGAGCCCTTTTGAGGAAGTTATTAGCATATTAGATTCAAGCAACATAGTTTTAACACCTCACTTGCTTTCTCCTATTGACGATGAATATGCCCCTACCGATTATCATACCTTGCGCGGAGGTATCTTTAATCTAGGATTTATTGGATTAAGTAATTATAACAAAATTGAACCATTCATTAAATGGTGGCACGAAAGGGTTATTAAATACGGTTTTGCTGATTTTAGTAAAAATATGTTTTACGATCAGTTGTGGGTCAATTACGTTCCCTGCTTTTTTGATAGTTTCCATATTTTAAAACATCCAGGATATAATATGGCTAATTGGAATCTACACGAAAGATTTATCGAAGATAACTCCAATAACTACACAGTTAATGGCGAATTTCCATTGAGGTTTTTTCATTTTAGTAGCTACAAATTTTCCAATCCAAATGTTATTTGCAGCTATTTGACCCGCTACAGTTTTGAGGATAGAAAAGATCTCATTTCTATTTTTGATACTTATCATAAATATTTAATTAAAAATCGTGTTGAAGAGATATTTAAGCTTCCTGTTTATTATTATCCGGCATTACATAGCTCTTTTAAACACGGCAAAAAAAATATAATAGAAAAGATAACTCTCAGGATAAAAAAGAGCGTTAAAGTTCTTTTAAAAGGCAGTTTGTAAAATTAGACCAATAAAATTGGATAGTCATGAAATTTAGTAGTTACGTAACATGGTAAAGGACAACATTTGCGTTATCGTTCCTGTTCACTCCGCTAATCCGTCAAGTACAGAATTAAAATCTCTTCGACAATGTGCTGCTATTTTGAGAGGTTATGATGTCTTTCTAATATTTCCGAGCAAGATAGATGTAACACTTTACAAAAGAGAGTATGAAAAATTAATATTATGCCCTGTAAATGAAAATTGGTTGAGTTCCATTGAAAACTACAACAAGATGAAATGTAGTTTGGAATTCTACAACTTATTCAAAAAATATTCCTATTTACTCACCTATGAGTTGGATTCTTTTATCTTTTCTGACGATTGGGACACGGCCAATGTATTCGACTATGATTATATAGGTGCGCCTTGGTTTCACAACAATAACAAAATAGGTGGCGTCGGAAATTCCGGTTTTTCGTTTAGAAATGTAAAACAGTGTATAGCGGTCCTTGAAGCAATAAACGGAGTCCGAAAAATCTGGAGTGTTTTTTCAAAATTGCATCTTCATAGACTTTTTAAGCTGACGATACTTTTAAATCTTGTTAATCCGATATGGAATAAAAAGGGGAAAAATATCAACTTTTACAGATTACTAAGTTCCGATCATCTGAATGAGGATTTATTTTGGTCTTACATCATTCCAGATTTATTTAATTTTAAGGTTGCGCCATTAAAGGATGCGATCAAATTCAGTTTCGAATTGAACCCATCTGAACTTTTTAAATTAAACAACAGTAGGTTGCCCTTGGGCTGCCATGCCTGGAATAAATATGATCCAGAGTTTTGGATTCCTTTTATTCCTTAATACTATTATTAAAAGATAATTTAATTAGTTAATAAAAACGTCCTTGAAAATCCTTTTTATACTACCGGAATTTTACCCTCATTCGGGAGGTGGAATTGCAACCTTTTATGAAGAACTGTTAAAGGGGTATTTAGAACAACAACATGAAGTTACTATAATAGTTGGTAGCGGATTACTTACAGCAGATGCGAATTTAGTATGGAACGGAATTCAAATACATCCTTTAACTTACGATCGGCTTTTTCAATATAAGAACTATTTCAATAAGTTTCTTCCCTTCCCGGTACTTCGATTACACTTGGCGGCTGCGTGGGCAATGTTTGATATGGCAAAAGAGATTGGACAGTTTGATTTAGTAGAATGCACAGATTGGGGTTGGGGTTTTATTCCATGGCTAATAACAAATACTCATAAAATAGTTGTTCAGTTTCATGCAAGTATTGGGGAAATATTTAAATATGATCCGATACCTGGTAAAGAGCTGGAGGCTGCAATCTCTCAAACAATCGAACTGACAACTCTATCATCTTGTAACTTATTGATTGCACACAGCAAGAGCACACGAGAATGGTGGCACAGTCAGCTAAAATGTAAAGTCCATTATCAACTCCCACCCTTTGATCAACAAGCCTATAAGAACAAATTTGTATCATCTGGAGATAATCAGCAATTTGTTCTTGTAGCGGGGAGGGTTCAATTTTGGAAAGGAGCTATAACGCTGTGTGAGGCTTTCAAAATCTTAAATAAAAATGCGCCATCTACGATTTGGCTGGGACGAAGCACAGAGTACAAGAATGAAAATATGTCAGAATATTTAGGACGCGAATATCCATCAATCTGGCAAAAAAAGATTATTAATCCAGGACAAGTGGATAAAGCAGAAATAGGGAAATTTCAATTGCAGGCAAGATACGTTATCATTCCATCTGTTTGGGATGTGTTTAATTATACTTGCCTCGAGGCTATGTCACTGGGCAAAATAGTAATTTGTTCTAACGGAGCAGGAGCATCAGACCTTATTTCAGACGGATTTAATGGTTTCGTATTTAATAAAAATGATGCTGCTGATTTAGCAAAAGTTATTTTAAAAGTTGAATCATTGACGCCGGAAGAAAAGGAAGAAATAGAAAAAAATGCAATTTCTACAATAGCTGATCGTTGTTGTCCCCAAAAGTTAGTGCAAGAAAGGATTAGATTATATTCAGAAATTAATGCAAATCCCATTAACCCGTCTGATTGGGTTAAAGAATTTATTAGCCCTTCAAATTCGGATAACAATTTCAATAACTTACTAGATAATATTCCATTAAAAACTCTTATTAGCCATACAACGAAACGGGTATGGGAAAAAATCAAAAAATGAAGACTAATACTGTGGCATTGTGCATCCCAGCTTATAATGCAGCTGCTTATCTACCCCGTTTGCTCCAATCAGCTAAGGCTCAGCTTATCCCATTTGATGAAATATGGGTTTACAATGACTGTAGCACAGATGAAACAGCAAAAGTGGCTGCTCAATACGGAGCAAATGTTATTAACGGAACAGTTAATAAAGGTTGTTCAGTAGGTAAAAACACATTAGCTGAAGTGACATCTTGCGAATGGATTCATTTTCATGATGCCGATGATGAACTACTTCCGAATTTTACGACATTGGCACACCGGTGGATAAGTCGACCTACTTGTCCTGACGTGGTGTTGTTTAACTATGAATATCGTGATAATCATAACAAAGAATTGCTTTCTGTAAGACATTTTGACAAAGCATATCTCGAAACGGATTCTATAGGATATTCAATTAAAGAACAGATAAATCCATTCTGTGGTTTGTATCGAAAAGATGCCTTTTTAGCAGCCGGGGGCTACGATGTTGACCCCGAAATACTGTACAATGAAGATTGTGCAATGCACATTAAAATCGCAATAGCCGGTCTCTCCTTTTCGGCTGAAAGTGAATTGTCGATTATAAATTATAGGATTAAAAATTCCATGTCAGGCGCGAATGCTGTAAAGTGTTTAGTCGCACAGCTGAACGTTGCAAAAAAAACAATTAATGAATTGAAAAAGAAAAATCAACTAATTAACTACGAAGGTTTGATTGCAGAAAAACTTTGGGCTCTGGCCGGCATATTTGGAGCATATAATAAATGGGAGTATTCGGAAGAATGTTTTTTTCTTACGAAGCAGTTAAACTCTCGGTATCCGAGTGCATCAAACGGATTATTTAAATTTATGTGTTCGATCAGTGCTGAATTGGCCTTTAAGATTCGAGAACAAGTTATCAGAACACTTAAACCAAAGCTGAGAGAATTTTTAAATTGATAATTAAAACGCTTGAAGATCTTAAGATTCAATGGATACACCGTTGGTTTCGATTATAATTCCACTATACAATGCGGAAAATTATTTATCAGATTCTATTAAATCTGCCTTGAAACAGAACTACTATAATACTGAAATTATTATAGTAAACGATGGCTCTACCGATAGATCATTGGAGATTGCACGAAAGTTTGAATCTGAAAAGGTTAGCATAATAAGCCAGGAAAATAAGGGCGCGAGCGCTGCGAGAAATAGGGGTTTAAGCGTTTGTAAGGGCTCTTTTATTCAGTTCTTAGATGCTGATGATATTTTAAGTGCAGATAAAATTTCGACTCAAATGAAACTGCTCGTTAAGAATCCGACAAAAATAGCTGTAAGCAGAACTGTTCATTTTTTTGATGGTTGTTTAGATCCAGGGACATTAGCAGACGTCGATGACGAACCTCACTTAAACACTCATGATCCTGTTGAATTTTTAATAGACTTGCTTGGAGGTAACAATGGTCGCGGAGCGATGGTTCAACCGAATGCTTGGTTAACGCCGAAAATTTTAATTGATAAAGCGGGGCTGTGGAATGAGAATCTTTCACTAGACGACGATGGAGAATTTTTTGCAAGAGTTATTTTGAAATCAGACGGTATTTTAAGGGCAGAAAGTGGGAAAAATTATTATAGAAAGTTTAACAATCGGACGAATCTTTCTGCTCAAAAGACACATGACGCATTATTGAGTTGGTTAAATTCGACTTACTCAAAAAGAGACAATCTACTAGGAGTGATAGATTCTCCTCGAGCCCGTTTCGCTTTATATAAACAGTTTTTGGATATAGGAATTGCAGCTTATCCTAATTATAGAGATATATCTCATCGAGCCCTTAAAGAACTAAAAGATTTGGGAAAATTTGATTATTTACCATCAATGGGAGGCCGAGTTATAAATACAATAGCCAAAATATTTGGATGGCGGTGTGCGAAAAAAGTATCCTATCTAAAAAGTAGATATCTATAACGTGGATCATAAAATAGTTTTCACACGATTTTAATAAAAATAAAAAGATGAGTAAAAGTTGGCCTTGGGAAGAAGAAATTGACAGGAATGTTTACAGTATTAATAAATTTTGGCCGAAAATTTCAATAGTCACTCCAAGTTATAATCAAGGAAACTATCTAGAAGAAACTATTCTCTCTGTTATAAATCAAAACTATCCAAATTTAGAGTTCATTATAATAGACGGTGGAAGTACAGATTGCTCCCAAGGTGTTATTGAACGGTATCAAGACAAACTAACATACTGGATCAGTGAAAGAGACAAAGGTCAAACCGATGCGATAAATAAGGGCTTAAAAAAAGCAACAGGTGAAATAATAGGCTATCTAAACAGCGACGACTGCCTGCTTCCAGAGGCATTATATACAATAGCTTTAACTTATCTTCGAGAAACAGAAAATGGATTGTCTAAGGCACCTTTACTACTTTCAGGGAATTCCACTTTAGGTACGTCCATTTCGAATCCAGAAAGTAAATTTGAAAGCGCTTTAAAAAATAGCAATGCATATGATGTAGCATACACCTACGGCGCATGTCCCCAGCCTTCTACTTTTTGGACCCGTACGACTTTGACCTTCGATGAAAATCTTAAATTTTGCATGGACTTTGATTTTTGGTTCAAATTGGTTAAAAATGGGCACAAAGTAGTTTTGATTAATAAAAATTTATCATTTTATCGTATACATGATGAGGCAAAAGGTTCAACTATTGTCGATGTGATGTGGGCTGAATTGGCACAAATAGCAATAAGGCATGCAGGTAGCTTTAAAGGTGATATTTATGCTCAAGCTTACATTTTGAAATCTATGTATTATAAATTAAGGAGCTATTTAATAATTCAAATACAAAACGAAGCAGGTAATTTAAGCAAAAAAGCCCTTATTAAGTTGTTTTTAACATTATACAAATTTCATCCCCAAATTTGTATAAATAAGACCTTTATCAAATTTAGTATCGTCACAATAAGGAATAAGATTATCAATAAAAGTTAAGCATTAATGCTAAATCCAATTACTTCATGAATCAGTTAAAGACGAATGGGCGAAGCGTATTTATTACTATTGATATTGCCCGCTTTTTTGCCGCGTTCTCTGTTTATTGGTACCATCAACACTTAGGTTACCTATTAGGATCAATTCTGCATTTAACGTGGTTTGGTGTAACTGATAGCTTTGGCTCTGTATATGCTGTTCCATTATTTTTTTTAATTAGCGGATTCTGCATTCATTTATCTAATATTCGTTATATTAACGAGAATCGCAAACTTCCCATTAAAAGCTATTACCAAAAAAGATTATGGAGAATATATCCACCTTACATTATTGCTGTGTTGTTTTCAATAACAGTTAACGTTATAACAAAATACAAGGCGCCGCCCCAACTAAGCGATGTCGGATCTCATCTATTTCTATTACATTCATTTTCCGTTGCAGATTTTAACAGTATTAACCTGGTATTGTGGACTATTGCTGTTGAAGTATGCTTCTACTTAATGTATCCTATATTTTATTATTTCAGACAAAAATATTCGTTACTTATAGGTTTGGGTAGTGCTTTCATTATTAGCGCCATTTCTATTACCTCGATTTACATATTTGATGTCAGAGTTACTTTACCCGTAAGGTATTTATTTTTAAACCTATGGTTCGCCTGGTGCGTAGGAGCGTGGCTTTGTGACCAATACTACTTTCAAAAAGAATACTATAAAACCTCACATTGGCGTATTCTTTCATCTATTATTTTTATAACCTTCGTCTTAACCGAAAGTTTTCACTGGCAAAAAGAAAATCTAATAAAAGATTCTATTCATGTAATTATTTGGGCACCTGTTTTTATTTGGTTTATAGGCAAAGAAGCACTTTTTCAAAGAAACAGACGATATCTTAGGATTCCTCTTGCTATCGGTACTTCCAGCTACTCACTTTACTTATTGCATGAGCCGTTGATAGAAGTTAAAAATTTTATTATCAATAATTACTTGCCTGAAAATATACATTTACTTGGTATGATTGCAGGGCTATTTATAATTCCAATAATTGCCTATGTTAATTATAAATTATTTGAATTGCCATTTGCCGCTTACAAAAAAAAATCTGTTTAAATGTTAACATCGCCGAAAAACATTCTTACCATAGCAACTGGCAAAGAACTTTATATTAATCTTGCCCTTAATTTAGCACGTTCATTTGTGTGGTGGCATCCGAAAACTGATATCTTGTTTTACTTAGTGACTGATAGAGCGGATATTATTCCGTCTGAATTAAGAGGAGTAATCAAGTTAATAGAGGTAAAACCAGGCGAGCTTCCAGAGGGCTTTTCTTCGAAGCTATTTCTCGATAAATTAGCTCCAGAGGGTCAGACTATCTTTATCGATAGCGATTGCCTAATATTCGGCCCGTTGGATAAGCTTTTTGATCGTTTTAAAGGACATTCGGTATCAGTTATTGGTTCATACATTCGTGATGGAGAATGGTTTGGAGACATATCGACGATCTGCAATCGTTATAGCATAGATAAGATGCCCAAATTTAATGGCGGCATGTACTACATTGAAAAAAGTCCCATCGCGACAGAAGTTTATGATTTAGCTCGTACGTTGGAACAAAAATATGACGAGATCGGTTTTAAAAGACTTCGCAATCGGCCCAACGATGAAGTTATAATGTCTTTAGCAATGGCCTTGACGCGACAACAACCGGTTATCGATGACGGAACAATCATGAGCGATCCACTCGCTTGTCCAGGTGGATACTACCTGGATGTTATAAAAGGAAGGCGATGGTTAATAAATCCCCCTGCTCCTCACCCATTACATCAAAATTGGTATCCATTTCAAACAGTGGAACCTGTGGTAGTGCATTTTTTAGGCTATTATACAAATCATTATCCCTATAAGCGAGAAGTACTCAGGTTAACGAAAGCTCTTTCAGGCGAACTCAATAGTATAGAAGAGCTGGCTATCAGACTTAAAATTGAAATTCCGGAACGAATTAAAAATGGAGTCAAGGATTTATTTCGCCCATTATTTCATAAAATATTCGGACCGCGAAAGGTTAAAATATCTGAAAGATTGTAACAAATGGACGTTTCTGTAATTATACCGACCTACAATAGGCTATGGAGTTTACCTGCCGCAATCAATAGTTGCTTAGAGACAAAATGTAGCACTGAAATTATTGTTATTGATGACGGCAGTACCGATGGCACATGGGAATGGCTCCAAGATCAAAAAAATATTATTAAGTATAAACAAGATAACTGGGGCAAATGCTGGGCCGTAAATTATGCCTATAATAAGGCGAGTGGGAAATATATCAGGTTCTTAGATTCCGATGATTGCTTAAATAAACATGCTAATGACGAACAATTTGAACTTGCACAAAAAAATGACGCTGATATCGTTGTAAGTGGTTATAAAATAATAGACGAAAAAGATGTCCTTGTAAAAACGCAAGACTGGATAGAATGCGATGATTTTATAGCTCAACAATTGGGAGAGTGTGACAGTTCACATTATTCGGCCTATTTATTCAAAAAATCATTTTTAGCTGATATTCCACATAGACCCGATTTCGCATTCCGAGATGATCGATTGCTCGTATTAGAAGCTGCATTAAAAGATCCAAAGGTAACTGTTCATGATAATCATTCCTTATTGCATAGACACCATTCCAACAAAAGATTACAGTTTAATTTGGGTACTCAGCAAACAGTTCAAAATTACCAGCATTTTAGGCTTTATCAGAAAATATTGAATAAGCTTCAGGAAGGTGGGAACTTGAATTCACGCAGAATAAATGCCGCCATAAATATACTTGCTCCATTAAGCCACTGGATAGCCAAAGATAACATCAAAGACGGAGAGGCGGTTTATAATTATATATTATCACTAAAACCAGATTTCGAAATTACCAAAATCGGCGTAGCTACTAAACTATATGAACACCTCGGATTTAAAAAAACATCCGAATTATTATTTTTAAGAAGATTGATAAAATCTGCATTAAGTTAAATGAAGCCTTTAAATATATTCTATAAAGAACCAGACCCAGATCGATGGCTACCATATGACCGTTATCTTCGGCGTATAGTTAGGAGATTAGTGAGAGGAAAGCAGAGACCTGGCGGTGTCATGATGGTCGCCCGAGAACTAATGAGAGGATTAGATAAAATCAATGTCCCCTACCGCTTTAATGATTTCAATTACATCGATAAGAATCCAGATGAGCTAGCTTGCATAATCGGAAAACCACAACTATTGTTTGACAGGAAATGGAAAAACCCGATTTTGTTCGGGGCGGGTGTATTTTCCCATCCAATTGATTGCCCAAATCTTTTTATCGATTATCCCAATGTGAGGAAAATATTAGTTCCTGGAGAATGGATGAGAAAAATGTGTGAGTCCTACTATGGAAATAACGTATTGGCTTGGCCTGTAGGAATAGATACAGAAAAGTGGAGTTCGGACCTAAAAAAAGAAATAAAAATCGACTTTTTAATCTATGATAAGGTCAGATGGGACTATAGCCATTATAAAACAAGCTTGATAGATCCAATTAAAGATATGTTAACGACGCAAGGCTTAACCTATGAGGTCTTACGCTATGGACACTATAACCATGATGATTTAATTCAATCTATTGGCAAAGTCCGCGCAGCCATATTTCTTTGTGAGCATGAGACACAAGGATTAGCATATCAACAGATACTCGCTACGGGAACCCCCATTTTGGCTTGGGATCGTGGCGGATATTGGCAGGATCCCTCTTATTATCCAAATAAGGTTAAATATGAACCGGTAAGTTCGGTTCCTTACTGGAACGATCAGTGCGGAATTAGATTTAGAGGTGCTGATGATTTTGAAGACCAATTAATCAATTTTTTAAGTTCACTTAGAAGCAACCAATTTGCACCACGTAAATTTATAGTGGAAAATTTGAGTTTAGAAGTATGTGCCAAAAAGTACTATGAAATCGTCAAAAGTATAACCAATCAGATATGAAAGTTGCTATTACCGCTGATCCGGAGATACCAGTGCCACCTATATTGTATGGTGGAATCGAGCGTATAATTTTCATGGTTATAGAAGAACTAACGAAATCGGGACATGAAGTTACTTTATTTGCACATAAAGATTCAAAGGTCCCTTGCAAATTAGTTCCTTATCCTTCGACGGGTCAGAGAAAAATCGATATAATTAAAAATGGAGCTTGTATTAGCAAACATATACTCGGTGCAAAATTTGATGTTATACATAGCTTTGGGCGACTTGCTTATTTGACATGTGTGCTTCCCTTAAATATCAAAAAGATAATGAGCTATCAGAGAGAGCCGACGATCTCGCAAATAAATTTTGCGATGAGGTTGGCTAGAAAAAACTCATTGTATTTTACAGGTTGTAGTGAATATATTGCCAAGCAAATACGTCCCTATGCGCCGTCGTTTGCAATACATAACTTCGTTGATATAGACACTTACGATTTTAAAGACCATTTACCTTTAGATGCTCCTTTGATTTTCTTGGGAAGAGTTGAAGAGATAAAAGGTGCCCATTTAGCGATTCAAATTGCAAAGAAAACTGGAAGAAAATTAATTATAGCCGGAAATATCCCAGATACGACAAAACATAAGAATTATTTTGAAAAACAAATAAGACCTCACCTTGACGATGAGCAAATTAAATATGTAGGTCCAATTGACGATCAGCAGAAAAATCAGCTATTAGGTCAATCAGCCGCTTTTTTAATGCCTATACTATGGGACGAACCATTTGGCATAGTCATGACGGAAGCAATGGCATGCGGTACTCCTGTCATCGCTCTAAACAGAGGTTCGGTGCCAGAAGTGATAAAGAATAATACAACAGGGTTTATATGTGAAAGCTTGGACGATATGATTTTGGCGGTTGGTGAAATATATAAAATCAAAAGAGCTGAAGTAAGAAAAGACTGTGAACAAAGGTTCAGTTCACCAATAATAGCTGAACAATATATTAAATTATATAAAGCCGACATTACTTGAGAACAATAGTTTTAGTTTCTTCAGGCCAACCTTCACTAAACCCTCGACTCGTTAAGGAAGCCGATATACTCATTTCTGCCGGCTATGAGGTTTTTGTTATATATCAATATTGGAATGATTGGGGAACTACCGCAGATGAAAAATTACTAAAAAGCAAACAGTGGCGGGCCCACAGGGCTGGAGGGGCGCCGACTTCCCAAAAAGCCACATATTTACTTAACAGAATTATACAAAAAGTAGCACTGAAGTGCTGTAAATTAGGGCTGTTCGCTTTTGCAGAGTTTGCATTAGCGCGGAGTTATTATTTCCTGATTCGCGAGGCAAAAAAAATAAAAGCAGATTTATACATCGCACATAATCTTGGAGCACTTCCGGTAGCAGTCCGGGCTGCAAAATTAAATCATGCGAAAGTTGGATTTGACGCAGAGGATTTTCACCGGTATGAAACGAGTGACAGTGATGCGAATTTTGATGTAAGACTTAAAAAATATATAGAAAATAAATACTTTAAACACTTAGACTATCTAACCGCTGCAAGTCCATTAATCGGAGCTCATTATAATCAGCTTTTTCCAGATTTAGAACCTACTGTTATTTTAAACGCTTTTTCGCGATCATTTAATCCGGAGCCTGCTACTGTTGAAAATGCGCCAATAAAATTATTTTGGTTTTCTCAGACAATAGGCACAAATAGAGGGATTCAGGACATAATTAAAGCGTTAAGTTTGATAGATTTTAAGCAATATGAGCTGCATCTTTTAGGTGCACTACCAAAATCGGTTAAACAACAATTTGATACATTAATTGACAGTCTTTTTCGAGAGACCTTGCCGACTATCATCTTTCACGATTGTATTCCAGAGGAACAATTACTAAGGGAAGTTTCGAATTATGACCTTGGGTTTGCTATAGAGCCTGGCTTCAGCTTAAATAATAAAATTGCCTTAAGTAATAAAATTTTCAGCTATATAAATGGCGGCATTGCCATAATTTATTCAAATACTCCAGGACAAAAGGAGTTTTACGAAAAATTTCCGGCATCCGGTTCAATTTACGACCCGGGAGACTTCAAAAAACTTGCAGAATTATTAAAGTATTATCATAACCATAAGGATGTACTTTTAAAGCAAAAGCTGCATAATTACAAATTGGGCCAACATAAATTGAATTGGGAAGTTGAAGGTGATAAGTTTTTGACTGTTATCTCTAGTCAATTTCTTCAAATATAATAATCTTCAATTATTATATTCCCGGTGTCTCCGAAACCATTAAGGTTTTAAATCAAATCATTAATGGGAGGTGAGGCTTGGAATAATGCCGATCCGACTGAAACCTTGTTTTAAAAATAATCATTATTATTTCATTAGACTTTGATGGGCAAATGAAGAGTTTACGCAAGACTCGACCAGGTGCGTTAAATGCTTTTAGGTTTAATGTGGTTTTTAATGAGCATTGAACCAAATCACCAAATTGTGGGCCTATATTATTTAGCTTTCTTGTAAAATTGGAATGAATTGAAAACAGTTCTTATTATCTCCCCTTATTTCCCACCCTCGAATGCAGCTGATATGCAGCGAGTTAGGATGAGTCTTGAATATTTTAAAGATTTCGATTGGTGTCCGGAAGTTGTCACAGTAGCCGAGGAATTTTCAGATGCGGTGAAAGACGAACTACTTGTTCAATCAATACCAAAAGATATAGTTGTTCATACAGTAAAGGCGCTGTCAAAAAAATGGACTTCAAAAATTGGATTAGGAAGCATTGCGTTAAGATCATTAATATTTTACCGGAAAGAGGTTGATAGATTATTAAAAAATAAAAAGTATCATTTAATCTACTTTTCTACAACCCAATTTCCGGTTTGCATCTTGGGAGCATATTGGAAAAAAAAATGGAATATACCCTATGTTATTGATATGCAGGATCCATGGCATTCAGACTATTATAAAGATAAACCTAAATATGAACGCCCCCCTAAATATTGGTTCTCGTATAATCTTAATAAAATGCTGGAACCAATTGCAATGCGAGAAGTTGGCGGTTTAATTAGTGTTTCTGGTGCATATATAGATACCTTAAAGAGCCGGTATCACGTTCTAAATTCCAAACCATCCGCGGTAATAACTTTTGGTGCATATGACAGGGATCTGACCGTGGTTGTTAAAAACTCCGATAAGCTGGATAGCTTTATAAAAAGAAAAGATGACATTTATAATCTTGCCTATGTAGGCCGCGGAGGTAAAGACATGCACAAAGCGTTAACAATATGGTTTAATGCATTTAAAAAGGGGATCGAAACTTTCCCTGATATTTTTAATAAATTTATTATAAATTTTATTGGAACAAGCTACGCACCTAAGGGCCAAGGCATCCCCTCTATTTTACCGTTAGCCCGAGAATTGGGACTGCAAGACTTTGTAAAGGAGCACACGGATCGTATACCCTTTTATGAAGGATTGAAAACATTGGCAACTGCAGATGCGTTGTTAGTTCCGGGATCTGATGATAGTTCCTACACTGCCTCAAAACTATATCCTTATATACAGGCTAAAAAACCACTTATTGGCATATTCCATCCCATGAGTAGCGCTATTACCATTTTAGAGGATTGTAAAGCTGGTGAAGTATTAACTTTAGACGTATCTGAAGGGGAAGCATTTAATGTCATTTCTCAATTTATAATTAAAGTTTTTAATGGTAGTTATGTCAATGATACTAATTGGAGTAACTTTGAAAAATATACTGCCAAAGAAATGACAAGAAACCAAGTCGGGCTTTTCAATGAGGTATTAGGACAGGCATGAAAAAACTCGCTATTATTACTACCCATCCTATTCAGTATTACGCTCCTGTATTTCGATTGCTATCTCAATCGAATCTACAAGTGAAAGTATTTTACACGTGGGGCGAATCAAGTGTCGGTAAGTTTGATCCTGGTTTTGGGAGAAAAATTGAATGGGATATTCCATTATTGGAAGGTTACGATTATCAATATTTGAAAAACACCTCTTCAAACCCGGGCTCAAGTCATTTTAGAGGAATTATAAATCCCGATGCGGTTGAACAAATAAATGCATTCGGACCGAATGCAATCTTAGTATTTGGCTGGTCCTATCATAGTCACTTAAAAATCATTAGGCATTTTAAAGGAAAAGTACCAGTTTGGTTTCGAGGCGACTCAACCTTGCTTGATCCCCAACCCGCTGGCGTAAAAAGAATGCTTAAAACATTGTTCTTGAGGTGGGTTTACAAGCATATTGATAAGGCGTTCTACGTTGGGACGGCTAACAAAGAATACTTTCTAAAGTATGGCTTAAAAGAACGACAGCTAATTTTCGCCCCTCATGCTATCGATAATACCCGTTTTCAGACAAAGATGGTAGAACAAGCTAGGGATTTTAGAAAACAGCTTGGTATTGGAGACAATGATGTTGTTTTGCTATTTGCCGGAAAATTTGAAAAAAAGAAAAATCCAGATTTGCTTTTAAAGGCTTTCGCGGCAGTCCAAAAGCCTGATGTTCATTTGGTTCTTGTTGGCAACGGGATTATAGAAGAGAATTTAAAAAAGGAGGCGGTAGCGATATCTAATGTCCACTTTATGCCGTTTCAAAATCAGTCCATCATGCCCGTCATCTACCAGGCAGCTGACCTTTTTTGCTATCCGTCAGGTGGGCCTGGAGAAACTTGGGGTTTAGCTGTTAATGAAGCAATGGCATGTAGTAAAGCCATTATTGCATCTGATAAGGTTGGCTGCGCAGTGGATTTAATTAAAGGTGGCTACAACGGCTTTATTGTAATTGCCAATAATATTTCTGATCTTATTGAAAAACTACAGTTTTGTTTATCGTCTCCCACCGCTGTAAGATTGATGGGTGAAAAATCAGCGAGCATTATTAAAGACTGGAATTTTAATAAACTTATCGCAGCTATTGTTAATGAATTTAGCTCACATGAACCAAACTCCGCTTAAGGGTCACTATATTATTCTTTATATCCCATTTCTGCTTTCATTACTAGTATCTAACGACGTAATGAGCTATCTTATCGCATGGATCGGCTCCTTCTGGATCTTCTATTGTTGTTACGCTGGGGTTATTAAGCCGATACCATCCGATTTAAAATGGTATGAGCAGATTATGAGGCCGCTTTTTCTGAATCAAATCATTTTTGCAGGGTACATGTCTTGTACTTCCATCTTTTATTGGATGCGTTTACTAGGTTTTCACTATTTAGACTACTCGCAACCGGTATTGGATAATTCCCATATGATCAATATGGCGGCTCAGTGTCAACGGATGTATTGCCTGGGTCATGCTGCGCTTGCTACAGGGTTGTTATGGCAAATGCGGTATCCTATGAATACGAAAACGCATATACAAATTGCGAATTATTCTTCCTTTTTTTTAAAGACCGCTCTAATTGCGTTTCCTGTATCTATTATAATTGCTGCCATTCCTGGTCTTAATCAATTTAGTCTCCAGGCAAAGGGGCTGAGCTTTAGTGCAGGTACGCTTGCGTTAGCGTTTGCAATACCGGAAAAGCGCCGCCTTAACACTACTATCGCCGCAGTTCTATTTTTTGCGAATGTCCTTCAGGCTATGCGGTCTGGGTTTAAGGAACCTATTATTGTAGCTTTTTTAATCTTAGGCATTTTTCTATTTCCGTTTTATAGAAAACTGGTTTTAGTTATTATGGTACCGGTTATTCTCCTATTATTTTTTGTATTACCGACCTTTAATACCGTTTTTAGGCAAAAGGCATGGTCTGAAGGTGTTGATCCCGCGTCTGCTGCTCGAATTGCCCTTGATGCTGTAATTAATGGGACGAATAATTCCGGTGCTCCTGCTTCATTTGAAGATACTAATTGGGCCTTTCTAACACTCCGCTTAAGCGAAATGAGTATGTTTATTCAATTTAAAGAGCAAGTTCCGGAACACATTCCATACGAAGGCTTGAATTTGATAAAGCAAGCTGCTCTATCGACCGTTCCGCGCTTGATTTGGCCGTCTAAACCTATTACGGAACAACTAGTAATGCAACGTGTTATACGGGCCGGGATTGTAAGTGAAACTTCCAATGTGTCCGCTAAGCCAGCTTACATTGTTGATTCCTACTTGTCGGCCGGTCCAATTGGCGTTTTCCTTGGCCTGTTCATCTATGGTGTCGTTTCACAATGGTTGGCTAGAAAAGCGGAATATCTTTTTGGCAGCTACCTTTTGGGCAATGCATTAATATTTACCGGCATGTTTCAGGCATTGTGGCGGGGAAACAGTTATGAATTTATTGTAAATATTATATTCTGGAGTACCGTTGGTATGTATTTAATTTTCTATTTATTTAAAAGATTAGATATTATAACAGTAGCTGAATAAAGATCAAAAATAGCGAATGAAAATTTTAATGGTTAGTGCGTCCTATAAACCTGCTTTTATATATGGCGGTCCTACAATGTCCGTGTCGAAATTAAGTGAACAACTGGTTGATTCAGGTGAATTAGTCGAAGTGATTTGTACGACAGCTAATGGTGCTGAAGAACTTCCAGTACAGGCAGGCATAAAAACAATAGTCGACGGTGTTGAAGTAAGGTACTTTAAGCGCTTGACCGGCGACCATTCGCACTTATCTCCGACGCTATATGTGTATCTTTGGAAAAACGCCAGTAAAAATACTTTGGTACATATCCAGGCCTGGTGGAATCTCGTAAGTGTATTTGGGTGTCTGGTAGCAATTTTGCGGGGAGCAAAGACTATTATTTCAGCAAGAGGAACGTTAAGCCAATACTCTTTTAATAATCGTACTAGTTTACCTAAAAAACTATTTCACTATTTACTAGGTAGGCCATTACTCAAGCGGTGTCATTTTCACGTGACAAGTGAGAAAGAGAAGCTGGATATTTTGAAACTGTTTACTCCTAAAAGTGTTACAGTTATTCCTAATTTTGTCCGTCTGCCTGACGATTACGGGATTAAAATCCCACATCGAGAAATAAGCGCAGGGGTTTTGAAACTCCTCTTTTTTTCGAGAGTTGAAGAAAAGAAAGGGCTTGAACTTCTATTTGAATCGCTCTCCAAATTTAAAGCTGAATGGATATTAACAATTGGCGGAAGTGGCGAAAAAACTTATTTAGAACGGCTTAAGGACTTGTCGCGGCAATTGAATATAGCTCATAAGATCCAGTGGGTCGGTCATGTTAACAACGACGCGAAATTTAAGGTCATTAAAGACCACGATTTGATGGTATTACCCTCACATGATGAAAATTTTGCAAATGTAGTTGTAGAGTGTCTCGCAATGGGGACCTCAGTATTACTCAGCAAAAATGTTGGTCTCGCAGATTATGTCGCCAAAAATGAACTTGGTTGGATTTGCGAAAGAACTCAGGATGCCTTAACCAATACGCTTAACTATATCTCAAATCATAAGGAGAAGCTAATTGAGATCAGTCAAAACGCGCCAAGGATCATCTTTCGTGACTTTAATGAAAATAGTATCATTAAACTTTACCACCGACTTTACCGGGCTGTAGAAACTTACTAATTCTTATGCTTAAAACAGATCTTTCCAAGTATAATAATACCTGGTACAACCCTGGAGCGTCCATAATCAAAAGGACCATCTGGTTGTTTATGAATGCCTTCATTTTTAAAACGAGTTTAATACCTATTAGTAGAATTAAAGTTAGTTTATTAAAGGCCTTTGGTGCAACGATTGGAAAAGGCGTAGAAATTAAACCTTGTGTAAATATAAAATACCCGTGGTATCTTACAATCGGCGATTTCACATGGATTGGAGAGAACGTATGGATAGATAATTTAACAAGCACTAAAATTGGAGCAAATGTTTGTATCTCGCAAGGAGCGATGCTTCTTACCGGTAATCATAATTATAAAACCACTACTTTCGATCTCATAGTTAGTGGTATTGTAATTGAAGACGGCGCGTGGATTGGGGCGCAAACGGTAGTCTGCCCGGGAGTAACTATCGGAACTCATGCAGTATTATCAGTTGGCTCGATAGCCAATAAAAATCTTTTGCCTTACACTATATATCAAGGCGTACCGGCTATAAAAATTCGAAATAGGGAGTAAGCTAAACTTCATCAGAAACTCAAACTAATAATAATTCCAAGACTTAAAATAAACCTTCTTATAAGTGATCTGGAACCTACATAGATATTGAGAAGCGTGCGTTTCTTAAATTCATCTACCGACGGTTCATTTTTAAAAGTCGAAAATAGAATTAGTAAAGTGACGGAACCGTCTACTTTGAGTGCTAGGATGTGCCATTAAAGAAAAAAGAAAAAATGACAAATTCTGAAAAAAGGAACGCTGGCATTGACTTGCTTAGACTTCTCGGCAGTCTTTTTGTAATCATTCTTCATGTTTCATTTTACAGAGCAAATGGTTACGGAGCTGTATTAGCTAGACTATCTGCAAGATGGGCAGTCCCCGTATTTTTCATAGTTTCCGGTTACTTTTTTGTCGGGCGGCTACATAAATCACCGGATCATGCATTGAAGGAAAATCTAAAGAAATTACTTCCCTTAATAGTGATAAGTAATCTCATCTTTCTGGTCATTAATCTACTCGAACATCAACCATTATTTCCCCTCACCGCTATCTTTTTTGGTGATTATTACCATCTCTGGTTCCTATTTTCCTTGTTAATAGGCGTTTGTATAATTTATATGCTTCATAGACTGCGGGCTAACGCGTATGTAGAAACATCCGTAATGATAATTATCTTATTTTCAGTGTTGACATCGGGAGCTTACAACATCATCCTCCCAATAGTACCAGCCAGCTCATATGTGTATTTTAGATCTTTCCTTTCCGTTCCATTTATGCTGTTCGGGGCTGCATTTGGAACCAATAAAATGCCCTATGTCTTAAGGAGCATGAAAGCCGGTCTGGTATTGGTGATTGGCGGATGTCTTTTACAGGCTATAGAAATATTTGCATTACGGCGTTCTTTAACATTTTCAATATATTCTATCGAGCTTTTAGTGGGTGTCATTCCCTTAGCAATTGGAATATTTGTTGCTGGGTTAAACCTTAAAATGGGTGACAATATTTTAAGTAGCTTGGGCAAAAAGTATTCTCTTTTCATCTACCTGTATCATCCGATCATGATTTTCATTATTGATAAGTCACGTTTATTATATTATATTAACGGAAACATATTATTCATTTTACCCCTTTGTATTTTTTTATTAACGCTACTCCTCGCAATAATTTTTGACAGTTACTTTCACTTAGCATTTGCCTTACTAAATGGCAGGTTTGAAAAGAGAAAACCATTGCAGTCACAACGGAGAATTAGACCATAAAACTCGTGCTATTCCATCAACCGGTTCAAAGCTTGCCCATTATATTGAAGGGCGGTAAATTGCAATGCAGCGAGCGTTCTAATTAGCTTTAGTTTATATATCGCGTTGCTTATCTCGGCGCTTACCTGTTAAAACAAGAGGTCACTGGGTTACACTCTTGTTTAGCATATCTTGATATAATATTATTTGTTATAGATAAAAGCGGTAGCTCTGTAATCTGTCGCGGTATTGCTATACCAATCTGGGTAAAGGCTTCCTCCTGACGACGCCCAATCCTTAAAATGCAAATAAGCTTCCGTTATATTTACCGTTTCAACGGGATAATTAAATACCTGGGTATAGTTTAAAGCCCATGGCCAGTTATCCGCTGTAAGATAATACCTCCGGTTCGACGGATTCGAGTTGTCATCCCCCGTCCCGAAAAGTTTCGAATCAGCCTTATCGGTCGGCTTATAGCCTGGCAGATGCACTTCATATCCTCTTCTTTGATTGCTGATCAAGAAGGGATTAAAGGCTGATGCGGTTAATAGTTTAGAATCAACTGGTGAGTCGAAATTAACTGTCACAATCGCAGTATCACTTTTAACTTTATCCTTGCTCATTAATGTATTAATAAAAAATGAATAATCTGGATTATGAGCCATCAGATCTTGATTGTCAAAAGGAATAATTACTGCATTCGATTGCCCCGCTTCCACCCCATTACCAGCTAACTGAATATAAGTTCCTGAAGATAACTTCTCTCCTGTAACGGAAGACACTGCCGAAGCGCTAACTGGCAGTTGAATACCAAAGCCATTTTTAAAAGATGCGCCGGCAGCCGCCATACTGAATCTTCCAGTGAAACTTACCACTTGGTTTTTTGCATTACTGATAAACTGATATTGATAGTTTACCACCAGATCATTTAGATCATAATCCCCTTTGTTTGGCCAGTTATCTTCGAAAGCAATGTTCGCATAACATGTCTGGCAGGGATAATAGGAAGTATATGCCTTATCCGGATCATTAGGGAATTGATCATGACAATCGTCTACTCCATCACCATCTGAATCGGGGCATCCTTTGTCTATCGGGGGGACACCTGTATTATCAATATCCGTTATGTTCGTCGCCGTCGTATAAAATACAAGATCATTAAAATCGTTATCCGAGTATTCCGTTTGCCGGTTTTTGTCTTCAAAACTTGTCAAATACAATTTATGTTGATCATCATATAATATAATGCTGTGTTGCTTTAAAGTAGGATCTGTTTCAGGATTCAATTGATTTTGCGAGAAGAATTTTTCATTTGATGTGATAGGCTCCGTACCGTTCCATGCATTTTGAATTAAGACAAAGGCAACCGTTGTACCGGCATCGAAAGTACCTAGTTTAACCCGATCACCTGAACTCAAATTCCCTCCCCATCCCAAAAAAGACGCATTAGGGAAGATATAAGTAAACTTGCTGATATCGGAAACGGAACCAGGCGGGTTGTTGGTCGGGTAAGTATAATAAGCAAGGGTATTATGATTTGCAGCATAAGCGGAAACGAAAGTTATCCACACATCTGATTTATTTACTACATTAACGACGTTTGTCGCGTTATCAAGAAATTGTGGGTGAGTTTTTACTATGGATTGATAGTCAGGCAGCGAATTATTCACGTAGGTAATTAAAGAAGGATCAATTTCATCGGGCTTAGGATCAATCCAAACTGGTCTTCCTAAATTAGCCGGGGTAGTAAAAGCGGAAGAAGCATTACAACCACCAGGATAAACAAATGGAATGGAAACATCATTCTCAATAAGTTTACTGGATGTTTTCGAGCCTGTGAGCTGCAAGTCCGCTGCCACGCCAGTCACATCTCCACTATAACCGCTCTTTCCGCCTAACGTCGCGGTGATTGCATTATTGTTAATAGTGGCCATGGCCATCCGGAGTACGCCAACCGTCTTGGGATCGATAATAAGTTGAGTTGTGTAAGCCGGGATAGTCACCTTTCCAGCCAGCTGACCATCTTTATCGGTTATACCGGTAAAAATGGCATGAGTCAGCGAGGTATTGTTAGGTAGATATATATTTACGAATATTCCCGGGATCCCTTTATTATTATTTGTTAATAGTTTAACATTAAAGCTTACATCTTTAGTGGTCGAAAAATTAAACCCATCTGGAGCAAGTTTATTCCCTGTTATGGTTAAGGTGGTGGAACCAGAACTATCTTTTAAATTATCTTTCTTGCAAGAATATAGAAGCGTACAGGAAATAAAAAAAATAGACGAAAGTAGAAATTTAAACGTTTTCATAGCTAGAAGTTAAAAGACATTAATCTATGGACAATTTTTTTGCCATATCTATTGATTTAACTATCTTGTAATTTCTAGAAAAAGAGATATTTCTTATTTTATTCAAGAAATAAGTCTTTCTTCTATTACGTCTAATCTAAAACGATAAATGTAATATAATTGTTACATCAATAACAGCTAAAATCTATTGTCTGTCTATTTTTTAAGTCACCGATAAACTTATTTTTGTCCCCAAATATCAGCCACTTGCGCTTATCTTTTGGACAAGATTTTCGTCAGCCACTTTTACTATATTAAACAATAGAATTTCTATTATTAACTTCTCTACTATGCGTTAACGACGCTTAGCAAAATTCACGGATGTTTAATTCAATTAGCAAGATTTTACCATGGGCTCATTATCGCCATCCTTTAGCCCATTAATTTAAGAATGCAAAATCTCATAATAGGATCGTTGGTGCTTAAAACGAACTTGCTAGCACCACTTTAACCGCCTTCATATTCGTCTCTACCAATTGGTAAACGTGCTCATAATGATTACAAAGATTAAAAATCGCTTCATTATAGCCTCCGTAGAGGAGGTCCAACGCTTTGCTATCCGCATTTTTTATTTGTTCCCCTAAGTCAATAATTTGAAGAAACAGCTCATGCGACCGTTCATTGAGCCTGCTAATGTCAGTTTCAGGGACTGGCAAATCAAAGTATAACCCCGCCAGATTGTATTTGAGCGTGTCGTTTTTTAGGATACTCATTTGTTCTGCTGCTCTTTTCATGCCATCCGATAAATAGGCCAAACTGGTCTGACTTCGGCTTTCATTACGATTTTTCCAGAAGGCGACGCTTTTCTTAAGTACACAGAGCATTTCCAGCGTGGCATAAAAATAGGTCTCACCTACGTCCCTTTTTCTGTTTAAAAAGGCAGCTAGCTGCTCGCGACGGAACTTTCGTTTATCATTAACGGCGCTAAAAATGCCGGCCAATAATTGGGTGAGCAGCGCGCCGCCGAGCCCGGAAAAGGCACTGACTGCAATCAAGGTTGTATCATGTTCAGTCGTCACAGTTGTTCCTTTTTAGTGATTGTGCTTTTTATGAATATCCTTAACCAGGCAGAGCTTTGTAATATCAGCGATTTTGATCACAAAGGGCGCGTATTTAAGCCGGTCGCCGATCATCTCCATGGTGTTATCAGAATGCGCAATCACCTCGTCCGGCTGATCACCGAAAAGCAGTCGCTTATACATCCGGTAATCCCCCCATTCGATATAATAAACCTCACCGGGCAGGATCTTTTTATCTTTGATGACCTTCAGGGCTACCCAGCAACCATTCTCCAGGTATGGGTACATCGAGTGCCCCCAGACTGGCAAGGCAAAATCACAGTCTTCTATACCAGGGAAATACATCCGTCCAACCGGCTGCGAGTCATTGATATCATTATAAACTTCTACGCCGGAAGCCGTAGCAATGACGTCATACATGGGGATCCCCAAAAACGCCGCTTTCGTATTCGGCCTGTCTTCAGGCAGCTTTGCACCATTCAGATAGCTTTGGTACTTTTCTTTGAATAATTTTAGTTTTTCCAGGTCAATATTTTGCCTGCTCTTGATAATTTCTGTAATCGAGCTCGGTGAATTGAAGCCGAGGGCTTCGGCTAACTCCGCATTACCATGGAAGGCTCTTCCTTTTAATTGGTTGTATAGAATAATAAACTCAAGCGTTTCCGGCCTGACCGTTTTAATCTTTGCTGATTTTTCTTGATCCATTGCAGTATTAATACAGATTATTTCTGTAAAAATACAAAAAAGAAACAATACTAAAAATATTAGCTATTTTTATTTATCTGAACTCCGCTTGCAATTGTTCGAATCACTAAATACCGAAGGCACGACTTCCTTTCCCCAGATTCTATTTCCTGCGCGCTTCGGGTTTTCGTGGTAATGTCGATTCCGCGTATGGAAGTATTCATCAATTGCCAGTTTGCAGGCTTCGAGGGTCGGGTAGTTGCTGTTATGGATAACGGACCTCGCCATCCCACTAAAAACCGATTCAATGACATTCAGGAATTGGGCGGAGGTTGGCAGCGGCGCGAGTTCGATTTCGGGGTTCCCATATTTCTGGCGATACCCCTTGCTATTTAGTACAACGACCTCAGCCATGAGCTTTTTCGAGACATGCCAGCCTGCGGAATCCCAGCAAATGTAAAGTTTGTCCTGGTCGTGGTATTGCTTAATAAGCTTATGGATTAGCCTGATCATTTCTTCGGTATCCTTTTTAAGCGAATAAAAATGGGTGACCTGGTTGGTCGATAATTCGAGTGCAGCCGTTAAAATAAACCACCCCTTACTTTTATCGTTTTTTTCTACCAATCTAATGGTATCTTTTTGCGCTAAAGCCATTCCATTGTTTTTCTTGACGGATTTGGGGCCATACTCATCCACCGAAAAAAATTTCTCCCTGGGGCCGAGCTGCTGTAGTATACCGCGGATATGGTTAAGTTTCTCCCGGAACTTCGGATCAGGGCTTGTTAACACTTCCTTAGCCCGCTTAAAGACGAAACCGCTTTCTTTTACATATGCCTGGGCCGTACTCTCCCCCATCGGTATGCCATAAAGCTGGGTAAATGCTTTTGCCAGATCCACAAGCTGCCAGGTCGGCCGGTTGAATCCATGCAGTTGCGGGCTTTCATGCAACAACCTCATCAACTTTTCTTTCTTTTCCTTCTTAAGGATGGACGATTTCGCTACGTAATTATCGTCGGAATCAACCAGCAATTTACGAATCCCCTTGGTCTTATACCGGTCAATCCACTCATGGAGGGTTTGCAGGGTAACTTCAACCTGTTTCACCTGGTCATTAAGCGGCACACCTTCATACGACCCGGTAATAACAACAGCACGCTTCCATTTAGAAAGGTTTTGAGATTGGCGCCACTGCCGGAAAGTCTCCTGATCCTCAGGACTGATGTAACGGACTCTCCGATGATAGTACCAGCAAATCTTATTTTGCTTACGCCAGCTATTGAAAACTTTCTTGAAATAGTGCTCATTGTAGCGATAATCGGGATATTCAGTGCAATGTCGCTGAAACAGTTTTCGCGAATTAATCCGGGGTCCCTCGTATTGATCTACCAATTTGGGTAAATTCTCGATAACCCGCTGATATCGTTCACTCAAGGGCCTGCTCTGTTGAGGCTTCGGCAATACAAACTCCAAACTGTTTTTCACATTCGGATATCTTTTCAGGATTTCTTTGAACTCCCTGACATGCTTTTTGACCGTGTCTACGGAAATCTCCAATAGCTCGGCGACGTGAGCCTGCGTAAGAACCCCTTTCAGGTGATTCTCCCTGATCAGCCGGACTTTTAATGGAGGGAGCCTGCGCATGATGAGCCCACGCTATTTGATATTCAGCATAACAAATAGGCGCTCGAATCGTTTAAAAAACTATGCCCACCTACAGCTATAACTGCAAACGGCCCACATTAGTTGCGCTACTGGAAGAAATCTTCGCCTTAAACCTACAAAGGGGTTGAGGAAACTCGTTGATTACCACTTTATCCTGCTCAGTGTTTACACCGAAGTGATCTTAGCCGGCGCTTGATGGGTTGCAAGATTATTTCATCCCAAAAAACATAACCTAAAAATTACGAGCTAATAAATAGCGGAGATAAACCAAGCGAAAGTATTGCCACCAGTCGGAAGGTAATCGGGTACTTTTACTCGTCCCAGAAAAAACTATTTCTATACCGAATATCAAGAAAAGGCGGTGTTCTGCGTAACTTTCAGAAATATAGGGTGTAACTTAAACATGGCTTTAATAGTTCGGATATTCGTACTTGACAGAATGAGGATCCCATTCCCCTATAGCAAGTCCGTTTCAGCTTACGTAAATTCAAGAGATAACTGACAATGACATTGTATCCAGACTTGTCCCGTATTTCCGAGCACTTTAAAAACTATTTAAAGTCAATCGTGCATTATGAGCATTACTTAAAAAACAAAACGCTATTGTCCCCAAGTGAGCCCGGCCACAAAATGTGGTATATCAAAAGAGGAGCTGCAAAGATCTATCATTATACGATCGACGAGCAATTCGATCAAAAGGAAAATGTCACGTGTTTACTGAAAGAAGGTGATGTCATCTGCCGGGTGGATACCTTTTTCGGGAGAGAGCCTGGTTCAGAATATGTGGAGTTACTGGAAGACGCAGACCTGTATGTCATCACGCAAGTCCAACTTGACGAGTGCTTTAAACTCTTCCCCGAAACCCATGCGCTGGCCCGTGAAATCATCATGGGGTACAAAAAGCGAAGTGATCTTCGGGCGCACTTGCTCAGTATCGACGCCCAACTCAGATATAAAGAGTTCAGCAAGCTATTTCATACGGGGCGTTTTTCCGTTTCCGACATTACCTCCTACCTGAATCTCTCCCGTTCCCATTTCAGTAGGATTCGTAAACGGCGTTAAATATTTGTATAAGGTTCCGCTATCGCCCCAGAATTGCCGTATATAATGCAGCACTTTCGTGCACGACGATATCCTTTTCGGCAATAACTCCACTAAATGTAGCAAAAAGCACATTGGAACAGGTCCTCCCGGAGGTCATTATGACCCATTTGGAAACCCTTATTTAGCTTCTGCACCGGTAACTTTGAAATGTTAGTTAACCAAAAATCGGCCGATAATTCCATAACCCTCACCCCAAATAAGGAGTGATACAAAGAAAGGAGCTTGTGACAAACAGTAATCATATCACGGACGGGCCAATGGCTTGTTAAACGCAAATTCTTTAAACCAATGCGGACGACCAATTTCAATTACATGGAAACGACAGCTTCATCCAAATTAAAATTTCAATTATCACAGCCAGCTAAAGCAGCTACAGCTGCGGTCATCTCCTGGATGTGCATGGCTTTATTCCTTTATACAGCCTATGCGAAAATAGTAGATCACCAGCGCTTTTTAGGAGGGCTGCAGAACGTGCAACTAATCGATGGGATGGCTTGGCCAATCTCTTTTCTGGTACCGATAGTCGAGATCCTCATCGCTGTGTTGCTGCTGATACCCAAAGCAAGGCGCGCCGGCTTTTACGGCTTTATCACAACAATGCTTTTGTTCACCGGCTACATCATCAGCGTACTGATTTGGGAAAGGCATGTTCCATGTCATTGCGGAGGGGCCGTCGAGAAATTAAGCTGGACGCAACATATCCTGTTTAACGCCACATTTATCCTCCTGGCCATAGTAGGCGTCCGGCTGACTATATCGCTTAAATCTAAATTGTAAAATTTCAAAAATTAAAATCATGAAAAACTTCAAGCAAATCGCCCTGGGCCTGTTAGTAGGTGCCCTGGCCATCGGTTTCAGTGCGTTCACCAGCGCACACAACAACGGCATGAAAATCAAAAGAAATGCCCAAGGACAAATCATCAGTGTAACTTCCAGCTTCTATCGCCTGCCGGCTTATGCCAGCAATACCAGTGACACTGATCCCAGCCACTACGTGTATTCCAATACTTCGAGGGCAGACTGCAACTCCGCTTCAGATATTTGTAAATCAGAGTGGACGACCACCAATGCCCCATCAAACGGTCAAAGTCCGAGCGACGCCGGTTCTCCAAGCTACGTTTCAGACGATCCTGCTCAGGGCGTCTATAATGGCGAATAATTGAAGAAAACGGGTAGATAAAATCTACCCGTTTTCTTGTTGTCAAAGCGTCTACCTTGCCTAATTTCCCTGTTCTGATCTAAAACAGTTAGGCAGGTCAAATCATTTGCTGGCCAAGGCCTGACCGATCTCTTGGATCATTTGTGCTTGCCCTTTTGCATCGACAGGGCGACTTGGTGTTGCTGAAAACATGTTTCCGCTTTTATCGATGATCAATAGCATCGGAACACCACCGGCAAAAACGTATTTCTTAATGAACGGATTGTTAAAAGCGGTTCCATCAGTATAAAGATAAGTTGTTCCAGAGGTGGTAAAATATCGTCCCCGCGGGCTGCTGATGCTCTTTAACCAAACCTCCTTATTTTTATCCACCGAAACACTTACAAAAGCAACATCTTTACGGTCTTTAAATGCCTCTTCCACGTGAGGCAATCCTTTAGCAACGTCCGCACATGGCCCACAACCGCTAAACCAGACATCTACGATCAGCACTTTCCCTTTGAGGTCCGCGAGATGAACCGTATGTCCTTGCGGATCTTTAAAGCCAAAGTCGGTGATCGGTTCTCCTTTC
>Ga0157369_10000554_pt1 | contig 49088 bp, 46 predicted proteins | sample C25metaG_FD_113461 | JGI IMG/M metagenome (GOLD analysis project Ga0157369, IMG submission 113461) | Corn rhizosphere microbial communities from Kellogg Biological Station, Michigan, USA - C2-5 metaG | ecosystem: Host-associated > Plants > Roots > Rhizosphere > Soil | place: USA: Michigan... | reverse complement strand
TAGGCGACGCAGACGGGAATCGTCGTGAGCCCGGTGAGCACGTCGAGCTTGGTCAGCACGAAGTCGGTGACGCCGTTGATGCGAGCCGTGTAGCGGGCGATCGGGGCGTCGTACCAACCGGTTCGGCGGGGGCGGCCCGTCGTGGTGCCGAACTCGAAGCCGTTCTCGCGCAGGAAGTCGCCCGACTCGTCGAACAGCTCGGTCGGGAACGGGCCGGCCCCGACACGGGTCGTGTAGGCCTTCACGACGGCGATGACCCGGTCGATACGGTTCGGCGCGACGCCTGAGCCGGTGACCGCGCCGCCCGAGGTGGCGTTCGACGAGGTGACGAACGGGTAGGTGCCGTGGTCGACGTCGAGCATGGTCGCCTGGCCGCCCTCGAACAGCACGGTCTTGCCCGCGTCGAGCGCGTTGTGCAGCAGCAACGCGGTGTCTTCGACCATGGGGCGCAGCCGGTCGGCATACGACAGCAGGTCGTCGACGATTTCGTTGACCTCGATCGCCCGCCGGTTGTAGACCTTCACCAGAAGGTGGTTCTTCTGCGCCAGGGCCCCTTCGACCTTCTGCCGCAGAATTTTCTCGTCGAACAGGTCTTGAATACGGATGCCGACGCGGTTGATCTTGTCGGCGTACGTCGGGCCGATGCCCCGCCCGGTCGTGCCGATCTGGCGCTTGCCGAGGAAGCGCTCCGTGACCTTGTCGAGGGTGCGGTGGTACTGGGTGATGACGTGTGCGTTGGCGCTCACCTTGAGCTTCGACACGTCGACCCCGCGCTCGGTCAGGGCGTCGAGCTCCTCGAACAGCACCTCGATGTCGACGACGACGCCGTTCGCGATCACCGGGGTGACTCCGGGGGTGAGAATGCCCGAGGGCAGCAGGTGCAGCGCGTACTTCTCGTCGCCGACGACGACGGTGTGGCCGGCGTTGTTGCCGCCGTTGAACTTGACCACGTAGTCGACGCGGCTGCCGAGAAGGTCGGTCGCCTTGCCCTTGCCCTCGTCGCCCCACTGGGCGCCGATCAGAACGATCGCTGGCATGTCAGTCCTCTCCTCGGATGATGAACGTGTCGGTCGGCGGCGCCACATCGCTCGGCGCCGCCGCGTCGGCCTGCGCCGCAGTCTGCTCAGCCTCGATCTGGGCGATGGCGGAGTGATCGGCCCCGTCGAGGAACTCCGTGAGACGCTGCACCTCAGCCGTCTCGCCGATCGCGTCGGCTGCTCGGCGCAGTGCGTAGAGCGCGCGCAGCACTCCCCGGTTGGGCTCGTGCCGCCACGGCACCGGACCCTGGCCCCGCCAGCCGGCCTTGCGCAGAGCGTCGAGCCCACGGTGGTAACCGACGCGGGCGTAGGCGTAGGAATCGAGGGTGCGGCCCTCAGCGTGCGCCGCATCCGCGAGCGCCGCCCAGGCCAGCGAAGAGGTCGGATGAGCCACAACGATTGCCGGAAGGTCGGCTCGAGAGGCCCCGTGCAGGGCCTCCACCACGTCGGGCTCGGCCGGAAGGAGGGTCTCGGGCTGGTTCAACAGGTTGTCACCGGTCACACTCGATCCTATCGCGGGCCGCTGCGGGGGCCACTGACCCGGCCGGCCAGCGACATCCGTTGCTGGATCTTTGTGCTGGCGAGCGGCACAATGGCGGGAGCGGGAAGGCGGTGCGCGGTGGTCGTAGCGTCGTTCCACACGCAATGCTGCATCGCCGGCGGCGGCCCGGCCGGGATCATGCTGGGCCTGCTGCTCGCGCGCGCCGGTGTGGACGTGATCGTGCTCGAGAAGCACGAGGACTTCTTCCGCGACTTCCGCGGCGACACCATCCACCCGTCCACCATCGACCTCATCGACCAGCTCGGCCTGCGCGAACGATTCGACGCCATCCCGCAAAGCCGCATCAGCACCCTCGACCTGGTGATCAATGGCAACCGGCTCACCCCGGTCGACTTCGGCACGCTCCGCGGCCGCAACCGCAGCATCGCGCTCATGCCGCAGTGGGACTTCCTCAACCTGCTGGCCAACGAGGCGTCCCGCTACCCAACGTTCCGGCTGCTGATGGGGGCCGAGGCGACGTCCCTTCGGTATGGCACAGCGGATGCCGCCGGCCACCGCCGGGTGGTCGGCGTCAGCGCCCATATGCGCCGCCAGCCCGTGGAGATCACCGCCGATCTGACCGTGGGCGCCGATGGCCGCGACTCCACCATCCGCCGCTCGGCGGGCCTCGCGCCCGTGGACTACGGCGTGGCGATCGACGTGCTCTGGTTCCGATTGCCGAAGGTGAGTGACGCGCCGCCCGACACGCTCGGCTACCTGAACGGCGAATCGATGGTGATCACCATCCCCCGCAGCGACTATTACCAGGCCGGCATGCTGATCCCCAAGGGCGGCTACCCCGAGATCCAGGCCGAGGGGCTTGACGCATTCCGCGCGCGCATCGTGCGGGCGGCGCCCTTCCTCGCACCGGCCGTCGGCGCCGTGCACTCCTGGGGTCAGGTGAAGCTCCTCACCGTGCAGGTCAACCGGCTCCCGACCTGGTGGGCGCCGGGGCTGCTGTGCATCGGCGACGCGGCGCACGCCATGTCGCCCGCGTTCGGCGTCGGCGTCAATTACGCGATCCAGGATGCCGTCGCGGCGGCCCGCATCCTCGCCGAACCGTTGCGCACAGCATCCGTTTCGCCGACCCACCTGCAGTCGGTGCAGAGGCGGCGTGAGCTGCCGGTGCGGCTCATGCAGCCGATTCAGCTCCAGCTGCACAAGGTGATCGCGAAGCCCGGCGGGGGCGGATTCCTGCGGAACCCGATGCCGTTCTGGCAGCGGATGCCGGTCACGGCCCTGCTGCCGGTCCTCCGGCGGGCGGCGGCACGGCTGGTCGGGCGGGGCTTCCGGCCCGAGCGCCTCGACGGTGAACTGCTGCGCCCCCACCAGGGCTAAGCCACGCGCGGCCGGTCCGTCCCCGGCCCTCACCCGCCGCCCACGAGTGCGCGATTTCTGCCGGCTGCGATCGACGGATGCGACAGTTCGGCCGCACCCACGAAGGGGGCGTCTGGCTCAGGCCCCGCGAAGGCCTCCCGAGAAGGTGGCGATGATGGCGCCCACGACCTCCTCCTGCGAGCGCTCCGGCTCGAAGACGAGCCACTCGAGGCCGGCGACGAGGGTCGCCCCGAAGACGCTGCTGGCCATCAGGCCGCTCGCTGGCCCGGCAACGGATGCCGCCGCCTGCGCCTCCGTGATCGCGGCCTCGAACTCGGCGAGCGCCTGGTGCCGGAACGCGTACGCCGTCTCCTGCCACGGCCGGTCGGTTCGGAAGATGTCCCCGGCCATGATCTTGGCCAGCGCCGGGTTGGCCGCGATGCGCCCCAGCAGCGCGGCTACGAGCGCTTCGATTGCCGGCCAGCCGTGCCTGCCCGCGCGCGCCTCTCGAAGCGCCTGCGTCAGGGTCTCCATCCCGTCGAGCAGCAGGCCTTCGAACAGCTTGTCCTTCGAGGAGAAGTTGTAATACAGGCTCCCCTTCGCCACGCCCGCACGCTCGGCGACATCATCCATCGTGGTTCCGGTGATTCCCCGCTCCGCGGCCAGCTGCAGCGCGGCATCGAGAATCAGCCGCTTCGTTCCTGATGTCCGCGCCACGTTCCCCTGCCCTTGTGTTTGTACTGACCAGTCAGTATAGTTTTCTCCGGCCCGATGTGTCCAGCATCGCCCGCCGCTCCCACTCCCGAAAGCAGTCATGCAGGTCATTCTCTCCGACGTCTCCCAAGGTCCGAACGGGCGGGCCCTCCCCCTCACGTCGCTCGAGTTCCACAGCGGCTCCGCTGCCCTCGTCCCGGCCGAGACCGAACGCCGACCGACGGTGCTCGGCCTCATCGCCTCGGGTCGCATGCGGCCCGACACCGGCACGGTTCGGCTGAACGGCGAAGCGGATGCCGCCGGCCTGCGCCTGCGCGTCGCCCTCGTTGACGCGCCCGACGTTTCCGATCCCGCCGCCGACGTCACCGTTGCCCGGGTCGTCGCCGAAGAGCTGTCGTTCGCGGGACGCCTGGGCACCGGCCGCGCCACCCGGAACGTGCTCGCCGGGCTCGGCCTGCTGGAGCAGGCGCGGCTGCCGATGGCGAACCTCCCACCGGCCGCGCGCATCCGCCTGCTCGTCGAACTCGCGCTTCTGCGCGACGGCGTCGAGGCCGTCGTCATCACCGCACCCGATCGGCACGGCGGCGACCCCCTCGCGTGGTGGCAGCTGGCCCAGGAGATCGCGGGCCGCGGCTACGCGGTTCTCGTCATCGCGGGGGCGGCCGCGGTGGCTGTGATCGAGGCCGGCGACTCGGGCCTCACCGGATCCACCACTCCGGTTCTCAACGCCGCGCAGAACCCCGCTTCTCTCCCGGAAGGAGGCGACACCCCGTGAAGGTGATCGCCATGATTCGCGCAGAACTCGCGCGCCTGACCGCCACCACCATGTCCCGCGTCGCGCTCATCGCCCTGATGCTCGTGCCCGTGCTCTACGGTGGCCTCTACCTCTGGGCCAACCACGACCCGTACGCGGGCCTCAACCAGGTTCCCGTCGCACTCGTCGTCGCCGATACCGGCACCCCGCCGTCGGCCGAAGCCGAAGCGGATGCCCCGCGCAACTACGGCGCAGAGGTCGCCGGCGAGCTCATCGACTCGGGCGACTTCGACTGGCACCGCGTTTCGGCGGCCACGGCCCGGGCAGGCGTCACTGACGGCCGCTACGACTTCAGCGTCACCATTCCGGCCGACTTCTCGACGGCGATCACCTCCGCCGAGGGCGTCCACCCCGAACACGCCACCATCACCCTCACCACCAACGACACCAACAGCTACCTGGCGTCGACCATCGGCAGCCAGGCGACCGACAGCATCCGTGACGCCATCACCCGCACGGTGAACGAGCACGCTGCTGACCGATTCCTCGGCGCCTTCGTCGACATCCGCTCCCAGCTGCAGACGGCGGCCGACGGCGCGGCGACGCTCGCCGACGGCGCCGGGAAAGCCGAAACCGGCAGCGCCACCCTCGCCGACGGCACTGCCTCCCTCGCCGACGGCACCCGCTCCGTAGCCGGCGGCGCCGAGCAGCTGCACGTCGGTGCCGCCGACCTCGCCGATGCCGCCGGCCAGGTCTCCACCGGTGCCCGGCAGGTGGCCGACGGCAACGCGCAACTCGCCGCGGCAGCAGATGACGCCGGCGCCGTCAGTTCACAGGCCGCTGCAGCCCTTCCGGCCGTCAGAACGGATGTCGCCTCCCGGCTCGCGAAGGCCGGCCTCAGCCAGACGCAGATCGACGAGATCACGGCCGCCCTGGACCCCATGGGCGGCGCGATCGCCGCCGACAACGCGCGCCTCCAAGGTGTCGTCGGCCAGGTCGACCAGCTGGCGGCCGGCAATGCGCAGGTCGCCGACGGGGCCGCGGCGGTCGCGACCGGGGCGAGCAGCCTCTCCGACGGCAGCGCCACCCTCGCTGACGGCGCCCGATCGGCCGCCGACGGTGCCGCATCCGCGGCGACCGGTGCCCGCGCCGTGCACGAGGGGCTCAGCACCATCACCCAGGGCGCGACGAAGCTGCGCGATGGCCTCAACACCGCTGTCACCAGCATCCCCAACCCCGATGCGGCCACCCGTGACCTGCAGGCGAAAACCATCGCCGGGCCGGTCGAGGTCGAGAACACGGCAATCACGTCCGCCGGCACCTATGGCGCGGGCCTCGCGCCCTTCTTCGCGAGCCTCGCCGCGTGGATCGGCATCTACGCACTGTTCCTGATCGTCAAGCCGGTTTCCCGCCGCGCGATCACGGCAATGCACTCACCGCTCCGCATTACCCTTGCCGGCTGGCTCACTCCGGGCCTGCTGGGAGCCGCACAGATGGCGGCCCTCTTCGCGGTGCTCACGGGGGTGCTGCGCTTCGACGTGCACAACCCGCTCGGCACGTACGCCCTGATGGCCCTGGCCTCGCTGGCCTTCGCCGCGATCATCCTCGCGCTGAACGTCTGGCTCGGAAGCGTCGGCCAGTTCCTCGGGCTCGTGCTCATGGTCGTGCAGCTGGTCACCGCCGGCGGCACCTTCCCCTGGCAGACCCTGCCGGCGCCGCTGGCCTGGCTGCACCACCTCATGCCCATGAGCTACGCCGTCGACGGCGTGCGGCAGCTGATGTACGGCGGTGCCGCCCCGGCGGCGTGGGCGGATGCCGGCGTGCTCGCCCTCTGGCTCGTGGCTGGCCTGGTCGTGGCCGCGGTCGGGGTCACGCGGATGACGCACTTCCGCACCCTGCGCGACCTCCGACCCAGCCTGATCGGCTGAGCGCCCTCAGCGCGTTAGGGGGTGGCGGGGCCGGTGCGCCAGCGGAGCACCGCGGCGACGTGATAATTGGCGCCGATGGTGGCACCGAGCGCGGGGCTCCCCCCGCCCTCGTCGAGCGGGGTGTCCGGCGTTCCCCGGTCGGTCTGCACCAGCACCACCTTGGAGTCGGACAGCACGGCGGCCCGCACCAGCGCGTCGGCGGCGGGCACCTTGCCGAGCGACGGCGCCCCGAGGGCGTCCTCCGGGGCCGTGGCGATCCACGGCTCCGCGCCGAGGGCGAGGAGCGTCTTGTCGCCGAGGCCCGGTGGGTCGATGATCAGCGTGTCGACCTGACCCTGCTGCAGCGCGTGCACCACGGCGCCGATGCCGAGGGCGGCGAGCCCGTCGTCACGTCCGCTCTCGGCGGCGAGCCGGTCGAGCGCATCCGTTTGATCGCGTGCCAGCACGGCAACGATCTGCTTGCGGAGCTCCTCCTCCAGCGCCTCGTCAGACGCCCCGCCGGCCAGGGTGTTGGTGGGAACGACGACAGCGAGCTCCTTGCTGGCCGGCGCGAGCTGGTCGGTGAGCAGCTGGCAGGCACGCAGGTCGCCGGCGACCAGCAGCAGTTCCACCCCGTGCTCGCGCACGATGTCATCGACCGCCTCCGCGATCTGGCCCTGATTGCGCTTCCAGATCTGTTCGGCGTCGCGCTGGTAGCGCTTCTGCGACCAGCCGCCGACCTTCACCTTCTGCGTGTACTCGTCATCGCCCTGGATCTCGCGCGAGATCACCGGCTCAAGCTGGTTCAGGCGGTAGAGGCGGATCTCACCCTCCTCACGGTTCACCTCGACGACCGCGTAGCTGAGGTCGCGCGGCCGGTGCCGCAGCAGCGGGATCGCGGCCGGCAGACCATAGGCGGCGATGCGCTCGGCCAGCGGGTCGCCCAGCAGCAGTTCGTCGACCTCGACCTGACCGTCGCGCACGATGAGGTAGCGGCTCACCGGGTTCCCGACGCCCGGCTGGTCCTCCAGCAGGCTCTCGACGGCGGCGGCATCCGCTTCAGGCGACCCGGCGTCGAGCATGGCCTGCCTGGCAGCCCGTCGCTGCGTCTGGGTGTGCCTCGGATCGGTCGTGTCGGGTGTGAGCGCCACGTAGAGCGTGCTCACGTTGCCCTCGCGTCGGTACAGGTCGGAGAGCATTTCGTTCCCCAGTTCGGTCATCGTGTCCATCCCTTCCCGTTTGCCAGTCACGTTATGCCGGGGTGTCGCACCCCACAACGGATGCCGTGCCGCGTACGAAACCGCCCGCATTCCGTGGATGGCCCGCGCCCGTGCCGGGTCATGCGGTTGTACTCGACGAAACGTGTGGGGCAGAAGTTTTCACGCTACGCCCGGCCTCGGGTCGGGGCAAGAGGTCGCTCAGGCGGCCGTCTGCTGGTGCGCGGCCACGCACCATCCGCCCCCTTCGAAGATGTAGGTGGTGGAGGCGAGGAACTCAGCGGTCTGGTCACCGCGAGTGGCGACCGCGCGGTAGACGAGGATGCCGGCGCGGTCGCCGAGACGGATGACGGCCGGCTGCCGGATCTCGTATCGATCCCACGGCCGAACGCCCGTGAACGCTTCGGCGACCTGGTGCCGGTGGATGACCGCACCCGGCACGATCATCAGGGCATCCTTCGTCATCGCGCGCTGGTAGTACTCACCGCCACGGCCCTCGAGGATGGCTTGCCATCCGGCGTGCTCTTCGTGCAGGAGGCGGGCGGGCAGATCGTCGGTGATCTCAGTCATGCCCTCACGGTAGCCTGTCGACGACCTTTGCGCGCCTATGTCCCACGTCGGTGGCGCCGTCCTGCTTACGCCTGACCGTGGCTGGCCCGCGAGCGGCGCGACAGCGAGTCGATGATGACGGCGAGCAGAAGCACCGCGCCGGTGATCATGTAGCGCACCGGCGAGCCGAGGTTCAGCAGGGTGAGGCCGTTCGAGATCGACTGGATCACCATGATGCCGAGCAGGGCGGAGTAGGCTCCCCCGCGGCCGCCGAACAGGCTCGTGCCGCCGATGACCGCCGACGCGATGGCCAGCAGGTTGACGTCGCCGCCGCCGCTGGAGAGGCTCGCCGAGGTGAGCCGGGCCGATGCCAGCAGGCCGCCGAGGGTGGCGAACAACGTGCCGAGCATCAGCACCGAGATGTAGATCCGGTTGACACGGATGCCGGCTCGGCGCGCCGCTTCCACGTTTCCGCCGACCGCGTAGACGGAACGCCCCCACTGGGTGCGCACCAGGAAGAAGTTCATCACCACCACGAGCACCAGGAAGAGCAGGAACATCAGGCCCACGCCCCGGTCGAGCGCGAGGTACCAGACCGTGACCACCAATACGACGAGCAGCAGCCCGGCCTTGATCAGCATGATGCTCTTCGACCCGGTGGAGAGTCCGGCCCGGCTGCGGCGCCGGTCCCGCATCCAGTCGGAGCCGAGCAGGCCCAGCACCGCGAGTCCCGAAAGCGTGTAGGCGAGCCACGGCGGCAGGAACATCGACGTGGCGAACTGCACGATCCAGGAGTCGTAGGGCAGGTTGATGGAGCCGTTCGGGCCGAGCACCCACAGCTGCAGGCCGAGGAAGGCGAGCAGACCGGCCAGCGTGATCACGAACGTCGGCACGCCGAACCGGGTGAACAGCAGGCCGTAGACCAGGCCGATGACGGCGCCGACGGCAAGGGCGACGACGATCGCGAGCCACACCGGCCAGTTCATCTGGGTGAGGCCCACCCCGAGGATCGCGGCAGCGAGGCCGCTGATGGATCCGATCGACAGGTCGATCTGTGCCACCAGCAGCACGAGCACAACGCCGATGGCGATGGTGCCGGTTGCGGCCGACTGCAGCGCCAGGTTGACGAGGTTGTTCGGCGAGAGGAAGTTGTCGTTCAGCGCCTGGAAGATGATCCAGATGATTGCGAGGCCCACGACCACGGGCAGTGAACCGAGGTCGCCGCTGCGCACCCGGGTGGCGAAACCGCGCACCGCGCCGCGAATTCCCTCACGCTGGATCAGGCGTTCGTCCTGCAGGTCTGCGGCAACGGATGCCGGCGACTGCTTGTCGGTGGTCGTCATTGGTCTCCTGCCTCTCCTGAAGTCCGGCCTGCGCGCCGCGTGACCGCGTTGTCCGTCGCGCCGGTGATGGCCGAGATGATCTCTTCGTAACTGACGTCGGGAACCTTGAAATCGCCGTTGTTCCGGCCGAGGCGCAGCACGACGACGCGGTCCGCGACGGCCTGCACGTCGGCCATGTTGTGGCTGATCAGCACCACGCCGTGGCCGCGTTCGCGGAGCCGCTCGATGAGGTTCAGCACTTCGGCGGTCTGGGCGACGCCGAGTGCCGCGGTCGGTTCGTCGAGAATGATCACGCGCGGCTCGCCGATGAGTGAGCGCGCGATGGCCACCGTCTGCCGTTGGCCGCCCGAGAGGGAGGCAACGGCGATGCGCACCGAGGGAATCTTGGCGGAAAGCTGACGCAGCAGCGCCCAGGAGCGCTTCTCCATCTCCTCTTCGTCGAGTGTGAAATCACCGATCTCACGCCCGAGAAAGAGGTTGGAGACCACATCGAGGTTGTCGCAGAGGGCGAGGTCCTGGAACACGGTGGCGATACCCAGGGCGCGGGAAGCCGCCGGCGTGGGGATCGCCACTCGGCGGCCCTCATAGGTGATCGTTCCGGAATCCGCGGGATGCACCCCCGCGAGGATCTTCACGAGGGTGGACTTGCCGGCCCCGTTGTCCCCGACGATGGCAACGACCTCGCCGGGGTACACGTCGAGGGCGATGTCGGTGAGCGCCTGAACCGCGCCGAACTTCTTCGAGATGCCCTGCATCGAGAGAACCGGCTCCCGGCTCTGGGGCTGTTGCTCCACCGAGGTGGCTTCCATCGTCATGACTTCTCCCGTGAAATCGTGTGCCTGCCGAAACCGTGGGCCTCGGCGGGTCCCGCCACCCACGTGGCTGGACCCGCCGAGACCCTGCGGTTACTTGATGCCCGCCTTGGCGCAGGCGGCGGCGTAATTTGCAGTGCAGATCTCGGATGCCTTGTAGAACCCGTCCTTGACCACTGTGCTCTCGATCGTGTCGACGGTCACGGCCACCGGTGTCAGCAGCACCGACTGGACCTCGGCACCGTCGGCCGTCTTCACAGTGGTCTCGCCCTTCGGGGACTCGCCCTTCGTGAGGCTGATCGCGAGTTCGGCCGCCTTCTCGGCTTCGGGCTTCAGCGCCTTGTACACGGTCATGTACTGGTCGCCCGCGAGGATCCGCTGGATGCCCGCGAGTTCGGCGTCTTGCCCGGTGACCGGGGGAAGAGGCGACACGCCGGCCGCCTTGAGCGAGGCGATCGCTCCACCGGCGGTTCCGTCATTGGCCGCGTAGACGCCCTTGATCTTGCCGTCGAACTGCGTGATCTGGCCGGCCACCCAGTCCTGGGCCTTGGAGGGCTCCCATCCCGGTGTGTCGTACTCGGCCAGTACCTTGTAACCGCTCGAGTCGATGACCTTGTGCGCGCCGGCCTTGAACTGGGAGGCGTTGTTGTCGGTCGGCGAGCCGTTGACCATCAGGATTCCCCCGTCTCCCGGCTTCACGCCGTCGGACTTCAGCTTGTCGACGAGGGCCGTCGCCTGCAGCTCGCCCACCTTCTCGTTGTCGAAGGAGATGTAGTAGGCGAGGTCGCCGCTGTTGATCAGGCGGTCGTAGGCGATGACGGGCACCTTCTGGGCCTTCGCCTCACCGACGATCGCGGCTGCCGCCTTGCCGTCGAACGGGTCGAGCACCAGCACCTTCACCCCCTGGGTGAGCATCGACTCGGCCTGCTGCTGCTGCTTCGAGGCGTCGCCGTCGGCGTTCGCGTACAGAACCTTGCAGTCAGGGCACAGTTCCTTGATCTTGGCTTCGAAATAGGGCTTGTCCGCGCTTTCGTAGCGGGCGGTGACAGAGTCGGGCAGAAGAAGCCCGATCTGCGCGGCCGAGGCGTCGGGGCTGCTGCTGCCGCTGCCACCCCCGCTGCCGCCCGTCTTCTCGGCGCCGTTCGAACACGCCGCGAGGGCACCGACTGTGAGCAGGAGTGCGGCGGTGGTCGCCACCGTTCGGGCGACCGACGTCTTCCTGGTGGTTGAAATCTTCATTGAATAACCTCCCATTCGTGCCGCACCATTGGCGGTGGCACGAGCCTGACACTTGCCCTTCTTGGGGTCAAGACCTGAACTCAAGCATTTTGGTAACGGTCTGGCGACGATGTGCCGGGGGAGCGGGGCGACAGATTCAGGCGGCGCCGCTGACCGATCCCACCGCGACCTGGTCGATGGCGAAGGCGACGGCGCCGAGGGTCGCGGCGCGAATCCCCAGCTGCCCCTGCACGATGTCGGGCATCGCGTCGCGGTCGACGATGACCGCGCGTTCGGCGGCGTGCCTCAGCGGGCCGAGGAGCAGCTCGCCGGCACGGGCGAGTTCGCCGCCCACGATCACCCGTTCCGGGTCGAACAGGTTGCAGAGATTCGCGACGGCGACGCCCACGTGCCTGCCGGCATCCGCGATCTCACGGGCGCACCGGGCGTCGCCGGCCATCGCCCGGGAGATGACGTCGTTGAGCTTCAGCGAGCCGTAGTCCTGCCTGAGGTTCTGGAGGATCGCCGCGCCCCCGGCGATGACTTCGAGGCAGCCGCGGCTGCCGCAGCGGCAGAGGTCGCCGTTCTCGATGATCGTGGTGTGGCCGAACTCCCCTGCGCTGCCGTTGTGCCCGCGGTAGACGCGCCCGTTCAGCACCAGGCCGGCGCCGATGCCGTCGCCGATGTCAAGGAAGACCGCCTCCCCCTTTCCCCGGGCCGCGCCCATGCGCAACTCCGCCAGCGCGGACAGGTTGGCCGCGTTGTCGACGTAGACCGGGCAGGCCACGCGGCGGCCCATCACCTCCGCGACGGGGATCCCGTCCCAGCCGCGAAGAATCCCCGACCGGGCCGTGGTTCCCGTGGCTCGGTTGTAAGGAGCGGGCAGGGCGATTCCGACAGCCAGCACCTCGGACATGGTGGCGCCCACCGATTCGAGCATGTCGGCGAGAAGGAGCGCCGTCTTGTCGAGTTCGTAGTCTGCGCGGTGGTCCTTCGCCAGCGGAACGTGGTGTTCGGCGAGCACCGTCTGCGCCACATCGGTCAGCGCCACCCGCATGTGCCGGGTGGAGAAGTGCACGCCGACGACCAGACCGAGCGCGTGCGCGAGCGTGACGAATTGCGCTCGGCGGCCGCTCTGCGTCGTCGGCGACGTGTGCAGCACGCCGGTTCCGGACAGCTCTTTGACGATGTTCGAGACCGAGGCGGCAGACAGCCCGGTGACGCCCGCGAGCTCCACCTGCGTCAGGCCGCCGTGCTTCTTGACGGCATCGACGATTCTCGCCCGGTTGGCTTCACGCAATGAAGCTTGCGAGCCCGGAGTCCGCCGCTGGGTTGCCACGACATCACGATACATGCGATCGGGTTCTGCGCAGCCGACGTTCCCCGACGATGGGGTCGGCTACGGCTGGGGGAGCCGGGCGTGCTGGAGGATCCAGCTGTGCATGGCCACCGCCGCGGCCGCCGAGGCGTTGATCGAGCGGGTGGAGCCGAACTGGCTGATCTCAAGCACGGCATCCGCTGCAGCGACCGCCTCGTTCGAGAGCCCCGGCCCCTCCTGCCCGAACAGCAGCACGCACCGCTCGGGCAACGAATACGTCTCGATGAGCACGCTTCCGGGCACGTTGTCGATCGCGATGACGGGCAGGTCGGCCGAGCGCGCCCAGGCGATGAAGGCGGCGACATCCTCGTGGTGCCGCACGTGCTGGTAGCGGTCGGTGACCATGGCGCCGCGCTTGTTCCAGCGCTTGCGGCCCACGATGTGCACGGTGTCGGCGGCGAACGCGTTCGCGCTGCGCACGATCGAGCCGATGTTCATGTCGTGCTGCCAGTTCTCGATGGCGACGTGAAACGGATGCCGGTGCGTATCAAGGTCGGCGACGATGGCCTCCATGCGCCAATAGCGGTACCGGTCGATGACGTTGCGGGTGTCCCCGTGCTCGAGAAGCTCCGGATCGTAGACCTCGTCGGTGGGCCACTCGCCCGGCCACGGACCCACGCCGTGCGTCGATAGCTCCGGGGTGGGGTTCTGCCCCTCGTGGCTCTGCTCCTCTGGCACCTGTCAACCGTACCCGCGGCATCCGCTGTCTTCGGACCCGCCGGTAGGATTCGAGCATGGGTCAACCGGCCGTGGCACCGACACGCCTGGTCTGGCTGCTCGGTCCCGCGCTCGTGGCCGGGGTCGCCTACCTCGACCCGGGGAACGTGGCCAGCAACATGACCGCCGGGTCCCGCTACGGTTATCTGCTGGTCTGGGTGGTGGTCGCGGGAAACCTCATCGCGATGCTCGTGCAGTATCTCTCGGCGAAGCTCGGCATCATCACCGGCGCCAGCCTGCCCGAGGTACTGGGTCGTCGCATCCGCCGGCCGGTCGCGCGCCGGCTGTACTGGCTGCAGGCCGAAGCGGTGGCGATGGCCACCGACCTCGCGGAGGTCATCGGCGGGGCGGTCGCCCTGAGCCTGCTCTTCGGCCTGCCGCTGCTCCTCGGCGGCGTCATCACCGGGGTGATCTCAATGGTCGTGCTCGGAGTGCAGAGCCGCCGCGGCCCGCGCACCTTCGAGCGGGTCATCGTCGCCCTGTTGCTCGTCATCGCCGTGGGCTTCACCGCCGGCATCTTCTTCGCACCACCGGATGCCGCGGGCACGGTCTCCGGCCTCATCCCCCGTTTCGAGGACACCGGTTCGGTGCTGCTGGCCGCCTCGATCCTCGGGGCCACGATCATGCCGCACGCGATCTATGCGCACTCGGCGCTCGCGCGGGACCGGTTCCCCCAGCTGCCGGGTCGTGCCGGGGTGCCCCGGCTGCTCTGGGCGACGCGGTGGGACGTGGCCATCGCCATGGTGATCGCCGGGGCCGTGAACCTCGCGATCCTGCTGTTGGCGGCATCCGCTCTGCACGGCACGGCGGGAACGGACACGTTGGAGGGCGCGTACCGGGCGCTGGAGCACGCCCTCGGCGGCGTGGTCGCGACCGTGTTCGCGGTCGGACTGCTCGCCTCCGGGCTGGCGTCGACGTCGGTGGGAGCGTATGCGGGGGCGGAGGTGATGCACGGCCTGTTGCATGTGCGGGTGCCGATCCTCGCCCGGCGCCTGGTGACACTGATCCCGGCGCTCGCGATCCTCGCCGGCGGAATCGACCCGACGTGGGCGCTGGTGCTCAGCCAGGTGGTGCTGTCGTTCGGTATTCCCTTCGCGCTGATCCCGCTGGTGTGGGTGACCGCGCAGCGACGCGTCATGGGCGGTTATGCGAACCGGTGGTTCACGACGGCGGCGGGCACGGTGTGCGCCGTGCTGCTGGTGGCGCTGAACCTGCTGCTGGTGCTGCTCCTGGTGCTGGCCTGAGCGGGCGGCCGCTCGGAAACGGCCGCGGCTAGGCTGGAACCGATGAGAGGAGCTCGCCATGACCCGTCGAGATGAGATCGAGTGCTGGCTGACCGACATGGACGGCGTGCTCGTGCACGAGGACCGCGCCCTGCCGGGCGCCGCCGAGCTCCTGGCGCAGTGGACGGACACGGGAACGCCCTTCCTGGTGCTCACCAACAATTCGATCTTCACCCCGCGCGACCTGAGCGCGCGGCTGCGCGACTCGGGCCTCATCGTGCCCGAGGAGCGCATCTGGACGTCGGCGCTGGCGACGGCGGACTTCCTCAAGTCGCAGGGTCCGGGCGGCAGCGCGTTCGTGATCGGCGAGGCGGGACTCACCACGGCGCTCCACGAGGCGGGCTACATCCTCACCGACACCAACCCCGACTACGTGGTCGTCGGTGAAACCCGGAGCTATTCGTTCGAGGCGATCACCAAGGCGATCCGGCTGATCCTCGGCGGGGCGCGCTTCATCGCGACCAACCCGGATGCGACCGGACCGAGCGCCGACGGCCCGCTGCCGGCGACCGGAGCGGTGGCGGCGTTGATCACGAAGGCCACGAACATGGAGCCGTACGTGGTCGGCAAGCCGAACCCCATGATGTTCCGCTCGGCGATGAACAAAATCGGCGCGCACTCGGAGAACACGGGCATGATCGGCGACCGCATGGACACCGACATCGTGGCCGGTATCGAGGCCGGCCTGCACACGGTGCTGGTCATGACCGGCATCAGCGACCAGGCGGAGATCAACCGTTACCCGTTCCGACCGGGTGAGGTGCTCGCCGGGGTCTACGAACTGGTGTCGCCCACGCCGATCGAGAGCGACGCGATCTGAAGGCGGGCGCGTCAGGTAACGCTTGACGCCTCGGTCCAGGCGATCACGCCGAGGCCCACGAGGGCGACGACGGCGATTGCGAGGAGCAGCACGGCAAGGGTGCCGAGCCGTACCCGGTCGTTGGGGATCGTGAAGCGCACGATGAGCATGCAGACGTACAGGGCCACGACGACCAGGGTGCCGGTGAGGGCCAGGCCCACCGGATGCGCGTCCAGCTGCAGCAGGAAGAAGACGGCCGACATGACCGTGATGACCGCACCGATCAGGAGCCACGAGTTCCCTGTCCCGCGCGTGAGGGCGGGTTGGTTGCGGACCTTCGTGGGATCGTCGGACACGGCCCCAGTCTAGCGCCGCACGGCGCAGGCGCGGGCTACCCGGCGGGGGCGGGGGAGGGGGCGCTCGGTGCAGGAGTCGCGGGTTTCGCGGTGGGCCCGGGGCCGGCGATGTCAACCGTGAGCGGCTGCCCCGACCTGCTGCTCACGAAGCAGTAGTAGTACGGGTCGTCCTCCCACTGCTGCGCGGTGACGGGGTAACTGCCCTGCATGACGAGGTGCGCATACTCCCGGGCCGCGGCGAGGTCGATGACGCCGGGCGCCGTGCACAGGCCGTTGATCTCAGCAGCGAGGGCTCGCTCACCGGGGAACGGGGCCTTCGGGTCGAACTTTCCGCGGTAGGCCAGCTGGGCCGCGTGCGGTGTGCTGCAGTCGACAACAGTGAAGTCGCGGTCCCACGGTGAGATATACGGCTGAAGGCATTCGCCGCCGAACAACGAGTTCCAGGCATGCACACCGGGAGTCTGCGGCGCTGTGGGAGCCGGAGACGGGGTCGGGGTCGGGGCCGCTCCCGTCGCCGTGCTGCCCAGACGCTGTCCCAGAAAGAACAGGCTGAACAGAATGACGATGGCGAGCAGGATGCCGGCACCCCACGCGATGCGCAGCGGGGTGCGCTCCCGATCCGGCTGGGCCATGACCGAGTCGCGGCGCGGTTTCTTGCCGGCCGGTCCTCCCGTCGCCCCGGTTCCGGCCGGGGCCGCGGTGGCGCCGGATGCGGGCGCGCGGCCCGCCCCTGCAGCCGCGTCGGTGACGGCATCCGTGGTGTTCGACAGCAGTGGCGCCGGCGCCTCTGGCGTGGCGCGCGGCGGCGCGGCTGGAGGGGTAGGCGGGATCGGGGTGGCAGCGGTGGCGGCCCACCACGGCCTGGTCGGCTCTGCCGCTGGGTCGGCGCCGGTTCCCGAGGTCGGTTCCGGCGTCACGGGCGCGCTCGTTCCCGGGGTGAGGGACGCCGCCGGTGCTGGCGCGTGCGTGTCGGGTTCCGGTGTGACCTGCGCCGCCGGTTCCGGCGGCACCTGCGCGGCGGGTTCCGGCCTGACCGGCGCCTTCGGTTCTGGCTGGTTCGGGGTGGCGGGCTGCTTCGGGGCGGCCGACGGCGGCGTGGGGGCGGCCGGCGGCGTGGGGGCGGCCGGCTGCTTCGGAGTGGGCTTCTTCGGCGTGCCCGAGCCGCCTGCCCCGTCCCGGGAAACCATCAGTCCAAGCCCAGGTCGCTCAGCCCGATTGCCGCGTAGTAGGGGTAGCCGGCGGCTTCAATGACCTCGCGGGCGCCGGTGTTGCGGTCGACGACCACGGCAACGGCGGCGATCTCCGCCCCCGCCTTCACAAGAGCCTCGATCGCGCTGAGCGGCGAACCGCCCGTGGTCGAGGTGTCTTCGAGCACGATGACCCGCTTTCCCGCGACGTCGGGACCCTCAACCTGTCGGCCGCGGCCGTGGTCCTTCGGCTCCTTGCGCACGACGAAGGCGTCATATTCCTTGCCGCGGGCGATCCCCTGGTGCAGCACAGCGGATGCGATGGGGTCGGCACCCATGGTCATGCCGCCGACCGCGGCAACATCGGGAATGTCAGCGATGAGGTCGAGCATGACCTGCCCGATCAACGGGGCGACCCGGTGGTCGAGGCTGACCTTGCGCATGTCGACGTAGTACGTCGCCTTCTTTCCACTGGTGAGGGTGAAATCGCCGTGGAAGACGGCGTCGGCGGAGATGAAGTCGATGAGCTGGCTGCGTGCGTCGGTCACACCCTCAACTTTAGGCCACCGCTGTCACCGCCCCCAGAAGCCCGTCGGGCGCCAGTAGAATCGCACCTTCGGTCGAGCCAAGGGAGCGCAGCGTGCAGAAGATCACCGTGCTGGCCGGCGGAGTCGGCGGCGCGCGTTTCACGCGGGGGCTGCTGCACCTGCTGAAGCAGACGCATCCGATGGCGGACGTGACGGTGGTCGTCAACACCGGGGACGACCTGTGGCTGAACGGGCTGCGCGTGTGCCCCGACCTCGACACCGTGATGTACACGCTCGGCGGCGGCATCAACGAGGAGTGGGGCTGGGGGCGAGCCGACGAATCGCGGCGCACCTCGGCCGAGATTGCCGCGTACGGCCGCGGCTGGTCGTGGTTCACTCTCGGCGACCTCGACCTCGCCACGCACATCGTGCGCACCGACCTGCTCGCCGGCGGGTCCACCCTCACCGAGGCGACGGCGTTCCTCTGCGAGCGCTGGCAGCCGGGGGCCCTCCTGCTCCCGATGAGCGACGATCCGGTGGAGACGCACGTGCGGCTGGCGACCGACGCCGACGAGCATACCGCCGGGGAGCTGCTGCATTTCGAGGAGTGGTGGGTGCGCTACCGGGCACGTATTCCCGTGACAGAATTCGTTCAGGTCGGCCTGGAGCGGGCCAGGGCGGGCGACGGGGTGATCGCCGCTATCCGCGACGCCGACCTGGTGCTGCTGCCGCCGTCGAACCCTGTTGTCTCCGTGGGCACCATCCTCGCGGTGCCCGGCATCCGTGACGCGCTGCGCACGTCGTCGGCGCCGGTCGTCGGCGTCTCGCCCATCATCGGCGGACATGCCGTTCGAGGCATGGCCGACGAGTGTCTGCGCACCATCGGGGTCGACACCACTGCGCTGGCGGTCGGGCTGCATTACGGGGCGCGGGCCGCTGGGGGCCTGCTCGACGGCTGGTTGGTGGACGAGGCGGATGCCGCCAGCCTGCCGGATCTCGCGGGCGCCGGCATCCGTTCGGCTGCCGCGCCGTTGTGGATGCGCGACGTCACCACCACGGCCGCCATCGCGCGCGAGGCACTCGCGCTCGCCGGCGCGTAGCAGCTGCCGCCTCCCGTCACCCCTGGCTCGCCGTCCCCCCGCGCGGCTAACTCCGGAAATTAGCCGCACGTCAGCTCGGCCTACCCCGAGACCACGCGGTTTCTGCGGTCGGCGCGGGCAGATCTCCGGAGTTAGCGAACGGCGGAGCAGCTGACCGGCGAGGCGGCGAGGGCGGCTTCGGCGAGGGCACGGGTGCGCGGGCCGAGGCCGAGGCGCAACGCCTCGGCGAGGTCGTCGCGGGTGTCGACGTCGCGACGGATGCGTGCGGTCACCGGAATCGAAAGCGGCACGTGGCCGTCGGCCTCGTGGGCGGCCCGCGACCCGGGGCCGAACCGGGGAGTCACCCGCTCCCCGGCGAGCGCGAGCAACGCTGTCGTGCCCGTGCCCTCTTCGTCGGGGACCATCGATCGCGGGCAGCGCCCCGCCAGCCGCAATGCCTCGTCGACGTCCTCGGGAGCGAGGGCGGGAAGATCCCCGGTGAAGACCGCGAGGTTCGCCCGCGGAGCGGCGGCACGCGCGGCTTCGATCCCCTGCATCACCGCGCCGTTCAGCGGAGCAAACCCGGAGTGGGCCGACACTGCCCTTTCGGGCACCACGTCTGCGCCCCGTGCCGCGAATGCGGCGCCGGCAGCAGCGGTCACCACGAACACGCGCTCGACGGCCCGAGCGGAAAGCAGGGCCTCGACGGTGTCCAGGGCGAAAGCCTGCGCCAGGTGCTCGCGTTCAGCGAGGTCGCCGAGGCGGCTCTTGGCATTCGGGCCTCCCTTGACCGGAACGATGGCGATCCAGCTCACGAGCCGGCCGGGCCGGGGGAAGCCGGAGGGTGGCCCTCGGGCCTGCCGATGGCAGGCCTTCCGCGGTCGTCGTCGTGACCGCGACGGCCAGGTCCGGCGGCGTCATGACCGCCAGTCCGCCCAACGGCCACTCCCTCTGCGAAGCCGCTGGCCTGACCATCCGCGAAGCCGGCGAGCTTGCCCTCGGCGAACCCGGCGTCGAAGCCCTCGTCGTACCCCTCCGCGTGCGCCTCCGCGGTGCCGAGCCGGAACATGTCCGATGCCGCCGGCCGCTGCAACTGACGAGCCCCGGACTCCCCGATCTCCTCCACGAACCGGTCGAGCCCGCGCACCACCGCCACGGGCAACCCGCGGGCTTTTCCCTTCACGAGGTCTGCCGCGGCGGCGATCTCGTCGGCGACGGCGGCGACGGTGACGTCGAGGCGGCGACCGGACGCATCCGTTGTGCCGCGCAAATCGTCGAGAACGGCCAGGCCGGCCGCGCCGATCGCGATGTCGGTCTGCCCCTCGCGCCACGCCCGCCCGGCCGTGTCGGTGAGCACCACACCGACGCGAAGGCCGGTTCGTTCGCGAATCGCAGCGCACAATTCGCGCGCGGAGGCGTCAGGGTCAGCCGGCAGCAGCAGCACGGTGTTCTCGGGACTGTTGCTGGCATCGACGCCGGCGGCGGCCATGACCAGCCCCTGGCGGTTCTCCACGATCCGAGTGAGTCCGCCGGCGTGCTGCCGACTCGCGACAACGCGTACTGTCTCTGCCGTGATCGCATCCTCGCGGTCGGCGGCCGGGATCACGCGCCCCTCCGCCTTCGACACGATCTTGCTCGTGACCGCGAGAATATCGCCGTCCTGCAGAGTGGAGTACGGCGCATCCATCGCCCGCATCGCCCCGAGGATCACGGATGCCAGGTCGGCGCCCGCCACGATCTCGTCGATGCCGGTGACCGGGAAGACGTGGAGGTCGAACATCGTCAGCGGCCCAGCTTCGGCAACACGTCGCGACCGAAGACGTCGATCCACTCGCGCTGGTTGCGGCCCACGTTGTGCAGGTAGATGCGGTCGAAACCGAGGTCGGCGAACCGTTGAATGTAGGCGCGGTGCTTGTCGGGGTCGGCGGAGATGAGCAGCCGGCCCTCGAAGTCCTCGGGGCGCACCAGCTTGGCCATCTGCTCGAATTCGAACGGCGAACGGATGTCGCCCTTCGGGAATTTCATGCCGCCGTTCGGCCATTCGTGCATCGCGTTTGCGAGCGCCTGCTCATCCGTCTCCGCCCAGCTGAGGTGCAGCTGCAGCACCTTGGGCATGGTGGCAGGGTCCTTGCCCGCCTCCCGTGCGCCGTCGTCGAACTTTCCGAAGAGCATCTCGATCTTCTCCAGCGGGGCCCCGACCGTGATCAGGCCGTCGGCGTGGAGGCCGGCGCGTCGGGCCGTGACCGGGCCGGCAGTGGCGACGAGGATCTCGGGGGCGACCTCGGGCATGGTCCAGAGCCGAGTGGACTCGAGTTTGTAGAACCGGCCGGCGTGCTTGACGTCTTTGCCGGCCAGGGAACCCTGGAAGAGCTTGGTGATGATCTCGATGGCCTCGAACATGCGGTTGATGCGCTCGGGCACCTCCGGCCAGTACTCGCCGACGATGTGCTCGTTCAGCGCTTCGCCCGACCCGAGGCCCAGCCAGTGCCGCCCCGGATACATGGCCGCGAGCGTCGCCGAGGCCTGGGCGACCATCGCCGGGTGCCAGCGGAACGTGGGCGCGGTGACGCCGGGGCCGAAGTCGCCCCGGGTGCGCTCGGCCACCGCGGTCAGCACGTTCCAGACAAAGGAGGCCTGCCCCTGCGCGGGAACCCACGGCTGGTAGTGGTCGGCGGCCATGACCCCGCTGAACCCGTGTTCCTCGGCGTAGGCGGAGAGCGCGACGGCCTCGGCCGGGGCGAATTGCTCAAGCATGGCCGCGTAGCCGATCTGCAATCCCGTCATGGTTCCATCCTGCTCCTCCCCTGCCGGAGTGGTGCACCGCGCCGCAGGGTCGGGGCCGCCGCTCAGGTGAGCGGCGCTCCCGATCCGCTGCGTGGTTGCGCCGGGTTGGTCGGCACGCCCTGGGACGGCGGGTTGATGGGCGGGCCGGATGTCGCGGGGCTGACCGGAGAACCGCCCGGCTGGCCCTCGCTCACCTCCGGCATCCGCTCCGGAACCGACCCGGTCGGTTCGGCGCCGTTCCGCAGCGCCTCGAGGCGGTTCTCCAGGATCTGCGTGACCGGCAGCCGGTTCCCGTGCTCATGTTCGTACGAGAGCAGCTGGATCAGGCTCCGCTCGTCGAGCGCCTCGATGTGGGAGGCGAGGTTGCCGAGCGGAATGTGGTCGTAATCAGGCAGTGGGAGTTCGTCATGCTTCTGGGAGTCGTTCATGTTTTCCTCCTTGTGCCGTGCGGCCGCGATCGAAGCCGCCGACCCTTCCAACATAACCACCGGCATCCGTCGCCGTAAGGGAGAAACCGGCGTCGAATGAGGCCCCATAAGCTGGAGGGCATGCGTATCGCCACCTGGAATGTGAACTCGATTCGTGCCCGTGCACCGCGCGTCGTGGACTGGCTGGTGCGGGAAGACATCGACGTGCTGGCGATGCAGGAGATCAAGTGCACGCCGGAGCAGTTTCCCGCCGCAGCCTTCGAGGAGGCCGGCTATGAGCTGGTCATCCACGGTCTCAACCAGTGGAACGGCGTGGCGTTCGCCAGCCGCCACGCCATGACGGATGTCGCCACGAGTTTTCCGCACATGCCCGGCTTCTTGAAGGGGCAGGAAGGCGAAGGGCTCCCGCTCGAAGCGCGTGCGCTCGGCGTTACCGTGGACGACCTGCGGCTCTGGAGCCTGTACGTTCCGAACGGCCGCTCGCTCGACGACCCGCACTACGCCTACAAGCTGGACTGGCTGGCTCGCCTGCTCGACCACACCCGCGCCGAACTCGAGGCCGACCCGGAACTCGCCCTCGCCCTCATGGGTGACTGGAACGTCGCCCCACTGGACACCGACGCCAACGTTCCCGGCCTCCTGCCGGGCGTCTCCACGCACATCTCGCCGCCGGAGCGCGAGGCGTTCTTCGCCTTCGAGACCGCGGGCCTCACCGATGTGGTGCGCCCCCTGGTGCCCGAAGGCTTCACCTACTGGGATTACAAGCGCCTGGCGTTCCCCCGCAACGAGGGCATGCGCATCGACTTCATCCTCGGCTCGCCCGCGTTCGCCGACCTCGTAACGGATGCCTCCATCCACCGCAACGAGCGCAAGGGCGACGCCCCGAGTGATCACGTTCCGGTCGTCGTCGACCTCGACATCGAGAACGACGACCGCCCGATGATCTTCTAGCGTCCCGTCCGCCCCCTCCACTCACCCTGAGGGGTCACAAACCGGCCTTCGATGCGCACGGGAACGTCGATTCGCGACCCCTCAGCGGGTTGGCCGGCGCCGGCGACCGAGAGGTCAGGCGAGGAGCGCGGCGACGACGAGAAGCGCGGGGATCGAGGCGACCGTGGTGACGAGGACCGTGTCGCGGGCGACGACCTCCCCGCGCCCGTACCGGGCCGCGAAGTTGTAGACGTTCTGCGCTGTCGGCAGCGTCGAGACGGCCACGACCGCGAAGAGGTCGGCTCCCGCCAGCCCGAACACGAAACGCCCGAACAGCCAGGCGATCACGGGCATCACCGCCACCTTGATAACGGATGCCGCCGCCACCTGCTTGCGCCCCGTTCCCGCCTTCAGCGGGCGCTCGCCGTGCAGCGACATCCCGAACGCCATGAGCACCATGGGGATCGCCGCCCCGCCGATGAGATCGAGCGGCGCCAGCACCATGTCGGGCAGGTGGATGCCGAGGGCGGCAACGGCGAACCCGGCAACGGATGCGATGATCATCGGATTTCGCACCGGTTGCGTGATGATCGCCCGCGCCGAGACCCTCCCGCTCGTTGAGATGTCCAGAAGCATCAGCGTCGCCGGGGCGAGCACGAGAAGCTGCAGCAGCAGCACGGGAGCAACGTATTGCGCGTCGCCGAGCACGTACACCGCCACCGGCAAGCCGATGTTGTTCGCGTTGACATACATCGACCCCGCGGTACCCAGCGCCGTCTCGGCGACCGGGCGGGGGAACAGCATCCGTGACAGCACGACGTACAGCACCGCGCCGACGAGCACCGAGCTGAGCACCGTGGCGAGGAACGACGAGAGCAGCACCCGCACATCAGCGTGTTCGAGCACGGTGAACAGCAGCGCCGGCGTGGTGACGAAGAAGGCGACGCGGTTGAGCACAGCCTGTCCCGTCGCACCGGCGATGCCCGAGCGCTGCACGATGTAGCCGACCAGGATGACGAATCCGATGATTCCGAATCCGATCAGCACTCCGCCCATTTCATGCAGTCTAGGCTGAGTGCCATGCCGCACATCGACGTTCCGGGCGCCTCGCTCTACTACGAGACCGACGGGCACGTCTCCGCGCCCGCCCTGCTGCTCCTGCACGCGGGCATCGCGAACCTTCGGATGTGGGACCCGCAGGTGGCGGCGCTGGCCGCGGATCACTTCGTGATCCGCTTCGATGCCCGCGGATTCGGGCAGACCGAGAGCCTGAACGTCGAGTTCTCGCCGCGGGCCGACGCCCTGGCCGTGCTCGATCACCTCGGCATCGCCAAGGCAACCCTCATCGGATGCTCGCGGGGCGGCTCCCTCGCCATCGACCTCGCCGTCGAGAGCCCGGGTCGCGTGACCGGCCTCGTCACCGTCGGGTCCGGCCCCAGCGGGTTTCCGGAGACCGAGCTCACCGAGCGCGAAGACGCCCTCTTCGACGGCCTCGACGAGGCGTTCGCGGCCGAGGACTGGCACCGGCTGGCCCAGCTCGAGGTGCTGCTCTGGGCGGTCGGGCCGACCCGTTCCGAGAGCGACGTCGACCCGGAGTTCCTCGCCACCGCCTACGAGCTCAACCGGGTGAACGTCGTGCACGCCGACGAGGACCCGACCCCCATCCCGCTCGAACCCCCGGCCTTCGACCGCGTCGCCGACATCACCGTGCCGACGCTGGTCACCGTCGGCGAGTACGACATCAGCACGGTGCTCGCCGAGTACGAGTACCTCCTGTCGACGATTCCCACGGCCAGCGGATGCACCTTCCGCGAGACCGCGCACCTGCCGAGCGTCGAGCGTGCCGCCGACTTCACGCGCGTGCTCACCGGCTGGCTGGCCGAGCAGGGTCTCTGACCCGCGGCATCCGTTGCCCTGAAAACAGGCGTTGCTAGCCGCCGAGGCGCTCGTCGATCTCGCGCACCACGGGCCAGGCGCCCTCTTCTGAGTTGCTGAGCACGACGACGTCGAGCCCGGGCTCCACATAGTGGCGCAGGATGCCGCTGGCTCCAGCCCCGACGCCGTCGCTGTACCACGAGCGCGTCGTTCCGTTGCGGTTGAGGTCGAACTCGAGACCGAACCCGTAGCTGGTCTCCTCGTCGAGCTCCACCTGCGGAATGAGGAACTCGCCGCTCAGCTCCGGGGTCAGCAGCTCGCCGCCCCGAAGCGCCTGCGCGAACCGCACGAGGTCGCCCGCCGTCGCCTGCGCCCCCTCAGCGGGCGAGCCGATCGGCGGGGCGGCGAAGAGGTTCGCCCGCCAGAGGCCGTCGGCGTCCTGGTCCCAGCCTTCGGCGAGCCGGGGCGCGGCGTCCCTGCGGTCGTAGAAACCGGCATCCGTCATGCCCGCCCGCGTGAAGATCTCGTCGTACACGTACTGCCGGTAGGCCTGGCCGGTCACATTCTCCAGGGCGAGCCCCGCCAGGATGTACCCGGCGTCGGAGTAGGCCGCCTCCACGCCGGGCATCGCGACGGGCTGCTTGTGCGCGAAAAGCGGGAGGAAGTCCGCCGTCTGGGTGATCGTGTAGGCCGGCACCCGCGCCCACAAGGCCGCGTAGTCCTCGCCTCCGCCCTCCGGCCCGCCGGCCTCGTCGTCGACGGACTCCTCGGCGATGTCGGCGATGCCGCTCGTGTGCGTCAGCAGGTGCAGGAGGGTGACATCGTTCGGGATCGCGGTGCCGCCGAGGTCGACGTAGTCGTGGATCGACCGCTCCAGGTCGAGCCGCCCTGCTGCCACCTGCTGCAGCACCGCGACGCTCGTGAACAGCTTGGTGATCGACGCGGTGTCGAACCTCGTGTCGAGCGTGTTCGGCACGCCCCAGCGCCGGGTCCCGAGCCCGGTCGCGGCCTCGAAGAGCACCGCGTTCTCCTTGCGCACGAGCACGACACCCGAGAACTCGCTGTCGGCCATAAAGTCGTCAAGCCCTGTCGTATCCACACTCGAAGTCTAGAGAGGCACCCGCGCAGTAGCATCGCGCTCATGACCCTTCGTTCCGTTGCCGATGTCGTTCAGGCGATAACGGATGCCGCCGCCGGCAACGCGCGAACGCTCGTCGGTCTCGCCGGCTCCCCCGGCTCCGGCAAGTCGACCCTGGCGGCCGACGTGGTCGCCGCTCTGGGCCCCCGGGCCGCGCTCCTTCCCATGGACGGCTTCCACCTTCCGCAGGCCACGCTGCGCTCGCTCGGCCGCCGCGAACGGATGGGCGCCCCAGACACCTTCGACGTCCCGGCCTTCGCGGCCATGCTCGACGCCCTCCGCAATCGGGGCACGACAGTGCGGGCCCCCGGGTTCGACCGGGAGGTGGAGGAAGCCGTGCCCGACGCGATCGTGATCGGCCCCGAGCACGACGTGGTTGTGGTCGAGGGCAATTACCTGCTCCTCGACCGGGACGGCTGGGAGGCCGTCGCCGCGCACTTCGACCTGACCTTCTTTCTCGAACTGGAGGCGGGCGTCCGCCTTGAACGCCTGATCCACCGGCACGAACGGTTCGGCAAGTCTCCCGACGCGGCCCGCGCCTGGGCCCTCGGCCCCGACGAGGCCAACGCTCGAGTGATCGAAGCGACCATCGATCGGGCGACCCATCGCATCCGTCTCGACTGACGAGTTCGAACGACGTCAGGCCTCGCGGCGAGCGCGGCGAGCGCGCCGCTCGCGACGCGACCGACGCGACCGGCGCACGCCGAGCACGCTCCCGGTGACGGCGTCCCAGACGGGCAGCGGCAGCACGCCGCGCAGGGCCGACGAGAGGCCGACCGCGCGCGGTAGCAGGAGCATAGGCGTGCCGGCGAGCATCGCCCGCCACACCCTGTCGACGACGTATTCGGGCGCCAGCGCCGGGGTCAGACGGCTGCCGCGCGAGTGCGACGATCCCGACACATAACTGGGGCAGACGGTGGTCACCTTGACGTTGCCGTGGTCCTGGTGCTGCAGCTCGAGGCGCAACGAGTCGCTCCAGCCGATGAGCGCCGCCTTCGATGCCGCATACACACTCCGGCGCGGATGCGAGAGCGTGCCCGCTGCTGACGCGATGTTCACGATGCGCGCCGGACGGTAAGCGTGGCGGATCATGCCGGGCAGGAACTCGCGCGTGATGTACATCGGGGCGAGCGCGTTCACCTGCATGGTCGTGCGGGTGTCATCGCCGTTGTCGTGGTCCCAGAAATACTTGTCGATCACGATCGCAGCGTTGTTGATCAGGATGTCGGGATTGCCCACCTCGGTGCGCACGCGCTGGGCGGTTTGCGCGATCGCGCCGAGATCAGAGACATCGACGACGTAGACCGCGATGCGCGTGCGACCGGCGGATGAGGCGCGGAGCTCGGCGGCGGCGCTTGCGAGGCCCGCCGAGTCGCGGTCCCAGAGGATCAGCGCGGCCGCATCCTCAGCGACAGCGCGTTCGGCGTACAGGCGCCCCATGCCCCGCGCTGCTCCCGTGATCAGGACGACGGCTCCGGCGACAGTTCGACTCATGCCTCCATCATCGCAAGACCGCGGCCGGTGAGGCGCCGGCCCGCTCGGTAGCATCGGGGGTGTGACGAATGCAGCGGATGCCGCCGGTCGGCCCTGGCTTCCGGCCGACGCCGCCCTGTGGCACACCTGCCGCATTGCATCTGAGCTGGTGCAGCGCCGGGTGCCGCGCGACCGGGTCCCCACGTACTTCCCGCTGCGGCACGCCGAGGTCGCCTTCGTTCAGGGACCGGTCGCCGTCGAGGCCTTCCACGCCATCGGCGACGGCTCCTATTCGACCAGCAGCACGATCCTCGCGGCGTCGGGCCGCTTCGGGCTGGCCCTGGGTGTCGCGACGATGGCCGGCAGCGCCATCGCGAACGCCTCCCGGCAGGCGCAGGCGGCAGCGGATGCGACGCCGATGTGGCGGCCGGCGCTTCACGGCTCCGTCGTCGTGACCAGCCAGGGTTTCTACCTGCTCGACCACGCCGGCAAGCTGGACTGGGACTGGGCCTCGATCGAGCTGATGCAGGTGGTGGGCTTCAGCTGTCTGGTGATGCAGGGCCAGTCGGCGAACGGTCCCGTGACCTGGCGCATCACCTCCGATTGGGCGGAACTCATCTTCGTGATGTGGGCCATGGCGCGGCACCCGCAGCATCCACAGCTCCTCGACGGGTCGTGGATTCCGGCGCATTGGCCGGAATGGGCGGCGCACCAGGGCTACCGCCCGTTCCTGCCGGAATTCCCGTCGCTCGACGCCTGAACGCGCCGGCTGCCTCCTTACCCGGCAGCGCAGGGCATCCGCTCGGCGCCCTTTCTGAACGGGGCATGACCCGTTCGGCGGCCCGTCTCTGTTACGTCTCGTTGCGGGCGCCGAGCGCGCGCCGGTCAGGGTCAGTACCGTCGATTTCACCCAGACGACAGCACTCACCCCACACGGATACCGGACCCTCCCATGTCGCACACCGCAGAAGCAGTCAGCACCGCCGTGACCGGCACCGCCGACGTGACCAGCACGGCCGTGGCCAGCACGGCCGTAGCCAGCGCCGCCGCGACCGGCGGCCCGCGCGACCGCGGTTCGATCCGGTCGACGTCGGCGACAGCGCCCCCGGGAAAAAACTCGGCCTTCACCGTGGAATTCACCGGCGTCGGCCGCACCTTCGCTTCGCAGCCGGTGCTCCGCGACGTCTCGCTCACCGTCGCGGCCGGTGAAGTTCTCGCCATACTCGGCACCAGCGGATGCGGGAAGTCCACCCTGCTGCGCATCGCTGCGGGCCTCGACAGCGCAAGCACCGGCACCGTGCACATCGACGGCTCTGCCGTCAGCGGAATCGATTCCCGATGTGCCGTCGGCTTCCAGGAGCCTCGCCTTCTGCCCTGGCGCACCGTGGCGGCGAACGTGCAGCTCGGCCTGCCCCGCGGCATCCGCGCAGGCGCCGGCGCAGCCCGCGTCTCGGAGCTTCTCGAACTGGTGGGCCTCTCCGCCTTCGCCGGGCACCGTCCGCGGGAGATCTCCGGCGGCATGGCGCAGCGCGCCTCGCTCGCCCGCGCCCTCGCCCGCAACCCCGGCGTCCTCCTCCTCGACGAACCCTTCGGAGCCCTCGACGCACTGACCCGCCTGAAGATGCAGGATCTCCTGCTTGACGTGCACGCAGCCGCACCGACCACCGTGCTCCTTGTGACGCACGACGTCGATGAAGCCCTGCAGCTCGCCGATCGCGTGATCCTGCTCGGACGGGAGGACGACCGGCCCGGCGCGACCATCCGCCAGGAGATCGTCGTTCCAGGACGCCGGCCGCGCGATCGGGGTTCCGCAGAGCTGGCCGAACTCCGCGCTCGGCTGCTCGCCGGCCTGGGAATCGAGCGCCACGGGGAGGCCCGTGGCATGCAGGCCATCAGCACCGTCCCGCATCTCCCCTACTGACACATCACCGCACCGAAGCATCACAGCACACACGCATCACCGCCTCACGCACCCCTTCACCGATATCCCAGCGCAGCATCCGCTGGCCTACTGAGAGAACCTTCATGACCCACCGACGCTTGACCGCAACCGTACTCATCGCCGCGTCAGCCAGCGCATCGCTCCTCCTCACCGGGTGCGTTGCTGGCGAGAACGCGCCCGCCGCCCACGCCGCCGACGGCGCCACCCATGGCGGAACGCTGAACATCGACTTCGCCACCTACAACCCGCTCAGCCTCATCATCAAGGAGAAGGGCTGGCTCGAGGACGCCCTCGCGAAGCAGGACGTCGCGGTGAACTGGGTGCAGTCGGCCGGGTCGAACAAGGCCAACGAGTACCTGCGCGCCGGCGCCATCGACGTCGGCTCCACCGCCGGCTCGGCAGCGCTGCTCGCCCGCTCGAACGGGTCGCCCATCCAGGTGATCGACATCTACTCGCAGCCCGAATGGTCGGCGCTGGTCGTCGGCCCGAATTCGAAGATCACGGATGCCGCGCAGCTGAAGGGCAAGCAGATCGCCGCGACCAAGGGCACCGACCCGTACTTCTTCCTCCTGCAGGCCCTCGAGGCCAATGGGCTCAGCCCGAAGGACGTCACCGTGCAGAATGTGCAGCACGCCGACGGCTGGGCGGCGCTGCAGAACGGCTCGGTCGACGCCTGGAGCGGCCTCGACCCGATCATGGCCGGCGCCGAGAAGGCCGGTGCCAAGCTCATCTACCGCAACGTCGATTTCAACACGTACGGCTTCTTGAACGCGACCGAGGACTTCATCAAGAACGAGCCCGACGTGGCCCAGACGGTTGTGAACGCCTATGAACACGCCCGCGCCTGGGCCGAGCAGCACCCCGACGAGACCGCCAAGATCCTCGCGGATGTCGCGGGTCTCGACATCGACGTGGCCACGAAGGTCATCACCGAGCGCTCCAACCTCGACGTCAACCCGGTTCCCGGCGACGCACAGCTGAAGGTGCTGAAGAAGATCGGCCCGACGTTCGTCGAGACGGGGGACGTCAAGGACCAGAGCCAGATCGACACGGCGCTCGACACGATCATCAACGACCGCTTCGCGAAGAAGGCCGACCCCTCGGCCATCAAGTGATTTCTCTCCACCGGTAAGGCAGGCGCACCATGGTCGACACCCTCTCGCGAGTCAGCGGCTCGCGCTCCTCTCAGCGGCCGCTCGGCTCACGCGGTTGGGCCGTCATCGTCGGCGGTGCGCTGCTGCCGGTGCTGCTGGTCGCGGCCTGGCAGGTCACGACGGCGCTCGGGGTGTTCACGGTGGCGCAGCTGCCGTCGCCGACGATGGTGTGGGAGGCCGCGGTCGACCTGTTCGACCGCGGCCTGCTCACCCTCGACGTCGCCATCTCCACGCAGCGCGTGCTCATCGGCTTCGTCATCGGCGCGGTGCTGGGCCTCGGGGTCGGCGCGCTCGTCGGCCTCTCCCGCGTGTCAGACATCCTGCTCGCGCCGACGATCGGGGCGCTCCGGGCGGTGCCGTCACTGGCGTGGATTCCCCTGCTGCTGCTCTGGCTGAAGATCGGCGAGGAATCGAAGATCACCCTCATCGCGATCGGCGCGTTCTTCCCGGTGTACACGACGGTGACCGGCGCGCTCCGCCACGTGGACCGCCAGCTGGTGGAGGCCGGGCGAGCGTTCGGGCTCCGGGGCGTGCGCCTGTTCGCCACGGTCCAATTGCCCGCGGTGATCCCGTCCGTGATCTCCGGCCTCCGCCTCGCCCTCGCACAGGCGTGGTTGTTCCTGGTCGCCGCCGAGCTCCTCGGCGCGTCGATGGGACTCGGCTTCCTGCTGTCGGATTCCGGCACCAACGGACGCCTCGACCGCATCCTGCTCGCGATCATCATGCTGGCCGTGCTCGGCAAGCTCAGTGACGCGCTCATCGGTGTGTTCGAGAAGTGGGCCACGCGCCGCTGGTCGTAGGTCGCGAAGGGGCTGCCAGCATCCGTCGCCGTCGCCCTCGCCCCGCCCCGTCCCTTGGAGCAACGCGGGCTGAACAGGGCGGCACCGCGGACGACGGACAGGCCTAGGCTGAGCGCATGCGATTCGGAATGTTCGTACCCCAGGGCTGGCGGCATGACCTGGTCGGCATCGAGCCGGCCCAGCAGTGGAAGACGATGAGCGACGTCGCGGCGCACGCCGACGGGGGCCCGTGGGAATCGATCTGGGTCTATGACCACTTCCACACGGTGCCCGTTCCGAGCGAGGAGGCGACGCACGAGGCATGGACGCTGATGGCTGCGTTCGCCGCCACCACCACGCGTGTTCGCCTGGGCCAGATGTGTACGTGCATGAGCTACCGCAACCCGGCGTACCTCGCGAAGGTCGCAGCCACCTGCGACATCATCTCCGGCGGCCGTCTGGAGATGGGCATCGGAGCCGGCTGGTATGAGCACGAGTGGCGTGCGTACGGATACGGGTTCCCGCGTGCGGGAGAGCGCCTCGCTCGGCTCCGCGAGGGTGTCGAGATCATGAAACAGGCCTGGACGACCGGCAGCGCCACACTCGACGGCGAGCACTACCAGGTGGACGACGCGATCGTGCGCCCGCTCCCGCTGCAGAAGGGCGGCATCCCGATCTGGATCGCGGGCGGCGGCGAGAAGGTCACCCTCCGCATCGCCGCCCAGTACGCCGACTATACGAACTTCAGCGGCAGGCCCGACGAGTTCTCGCACAAGAGCGACCTGCTCCGCGAGCACTGCGTTGACCTCGGCACGGACTTCGACGCCATTGTGCGCTCCGCCAACTACAACACGGTGATCGGGGCAACCGAGGCCGAGGTGGCGGAACGCCTGGCAGCCATCGAGGCGCGCGCCACCCCGTATCTCGGCGACGACGCAGCCGGTGACTTCATGGCGGAGTACCGCAGCGGCAACGCCCTCTGCGTCGGAACACCGGAGCAGGTCGTCGAACGCCTCACCGACATGAAGCAGCGGGGCCTCGCCTACGCCATCCACTACTTCCCGGAAGCCGCCTACGACCGCTCGGGCGTCGAGCTGTTCGAGCGCGAGGTCATGCCCGCACTCTCCTGACGGCCCACTCCCCGGCGAGACCGCCCGCTCCGGTCGAGTGCGTCCGGCACGCCGGACTGTTTCGTCCGGAACGGACGGCATCGGTGAGTGAGGGGGCGACCTCAGGTGTCCGGCAGGTCCTGGTGGGTTGCGACCGCCAGCCGGTTCCACACGTTGATCGTGGAAATCGCCATGAGCAACTGCACCAGCTCGCCTTCGTCGAAGTGCATCCGTGCCTCCGCCCAGACGCCGTCGGGAACGCCACCGGCGATCAGCGTGACCGCCTCGGTGAGGGCCAACGCCGCCCGCTCACGCTCGCTGAACAGAACGGATGCCTCCCGCCAGGCCGCGACGACATACAACCGTCGGGGGTCCTCGCCCATTTCGGCCGCTTCGCGGTTGTGCATATCGAGGCAGAACCCGCATCCGTTGAGTTGGGACGCCCGGATTTTCACAAGCTCGAGCAGTTTCTTCTCGAGCGTCCCCGCTCGCACGTAGCCCTCCATGGCGAGCACCGCCTTGTACGCCCCCGGGTCCGTTGCCTGCACGTCCAAACGCTGGGTCATTGCGCCACGACTCCTCACTGTTTCCGCTCCATCCGGGAGCGTTCGTCTTCGTCTCCACGTTATGCCCCGGGTCGTGACGGGCACCAGAGGAGCAGCTCAACGCGAGGCCCTGCTCCGACGGGGAGAACGGACCACCGCCGATCCTGCAGGATACGCAGCTTTGTTGCAGCAGTCTGCAGGAAAACGCGGCGAGTGGCTCGCTAGCCTGAAGAAGACGCGCGGTTCCGCGCGAGCCCCACCTGGGCCTGATACACGAGCACGAGAACGGGAGGTTCCCATGTCGAATTACATTGCAGAAGCATTGGTCGGTGAGCCCGAGGTTCTCGAGGACGCCGCCGCCACCGCCAACGACGACGACGTAGCACGGCACCCCGCCTGGCTCCGCCTCAAGGCTGCAGCCACCGCGCTGCAGGCCGTGCAGGTGAAAGACGGCTCCATCCCCGACGCCGGCGAGCACGAGGATGCCGCCGGTCACGTCGAGACGATCGTCTCGGCGATCGACGAGCTCGCCCCCCTCTTCCCGCACGATGCCACCTACCTGCGCGCGGTCACCGCCGACTTCACCCAGTGGGCGAGCGCCGGCTTCAAAGTGCCGGACTTCTACGACTCGCTGACGGCCTTCCACCCGCAGCGGAACCGCACCGACGGCATCCGTCATCTCGTCGTCTTTCCCATGTACACGCAGAACGGCAGCACGAACCGGCTGGTCGAGGCGGTGCTCGTCGAGGTCATTTGGCCCGATTTCATCGCCGAACTCGAGGAGACGTACACGAACGCCCTGTTCGTGCCCATCCGCTTCCTCGACTTCACGCCCGGTTACGACACCAACTCCGCGGTGCTGTTCCCCGAGACCGTTGCGATGCGCGAGATTCCGACGTTCACGTGGGGAGCGATCTTCGCCGACCGTGAGGCAGCGCGTTTCCGGCGCGTCGTGCGCGCCGCCGCCGAAGTCACCCGGCTCGAATTGCCCGCCGACGCCGCGGTGCTGCTCGACGACCAGCACCTCACGGAGGAGACCTACGTGATGTGGGACCTCATCCACGACCGCACGCACATGCGCGGTGACCTGCCGTTCGATCCGTTCATGATCAAGCAGCGGATGCCGTTCTTCCTGTATTCACTCGAGGAACTTCGCTGCGACCTGACAGCCTTCCGCGAGTCCGTGAAGATCGAGCGCGACGAGACGGCGAGCGCGCAGGCGCGCAAGCACGCGAAGCTCGTGCAGTATGCGGTGATCTTCGACCGGATCTTCCGGTTCGCGATCACCGGCAGCCGCGTGCGCAACTACGACGGGCTGGGGGGTCAGCTGCTGTTCGCCTGGCTGCACCAGCACCACGCGCTCAACTGGACCGACACGAAGCTGACCTTCGACTGGGACGCCGTGCCCGATGTCGTGATCGCCCTCGGTGCCCGTATCGAGGAGCTGTACTGGCGCTCGATCGACCGGCCGAAGACCGCGCACTGGCTCGCCGCCTACGAGATGATCCGCGAAACTCTCACCCCGAACCCGGCGTCCATCTGGGCGCGCGGCCTGAGCGACGAGGTACTGGCGGGCGCCCCGAAGGGCTACACCGACGCCGTCCTCGACGACGAGTTCCCGCTCTCGATGTTCTACGAGGCACTCGACAAGAAGATGAAGCCCGTCATCGAGTCGACCGTGGGTATCACAGCGGATGCCTGACGCCCGCCGCGCCGTCGCCGGCCACACCGTTCTCATCGCCGGGGCCACCAGCGCCTCCGGGGTCGCTGCCGCCTCGGCGCTGGCCGCCGCCGGAGCACGCGTCATCGCTGTCGGGTCAGACACCGGGCGCCTGCAGCGTCTGCAAGGTGCCGTGCCGGAGGCGGATGTGTACACCTGCGACCTCACCTCCTGGCCGTCGGTGCAGGATCTGGTGCGTGCTGTACACGCCGAGCACGGCACCATCGACGGCCTGCTGCACCTCGTCGGCGGCTGGCGCGGCGGCGGAGGCCTCGCTGGGCAGAGCGACGAGGACTGGGACTTCCTGCACGAACGGGTGATCACCACGCTCCGTCACACCACCCGCGCGTTCAACAATGACCTCCTCGCCTCTCCCGCCGGCCGGCTCGCGATCGTCTCGTCGGTAACCGTGGACAACCCCACGCCGGGCGGGGCGAACTACGCCGCCGTGAAGGCCGCCGCGGAGACGTGGATGCGGGCCGTCGGTTACGGATTCGCGAAGGCGGAGTCGGCGGCGGCATCCGTTGTCTTCGTCGTGAAGGCCCTGGACGGGCTCGAGGCCGATCTCGCCGACCGGTTCGTCGACCTGTGGGAGCGGGACGCGGCATCCGTCAACAACACGCGCATCAGGATCGGCCAGGCGCCCGCGGTGCCGTCGGGCGGCGAATCAGAGTAGCTTGGGCGCAAGCGGCGGAGGGAGCACGATGACGTCACTCTGGCTGGACCGCACCGGCACCATACCGACAGACTCGTTCATCGATCAGGCCCGCTACGACACCGTGATCGTCGGCGGCGGCCTCACCGGGCTCACGACGGCGCTGCTGCTGGCCCGCTCGGGGCAGCGTGTCGCAGTTCTTGAGGCGCGCACGCTGGCCGCGGTCACGACCGGCAACACCACCGGCAAGCTGTCACTCCTGCACGGCGGTCAGCTCTCGCAGCTCCTGGCGGCCAATTCGGTTGATGTCGCGCAGGCGTACGTCGACGCCAACCGTGAAGGCCAGCAGTGGATGCTGCGCTACTGCAACGAACATCACGTGCCGTTCCAGGAACACGACGCCTACACGTATGCAGGAACCCCCGGCGGCGAAGAGCAGGTGCGGCGTGAGTACGAGGCGTGCCGGACGGCAGGGCTGGATGTCACACTCGAGACCGACACGGCGCTGCCCTACCCCACCTGGGGTGCCGTGCGCCTTGCCGATCAGGCGCAGTTCGACCCACTCGATGTCGTCGAAGCCCTGACGCGGGATGTGCGCGCCCACGGCGGCCACGTGGTGGAGGGCGCCTTTGTCACGGGCATCGACAAGAACGCCGGCGGCATCGAGACACGCACCGAGAACGGCGTCATCCGCTCCGACCGGGTCGTGCTCGCCACGGGCACGCCCATCCTGAACCGCGGGGGGCACTTCGCGAGACTACAGCCGCTGCGCTCCTATGCCCTCGCGTTCACGGTGCCCGGAACCGTTCCTCATGGCATGTACCTGTCGATCGACTCGCCGACGCGTTCCCTGCGCACCAGCCCGACGCATGGCGAGGAGCACCTGATCGTGGGTGGGAACGGGCATGTCGTCGGCCGGCAGGGGTCGGCGCTCGCCCGCGTGCGGGACCTCGAGGCGTGGACCGCGGAGCACTTCCCCAACGCCGTGCTGACGCATTCCTGGTCGGCGCAGGACTACCGATCGCTGGACCGAGCACCCTACGCCGGTCCCATCACGCCGGGCGACGATCGCATCTTCGTGGCGACCGGGTTCAACAAGTGGGGAATGACCAACGCCGTCGCCGCGAGCCTGGCCCTCGCCGGGCGGCTTCTCGATGGAGCCATGGCGTGGGCCGACACCCTCTACGACCGGCCGGTGACGATCGCGGATGCCGCCGACGCCGTGCAGGTCAACGGCAGCGTGGGCTTCGAGATGGCGAAGGACTGGGTGAGCCAGGCCCTGCGGTCCCGGCCCGATGCCCCGCCAGCCGAGGGCACCGGGATGGTCTATCGCGAGGGCGTGCGGCCCGTGGGCGCGTGCACAGTCGGCGGCGTCACCAACAGGGTCTCCGCGGTGTGTCCGCACATGCACGGAGTGCTCAGCTGGAACGACGACGAAGCGAGCTGGGACTGCCCGCTGCACGGTTCGCGGTTCACGCACGACGGCCGGCGGCTTGAAGGGCCCGCGCTCAGCGACCTGGAGCGGCTTCCGCTCGAGGGCGCCTGACCCCACCCCCACTTCGGGGCTTACTGCCCTGAACCGGGCTCTCGCGTCGATATGCTTCGCGAGGGGCTCTCCCGAAGTCGACCCGTGCTCGCCAATCCGCGCATCCGCCGACTCATGTCGAGGCACTGTCCCCGGTGAACATTCCCTATCTGAAGAGGTAACAAAGACGTGACGCGCGCCCATCAGAAATCCCGCCTACTCAGCGCCCTCGGTGCCGGCCTCGGCCTGGCCGTCGTGGCCGCCGGCACCCTCGTTGCCGCCCCTGCCGCCAGCGCTGCCCCCGCTTATTCCGTGGTGAACACGACAACCGGCCCGGACACGAGCACCACCGGGCCGGTAGCGCCTACGGAGACGCCGGCGCCAGAAGAGACGTCGGCTCCCGACGCCACCGTGACCCCGGCTCCCGAAGCCACGGGCACCCCTGCTCCCGAAGACGCCGGCGCTCCTGCTCCCGAAGACACCGGCGCTCCTGCTCCCGAAGACACTGTGGCCCCGGCTCCTGAAGCCACGCCGGCACCGGGAGAAACGACACCGTCAGAAGACGCTGATGCCGCGTACTCGATCACCGGTGTGGTGACCGCCAAGGATCGCAAGGCCACGTTCGTCCCCACTGTCGAGCTGAACGAGAACGACGGCTACTCCCCCACCACGCTCACGCTCGACTCCACCGGGAAGTTCACGTTCTCCGAGCTGCGGCCGAACCCCAAGGTCACCCTCACGTTCTCCGCAGACGGATACGGCACGATCAGCAAAGACGTCAACATCAGTGCCGCCGACGCGACGGTGGATGTCGAGCTGCTGCCCTTCATGACCAAGGTCGGGGCCGCGAAGATCACCGGCACGCCCGAGGTCGGCAAGACCCTCACCGGGACCACGACCGGCTGGCCCGCGGGAACGCAGCTCAGCTACCAGTGGGGATTCAACGGCGGCCAGTTCGGCGGCGCAATCGAAGGCGCCACCGGCACCACCTTGAAGCTGACCAAGGACCTTATCGGCACGCAGATCGTCTTCATCGTCACCGGCACCAAAGACGGCTATGCGCCGACGGATGTTGCTGCGTACGGTCCGCACGTCACCGCCGCCAAGAAGGCTGCGGCCCCGGCTCCGGCCGGTGACTCCGGCGGCCTGGCCGTCTACCTGAAGGAACGGGGCGTCACGCCGCAGTCCCAGGCATCCGTTGGTCTTCCCGACGGTGCGCTGAACCCGGGCGAGGACTACACGGCGAAGGTCGCCTGGACGGCGGCCGACTCGTTCGTCGACGTCTACCTGTACTCCACGCCCACCTTCGTTGGCACCTTCCCGGTCGTCGACGGCGTCACCCAGATCACGCTGAGCGAAGAGGTGCTGAGCGAGCTCGAAGCAGGCAACCACACACTCGTGGTCACCGGGCAGACCTCGGGTGCCGTGCAGGCCGTTGCGCTCACTGTCGCTCCGATGCTCGCGGCAACCGGCTTCAACGGCGCGGCGCCGCTCGCCGTCGCCGTGATCCTCGTGCTCCTCGGCGCCGCTCTCCTGGTTGTGCGCCGTCGCCGCATGCACGCGTAACCTATTCGCTCGCCCGAGACCGCCCGCTCCGGTCGAACCCGCCCGGCGCAACGGGCGGGTTCGTCCGCACGGGGCGGTCTCGGGGTTGAGCAGTGCCGGCTCAGCCCTTCAGGCCCGAACTGGCCACGCTATCGACGATCTGCCGCTGCGCGAGGGTGAACAGGATGAGCACCGGCACCGAGGCGATCACGGCACCCGCCATCACAATGCCGAAGTGCGTCGAGTAGGCGCCTTGCAGCACCGACAGGCCCGGTTGCAGCGTCAGGTTCTCCGGGCTCAGCAGCACGTAGATCGGCCAGAGGAAGTCATTCCAGTTGGTCAGGAAGCTCAGCACCGCGAGGGTCGCGATCGCCGGCCGTGACAATGGCAGCACGATCTGCAGAAAGATGCGGATGTCACCGGCGCCGTCGATCCGGGCCGCCTCCTCGATCTCTCCCGGCAACCCCACGAAGAACTGCCGCAGGAAGAAGATTCCGAACGCTCCCGCCGCTCCCGGGATGGTGATCGCCCAAATGCTGTCGAGCCATCCCAGGTTTTGCACGATGAGGTAGTTGGGGATCAGGAAGATGACCGGCGGCACCAGCAGAGTGGAGATGATCGCACCGAACACGATCTTCTTCCCGGCGAACTCCAACCGTGCCAGCGCGTACGCGCCCATCGATGCGGTGACCAGGATGATCACCGTCTGGAGGGTTGCAGCCGCCAGGCTGTTGAAGAACCACCGGAAGATCGGCTGCTGCCCACTGGACAGCAGGGTCTGGTAGGCGTCGAACGTGAACGGGTTCGGAATCGGGTTAGCGGGCTGGTTGATCGCGTTGTAGTCCGTCTTGAACGACGTGAGGAAGATCCAGATCAGCGGCACGATGATCACGAGACCCGTGAGGATCAACGCGACGTACAACCAGATACGCGCCTTTCCACCCTGCTTGCGCCTGCGCCCGCCTCTCGGCTCGTCGAGCGGCGCTTCGGAGGGCAGCGCGGTGTTGCGGGCCACCGTCGACTCAGCGTTGACAGTCATCAGATTTTCACTCCGTCTTCTCGCGCTGCAGGCGGAAATTCACAACACTGATCACAGCCAGGAAGGCAAACAGCACGTAGCTCATCGCTGCCGCAGCCCCCATCTGGTTCTGGGCGAGGCCCTGGTCGGCGATGTACATGATGGCGGAACGGGTGGTGTTGCCCGGCCGGCCGTTCGTCAGCAGGTAGGACTGACCGAACATGTTCGCCGACGCGAGGATCGTCACCGTGGTGACGAAGGCCATCACCGGGCGCAACCCGGGCAGCGTCACGCTGAAGAACTTGCGCATCGCGCCCGCACCGTCAACGGATGCCGCGTCGTACAGCTCCGCGTTGATCCCCTTGAGCCCAGCCAGCAGGATGACGGTGTTGAAGCCCATCGTCCACCAGACCGTGACTCCCACCAACGAGACCCATGCCCACGGGACGTCGACCGTCCACGGGATGCGAGACGGGAGCCCGATCGCTTCGAGCACGTGGTTGACCACGCCGAGCTGGGGGTCGAGGAGGTACTTCCAGATCACGCCGATGACGGCGACACCCAGAACATACGGAGCAAAGAAAATGCCGCGGAAGATCGTGCTGCCCTTGATCTTCTGGTTCAGCATGACTGCGATCAAGAGCGGGATCACCAGGAGGAACGGCACACTGCACACCGTGAAGATGCCGGTGGCGGCCATGCTCTGCCAGAAGTCGCCGAACGTGAGCGAACCCGGGGTGAAGAGGTCGACGTAGTTGTCGAAACCGCTGAACGGGTGCACCGGCAACAGCGGGTTCCACGTGTGCAGGCTGATCCAGATGCCGTAGACGGCCGGAGCGAGCACGAACACGCAGAACAGGATGAGGAACGGTGCCAAGAAGAGGTACGCTGTGCCGGTCTTGCGCCCGCGACCGGGTCCCCCGGAGCTGGTGCTCTGGGGGACCACGGGGGCGATGCTGGTGCTAGCCACCGTACTGCTTCTTGTTCTGCTGCAGGATCTTGTCAGCCTGTGCCGCGGCGTCGTCGAGCGCCTGCTTCGGCGCCTTCTTCAGCAGCACGGCCTCGTTGACCGCGGTGGTGATCAGAGCGTTCGCCCCGTTGATGCCCGGGGAGACCGTCTCGTAGTGCGCGTAGTCCAGTTCCTTCATGAACGGCTCGAGGTTGGGGTACTGCTTGAGCAGCGCCGGGTCCTCGCGCACCGTGTTCTTGGCGGGCAGCTCACCGGTGGCAGCCCATCCGCTGGAGTTGTCGTTCATCCACTTCACGAACGTCGCCGCAGCGGCGGTCTTGTTCTTGTCCTGGCCCTTGTTGTTCAAGAAGATCCAGTGCGTGGAACTCGACCAGACGGCGGGCTCCGTGCCGATCTGAGGCACGACTGCGGCCTTCCACTCGACCTTGTCGAGGGCCTCGTTGGTGGTCTGCCACACGCCGTTCCAGTTGAAGGCCGTCTTGCCCGCGATCAAAGCGTTGATGTTGCCGTCCTGCGCGACGTTCTTCGGGCTGTATCCCTTCTTCACGAGGTCGACCATCCAGGTCAGGGCCTGCACACCGGCGTCGGAGTTGAACGTCGCCTTCGAGACATCCTTGTTGTACAGGTCTCCGCCGAACTGCCACAGCAGCGATTCGAACTCGAACGTGCCGGTGAAGACGTAACCGTCGACCCACTCACCCTGGACTCCGGCCTTCTTCAGCGCGTCGAGAGCCTTCAGGTAGCTTTCCTTGTCGGTGGGCAGTTTCTCCGGGTCGAGTCCGGCGCTCTTCAAGACCGTGGTGTTGGCGTAAAGGCCGAGCGGAGTGACGCTCCACGGGATGGCGTACTGGTGGTCGTTGTAGACGCTCGCCTCGAACAGGCCCTGGGGGAAGTCATCCGCCTTGTAGCCGAGCGTCTTCACGATGTCGTCAACGGGGAGGGTGAGCCCTTGGGCTGCATACGTCGCGAGGTCGTCACCGTGGGCGACCGAGACGTCGGGGCCCTTGCCGGCCTTGATGGCCAGCGGCATCTTCGCCGAGATGTCGGCCCACTCCATCGGCACGTCTTTAACGGTGATGTTCTTGTGCTCGTCGTTGAACTTCTTGATCAGCTTGGGCACCAATACGGGGGCGGCGCCGCCGGTCCAGCCGTTCCAGAAGCTGATGGTCACATTGGGACCGGAATAGTCGCCGCCGCTGACGCCGTTTTGGGTGCCTCCGCCGCCTCCGCCGCCGCCACTGCAACCGACGAGAGCCGCCCCGACTCCGATCGCCAGCGCTGCCGCGAGGGCGCGCCTGCCTGTTCTCCGCTTCACTGTGCTGCTCTCCTTCACCTGTGATCGCCGGACTGGCGATTTCTGCCTCAGCCCGCGGCGAGACTCCGGTAGGAGCAGCTCATCCTCGAACCTGTTCCCGAATTTACAGCGCTGTAATATGGAAGTCAAGGAATCCATTTGCCGTCGCGAGCTCGCGCTCCGGCGCCGGAGCGCACCCCGCAGGCAACTAGAGTCGACTCGGGCGAGACAGCGCAAACGGGCTCGCTGCGGTAGTGGAAGGTCGCGAGCATGGGCAAGGTACGGCTACAGGATGTGGCCAGCAAGGCGGGCGTGTCCATGAAGACCGTCTCGAACGTCGTGCACGACTATCCCCACGTGAGCGATGGCATGCGCGAGCGCGTGCAGCTTGCCATTGACGAACTGGGATATCGGCCGAATCTGCTCGGCCGCCGACTGGCGACCGGCCGCACCGGCCTCCTCGCCCTCGCCTTCGCCGATGTGAGCCTGCCGTATTTCTCCGAACTCGCGCGCATCGTGTCGGCCGCCGCTGCCCGCCGCGGCTACCGCCTGCTGCTGGAGCAGACCGATGGCACCCTCGACGGCGAGCGCGCGATCGTCTCCAGCAGCGAGGCCGGCCTGGTCGATGGCGTGATCTTCCAGCCCTCGGTGATGTCCTCGAGCGAGATCGCCGAGCATCGCAATGACGTGCCCCTCGTCCTCCTCGGTGAAGGGCCGGCACCGGTCACCGTCGACCACGTGATGATCGACAACGCCGCAGCGGCGGGGGCGGCCACCGCGCACCTGCTCAATCTGGGGCGCCGGCGCATCGGATTCCTCGGTCACGAGGAACACAAGCCATCGGCCACTTCGAGGCAGCGTCTGCGCGGCTACCAGCGCGCGCTCGAGGAGGCAGGCATCGCCCCCGATCTCGACCTGCTGTTGCCCAGCAAGACCGTGACCTCAGCGGATGCCGTGGTCGCCGTGACGTCGGCCCTGGATCGCGGAGTGCACTTCGACGGCCTCGTCTGCCGCGACGACCTCGCGGCGATCGGCGCGCTCCGTGCGCTACAGGAGCGCGGCCTGGCCGTACCCGACGACGTGGCCGTGACCGGCTGGGACAACATCTCGATGACGTCGTTCACGCATCCGACGCTGACCACGATCGCCCCCGACACGCGCCGGCTCGCCGAGACCGCGCTCGACCTGCTCGAAGAGCGCATCAGCGGATACGACGGCATGGGTCGGCACCGCCTGGTCGACTTCACGCTCCTCGCCCGGGAGAGTGCCCCGGGGCTTCCCGCCGTCCTCGCCTCCTGACCCCCTGCCGCGCCGCTCCTGACCCCCTGCCGCGCCGCTCCTGCGGCCGGTCGCGCCAAGCGCGGGAAACCCGCGTGAGGGGTCGCACATCGACGTTCCCGACGCCCGGGAGGGTCGATGTGTGACCCCTCACGATCGGCGGCGACGTTTTACAGCGCTGGAAATGTGGGGCACACTGTAGCCATGAACAGGGATGGGGTAACGAACGCCGACCGGATGCAGCGAGCGAGCGAACAGGACGGCACCTATCCGCGCCCGCAGCTCATGCGGAGCGCATGGCGAGACCTCTCGGGCGACTGGGGTTTCCGGTTCGACGACGAGCGCACCGGGATCACCGGCGGCTGGTACCGGAATCCTCGGTTCGACCGCACCATCACCGTTCCGTTCCCGCCCGAGTCCACGGCCTCCGGTGTCGCCGACCCCGGCTATCACCCGGTGGTCTGGTATCAGCGTGAGCTCGGCGCCGACGACTTCGCCGCAGCCGGTGACCTCGCTGACGGCAAGCGGATGCTGCTCCACTTCGGCGCGGTCGACTACCGGTGCGAAGCGTGGCTGAACGGCACATTCCTCGGACGGCATGAAGGCGGCCACACGCCGTTCCACTTCGACATCACTCAGGCCATCGACCCGTCGCGCACCACACAGACCCTCGTCGTGCGGGCCGAAGACGAACCGCTCGACGTGTCCCAGCCGCGCGGCAAGCAGGACTGGCTCCCCGAGCCGCACTCCATCTGGTACCAGCGCACCACCGGCATCTGGCAGACGGTGTGGCTGGAAGCCGTTCCCGAGCTGTCGATCCAGTCGCTGCACTGGACCACCGACATCCCGGATGCGTCCGTGCGGCTCGCACTCCGCCTGAACCGTTGGCCCGCTGCCGGTGCGCGGGTGCAGGTCGAGATCTCCCACGCCGGCGAGACGCTGTCGACGGTCGTGGTGCCCGCCGCCGGGTCGCAGGTCGACGCGGTCATTCCCCTTCCCCGGCAACGCAACGGGCAGGGCTACGAGCAGCTGCTCTGGGCGCCGGAGCATCCGCGGCTGCTCGATGCGCAGGTCACCCTCCTCGTCGGCGAGGAGCCGTGCGACACCGTCGCCTCCTACCTCGGGCTCCGCTCGGTTGCCGTCGCCCGAGGCGCGTTCCTGCTGAACGACCGTCCCTATTACCTCCGCTCGGTGCTCAGCCAGGGTTACTGGCCCGACTCGCACCTGGCGGCCCCGTCGGTCGACGCCCTCCGGGCCGAGGCGCAGCTGATCAAGGACCTCGGCTTCAACGCCGCCCGCGTTCACCAAAAGGTGGAGGACCCGCGCTTCCTGTTCTGGGCCGACAAGCTCGGACTGCTGCTCTGGGGTGAGATGCCCAGCACGTTCGAGTTCACGTCGGCCTCCATGGCCCGCACGATCGCGGAATGGACGGAGGTCGTCGAACGCGACCTGTCGCATCCGTCGATCGTCACCTGGGTGCCGCTGAACGAGAGCTGGGGCGTGCAGCACATCGCCCACACGCCGGCGATGCAGGACTACGCCCGCGGCCTCTATCACCTGACCCGCGCGCTCGACCCGTCGCGCCCGGTCATCTCGAACGACGGCTGGGAACACCTCGACTCCGACATCTGGTCAGTGCACGACTACGAGGCCTCCCCCGAGGTGATGCGGGAACGCTACGCGGACCCGGATGCGATGGAGCGCCTGTTCGCGGGGATGGGACCGGCCGGCCGCCGCATCCGGCTCACCGACGCACCCGGGCACGGCGAGCCGGTGATGCTCACCGAATTCGGCGGCATCCAGTTCTCGGTTGACGACCCGGCAACGGATGCGTGGGGTTACTCCCGCGCGACGTCGGAGGACGACTTCGCCGCCCGCGTCGGGGGACTCCTCGCGGCCGTGCGCTCCAGTGGCTTCCTCGCCGGCTACTGCTACACCCAACTGACCGACACCATGCAGGAAGCCAACGGCCTGTGCGACGAGAACCGCGTGCCCAAGCTGCCGGCGCGCGACATCGCCCGCATGATGGGCGGGGCAGAATAGCGGGATGACCCTTTCCGGCACCCGCTTCGACCTCGTCTTTGGCGATTACACCGCCAGCATCGCCAGCGTCGGGGCGACCCTTCGCACCCTGCGTCACAAGGGGCGCGACCTCGTGGTGCCGTTCGACGCCGAGGAGGTGCGCCCGGCCTATCGCGGCGCAACCCTCGCCCCCTGGCCGAACCGCGTCGTCGACGGCCGGTACCGCTTCGCCGGCACCGACTATGAGCTGCCCCTCACCGAGCCGCGGCGCGGTCACGCGCTGCACGGACTCGCCGCCTGGCTGGACTTCGTCGACCTGGAGCAGGCGCCCGACCGCGTGCTGCTGGCCAGCACCATCGAGGCCCAGGAGGGATACCCGTTCCAGCTGCAGGTGCGGGTGGAGTTCGTCCTCGACGCCGGTGGCCTGCACACCACGGTGACCACCCGCAACACCGGCCCGGACGCCGCGCCCTACGGCACCGGCCCGCACCCCTACCTCGTGGCGGGTGAGGGGCGGGTCGACGATTGGACGCTGACCCTCCCCGCCTCCCGCGTGCTCACTGTCACGCCCGATCGCCTCATCCCGGTCGACCTCGTCGATGTGACGTCGCCCGAGGCGGCGGGCCTCGACTTCCGGCAGCCTCGGCCGATCGGCGACACCTTCATCGACCACGCCTTCACCGCGCTCTCCCGAACCCCTGCCGGCGTCGCCGAGGTGCGGGTCACGGCCCCGTCGGGCACGGGCGTGGCCATGCGCTGGGATGCCAGTTGCCCCTGGGTGCAGGTGCACACCGCCGACCAGCCGGTGGCCGCCGTCAACCGCATCGGCCTGGCGGTGGAGCCCATGACGTGCCCGCCGGACGCGTTCAACTCGGGAACCGACCTGATCACGCTCGAGCCGGGCGCCTACGCATCCGCTGCCTGGACAATCTCCGCCCTCTGATCGCCCCGCGCCCGTCAGGCCGGAGAGGTGCGCGCCTGACGCGCCCCCGGCATGCGGAACGCGAATGCGCCCGCCCCCAGCAGGAACAGGGCGGCGACACCGAACGCCACCGGGTACGACGCCACCTCGACCAGCCACCCGGCCACGAGCGGGCCGATGATCGCCCCGAAGTCCGACGCCATCGAGAACGCGGCAACCGGCCGGCCGCCGCGTGCGCCCGCTGCGTCGCCGACGGATGCCGCGGGCGCGGTTCCGAGGAACGCTGCGGCGACCCCGTAGACGCAGAGCACGACCACCAGCACGATGATGTTCGGGGCGAAGGGCACCGCGACGATCATGGCGGCGGCAAGCGCGCAGGCGCCGATGATCGCGGGCTTGCGGCCGACCGTGTCGACGAACGTGCCGGCCGGGCCGAGCGCCAGCGTCTGGGCGACGGCAGCGCACGCGAAGGCGATGCCCGTCCATGCGGCCGGATCGTGCAGCACCTCGACGACCAGCACCGGAATCAAGGCACTTCGCACTCCCAGCGATGTCCATCCCTGAGCGAAGTTCGTGAGGCACGCCGCCTGGAAACGCGCGTCACGCAGCACCTGCCGGAACGGTACAGGCGCCACAGCCTCCGCGGCGGCCTGCGGCGCGTGCGAGCGGGGCTTCAGCAGCAGGATGCCGATGATTCCCGCGATCGCCAGCGTGCCGGCATAGAAGAAGAAGGGCGCCGTGAGTGAGATGGTGGCGAGCAGTCCGCCGAGCGCGGGCCCGGCCATGCCGCCGATGAGAAAGCCGCCCTGATAGAAACCGACCGAGCGGCCGCGGGCTCCCGGCGCCGTCGAACCGAGCAGCAGGGTCATCGCCGACACCGAGAACATGGCCGACCCGATACCTCCAGCCCCCCGCAGCACCAACACCTGCGGGTAGGTCTGGGCGAGGCCCACCAGCGCGCTCGACACCGCCACGATGCCGATGCCGGCCGAGAGGATCACCCGTTCCCCCGCCCAGTCGATGAGGCGCCCGCAGAACGGGCTGAACACGAAGCGCATGAGGGCGAACGCCGAGATGACGGCCCCGATCTCGACGTAGCCCACGCCGAAGCTCCGCACGAACACCGGCAGCACCGGCACGACGACGCCGAATCCCACCATGACGAAGAAGGCGATGACGCCGAGAACGATCACGTCGCGGGTCAGCCGGGGCCGGGCGGGATCGGGATGACGGCGCACGTCCTTCAGGTTATCCGTCCGTGCCCTGCACGGGCGTCGGCGACGCCATCGGTGACGGATGCGTGCACCCCTCGATAACGTGGGGCGACAAGCAACGAGAGGCGGCGACATGCTCGAGGTCAGGAACGTCACCAAGCACTACGGCAGCCGCCGGGTGCTGAACGACGTGAACTTCACGGTCGCAGATGGCCGCATGACAGGTTTCGTCGGCGGCAACGGCGCCGGCAAGACCACGACCATGCGCATCATCCTCGGCGTGCTGTCGGCCGATTCGGGCAGCGTGTTGCTCGACGGGCAGCCGCTCACGGCCGGCGACCGGCGCCGGTTCGGTTACATGCCGGAGGAGCGCGGGCTCTACCCGAAGATGAAGGTCGAGGAGCACCTCGTCTATCTGGCGCGACTCCACGGGCTCCCAACGCCCGCGGCGAAGGCGAACGCCGCCACCCTTCTCGACCGGCTCGGACTCGCCGAGCGCGCCGGCGACACGGTGCAGTCGCTGTCGCTCGGCAACCAGCAGCGCGCGCAGATCGCCGCCGCCCTCGTGCACGACCCCGAGTTCCTGGTGCTCGACGAGCCGTTCTCCGGCCTCGACCCACTGGCCGTCGAGGTGGTCCTCGGCGTCTTGAAGAGCCGGGCAGACGCCGGAGCGCCCGTGCTGTTCTCCTCCCACCAGCTCGACATCGTCGAGCGCCTCTGCGACGACCTCGTCATCATCGCGGACGGCGAGATCCGCGCGAATGGTTCACGGGAACGGCTGCGCGACGACTTCAGCGGCTCCCGCTTCGAGATCGAAACCGACGGCGACACCAGCTGGATCGCCGGGATGCGGGGCATCTCGGTGATCTCGTCCGCCCACGGTTCCACCGTGTTCGAAGCCGCAACGGATGCCGACGGCCAGGCCGTGCTCCGTCAGGCGATGGCCCGCGGCCCCGTCCATTCCTTCGGCCGCCAGCGGCCGTCCCTGGCCACCATCTTCAAGGAGATCGTCACGTGAGCACGACCACCCGCACCCCGGCTGCCGACTCCGCCCAGGCCGGTCCCGTCCACTACCCGGCGCCGTCCTTCGGGCAGAGCGTGCGCCTCATCGCCGCGCGGGAGATCACGGCGCGCCTGCGAAGCAAGGCATTTCTGGTGTCGACGGCGATCCTGCTGCTGGCGGCCGTGGCATCCGTTGTCATCGGCGGCATCGTGAGCGCGCACCCGAGCCTGCCCAAAGTGGCGGTCGTGGGTTCCGCCAGCGCCGTGGTCGCGCAGACCCGGGCGTTGGATGCCGTGCCCGCCGCCGATATCGACGCGGCGAAGAAGCTGGTGCGCGACGGCAGCGTCGATGCGGCGGTCGTGCCCGCCGCGAACGCCGACTCCCTGCTCGGCGTCACGGTGATCGCCCTCGACTCGGCGCCGGCAGACGTGATGTCCGCGTTGAGCGTGAGCCCGACGGTCACCCTGCTGGAACCGCCGCACCAGAACGGGCTGCTGGTCTACCTGGTGGCGCTCGGGTTCGGGCTGGTGTTCTTCATGTCAGCAATGACGTTCGGCAGCACGATCGCCCAGAGCGTGGTGGAGGAGAAGCAGACCCGGGTGGTGGAGGTGCTGCTGTCGACCATCTCGGCCCGCGCGCTCTTGACCGGGAAGGTCGCCGGCAACAGCATCATGGCGTTCGGCCAGATCGTGCTGATCGCCCTTCTGGTGTCGCTCGGGATGGCCGTGACGGGACAGCACACGCTGCTTAGCGACGTGGGGCCCTCGATCATCTGGTTCGCGGTGTTCTTCGCGTTCGGGTTCGTGCTGCTCGCCTCGCTCTACGCGGCAACGGCGTCCCTCGTGTCGCGCCAGGAAGACGTGGGGTCCGCAACCTCGCCCGTGATGCTGCTGGTGATGATCCCTTACTTCCTCGTGATCTTCTTCAACGACAACGACTTCGTGCTCGCGATCATGTCGTACATCCCGTTCTCAGCGCCGGTCGGGATGCCGATGCGGGTCTTCCTCGGCAGCGCCGCCTGGTGGGAGCC
>Ga0157369_10000553_pt1 | contig 49107 bp, 52 predicted proteins | sample C25metaG_FD_113461 | JGI IMG/M metagenome (GOLD analysis project Ga0157369, IMG submission 113461) | Corn rhizosphere microbial communities from Kellogg Biological Station, Michigan, USA - C2-5 metaG | ecosystem: Host-associated > Plants > Roots > Rhizosphere > Soil | place: USA: Michigan... | reverse complement strand
GTCATAAAGCCGCCGGTTGGCGTACTTCTTGATCGTCACCTTCGGCGAAGAATTGGACATGGCAAGCTCCAGACAGAGCGGCGGCATATCAGAGAGCGATAATGCAGTGCAACAAAACCGCGCGCCCGGCAGAGGACCGCGCCCGTTGCCGCTGTTCCTGGAACTCGTTCGCGCGGTCTCGGAGCGCGAGCCGGAGCTTGCCGCCAACGCGCTTGGCGGACTGACGAAATATCAGCAGGCGGAAAGACCCGGGGTGTCGCGCGAGAGGCCGGTGATCGCGGAAGTCAAAGGTGCGACTGTTTGCGACTGCGGCGGAGACGGTCCTCCCGTGCTGCTCATCCCGTCGCTGATCAACCCGCCGGGAATCCTCGATCTGGACGCCGACGTGTCGCTGGCGAGCGCCGTCGCTGGGATGGAACATCACGCCCTTCTCCTCGAGTGGGGTCCGGCCAGCGAACGCGGCGATTTGGATATCGGCAGTCATGTGTCGGAATTGCTTGCCCCCCTTGTTGAGGAACTGAGGCAACCCCCGACGCTGATCGGCTATTGTCTCGGCGGGACCATGGCAATCGCCGCAGCAAATCTTGTGCGCACCGAGCGGGTCGTCACAATTGCCGCGCCGTGGAGATTTTCGGCTTACCCGCAGAGCTCGCGCGAATCGCTGCTGCGGCTGTGGGAAGGCGCGAAGCCCGCTGCCGAGCGGCTTGGCGCGCTGCCGATGGAAGTGCTTCAGGCCGCGTTCTGGTCGCTCGATCCGGCGCGGACTGTGGCCAAGTTTGCGGCTTTCGCTGATGCCATCGGTGATACTGGCAAGGCGCGGCGGTTCGTCACCCTTGAAGACTGGGCGAACGAAGGGGAGCCCCTGCCCTGCCCGGCTGCGCGCGAACTGATCGAAAACCTGTTCGGGCAACAGATTCCAGAAAATGATCAATGGGAGATTGGCGGCAAGGTGATCACCGCCGAACTCGATTGCCCGCTGCTCAACATCACCGCCACACTAGATCGGATCATTCCCGCCGCTGCCGCGCCGGTCCATGGGCAGTCGGTCAGTGTTTCAGCTGGCCACGTAGGGATGATCGTCGGATCACAGCGAGCGACGCTGCACGCAATCCTCAAGGACTTCCTTGCCGGTCGCGACGGCTCCCGCTAAGTCGCCGCCCCACGCACCCGTAGCTCAGCTGGATAGAGCGCTGCCCTCCGAAGGCAGAGGCCACAGGTTCGAATCCTGTCGGGTGCGCCATAAGCCGTTGCTCCCGCGCGCCAATCCTTTTACTCAGACAATAAGCTTGAGGGAGGGGATGATGCTCAACACGCCAGTTTCGCGGCGCAGTTTCACACGGTGGGCGGCGGCTTCACCGCTCGCGCTTGCGGCTTCTACCAAGAGCTGGGCCAAGTGGAACAATGTCGAGACTGCGCCGGTGTTCGAGACGATTGCGCCGCCCGCGATTTCGCCCGTCGCGCCGCGCGCGCTGCTCTTTCCTTCTCGCCAGGTCACTCTGTTCGAAAGCCCATTCCTCGAGGCTCAGAGGCTGAATGCCGGCTATCTGTCGCGGATCGACCCCGACCGGCTTCTGCACACCTTCCGCCTCAATGCCGGCCTTCCGAGTTCCGCAAAACCGCTCGGCGGCTGGGAAGCACCCGATTGCGAGCTCCGCGGGCATTTCATGGGCCACTATCTGTCCGGCTCGGCGATCAGCTTCGCCGCCACCGGCGACACCAGAGTTCGCGACCGAGCCAACCGCGCGGTGGCTGGGCTTGCCCAATGCCAGAAGAAGCTCGGTGACGACGGCTATCTGAGCGCCTTCCCGAAGAGCTTCTTCGATCGGCTTGCGGCCGGCACCGACGTCTGGGCCCCCTTCTATACGATCCACAAAATCTTCGCCGGCCTGCTCGACATGAACGAACTCGCCGGCAACCCGCAGGCGCTGGAGGTTGCCGAGGGGATCGGCCGCTGGGCCGACTGGTGGACTGCCAATCGCGACGACGCAGCGATGCAGAAAGTGCTGGAGGTCGAGTTCGGCGGGATGAACGACGCCTTCTACCGGCTCGCCGCGATCACCGGCGACGCGCGCTGGCTGGCGGTCGGCGACCGGTTCACGAAGAAGCGCGTGTTCGAGCCGCTGGCGGCGCAGAAGGACGAGCTTCGCGGGCTGCACATGAACACTCACGTGCCGCAGGTGATCGGCGCCGCGCGCCGCTACGCACTGACCGGCGACGATCGGTTCGCCAACGTCTCGCGATTCTTCTGGCAGACGGTCACCGGCGTTCGCACCTACGCCACCGGCGGGTCGAGCAACAACGAGCATTGGCTGACGGAGCCCAACCGTCTCGCCGTCGAGTGGGAGAATGGGCACGATCACCAGGAATGCTGCTGCTCGTACAACATGCTGAAGCTGGGCACCGCGCATTTCAGCCATCGTCCCGATGCGTCGGTCGCGGATTATTATGAGCGCGCGCTGCTCAACCACCGGCTCGGCGAAATCCATCCCGAGACTGGCCACACCAGTTACTTCCTGTCGCTCGCGCCGGGCGCGTGGAAGACGTGGGGCACCGAGGACACCACCTTCTGGTGCTGTAACGGCACCGCGCTCGAGGATTTCGCGAGCTTCAATCGAATGATCTATGCCCACGACGCGAACGGAGTCTGGGTCAATTTGTTCGTCCCGTCCGAGCTGGAGTGGAGCGACCGCGGCGTCCGCTTGCGGCAGGATACCCGCTTCCCGGAGGAGCAGCGAACCACGGTCACTGTCGAGGCGAGCAATGCCGAGCCGTGGACGATGCGCATGCGCGTTCCTGGTTGGGCGAGCGGCGCGACCGTGACCGTGAACGGCCAACCGGTGGAAGCGATGGCCGAGCCTGGCAACTACCTGGATATCCGTCGCGTGTGGCGCGCCGGGGACAAGGTCGAGCTCAACATGCCGATGCAGGCGCATTGGGAGCCCTTTGCCGATCGACCGAATGTCGCCGCACTCGTCTATGGTCCGGTTGTTCTCGCCCAGCAGCTTCCGATGATCCCGATCCCGGAAGATCTGATGCACGAGCATGGCCCGATGCCGGAGAAACTCGCCAGCGTTCCAGCGCTCCCGCCCCCGTTGCCGCGCAATCTTCCGGAGCAGCTGGCGCCGGTGAGCGGGAAGCCTTTGCAATTCACCGCCAGCGTCAATGGCAGGACAGTCGATTTCCGCCCGATCAACGACAGTTGGGAGCGCTATTCGGTTTATTCGCCGATCGTCTGAGCCGGCCGCAAGGTGCCGGCTATTGAAAAGTCAGCACCGCGAAGATCACCGCCAGCACGATCGAAACGCCGGTGAGTGGACCTGTTACCAGGATCCATTTCAGCGCTCCGCGATTGCCTGATCGGAAGCGCCGCTTGGCGATCTGATTTGCAGCGACTGCCACCACTGCAAGCGCGACGAAAATCATCTTCAGGGTGAACCAGAGCGGCAGGCCCGCGCCTCCGCCAAAGCGCACCCAAAGCATCCACGGGCCGGTGATCAGCAAGAGCGCAAGACCGATCAAGGAGATACGGGTGAAGACCCGCTCCAGCTTCAGCAGGAGCGGCAGCTCGGCCTCGCTTGCGCCGGTCAATCGCGGGGCAACCTGCGAGAGCCCGATGCCGCCGCCGAAGCCCGCCATCAGGCCCAGGAGATGGATGATCAGCAGGATTTGAACGAGCATCTACAGCCCCCTTGCGGATCGTATGAACAGGTCAGGCGCCGTCGGAGTCATGGGCGTAAGAGGCCATGCCATTGCCGAATGACCAGTCTTCTCGACCGTTCGGTGACAGCACCACTTGCACGTCTTCACGTCTTAGGCCGGGCTTTTCCGCGAGCTGATCGGCGATTGCCTTATAGAGCGCTTTCTTGGCGGCGATGTCGCGCCAGCTGCTGGCGACAATGTGGATGAAGACCACATCGTCGGTGCGCTGGATGCCCATGTAAGCGCGGTCGTAGATGAACTCTTCCGGCTCGTGCTGGTGGACGAGGTGGAAACGATCGTCGGGCGGAATTTCGAACGTGTCGACCAGTGCCTGGTGGATGCCATCCGAAATGGCGCGGATGTGCTCCCTCGACTTGCCCTTCAAAAGCGAAATGCGGACGAGAGGCATAATCGACTCCTTGGCTCGGGAGAACTCGGCCCGTTATTTCTTTGCATGCGTAAGCTGGGATCTTGCGGGGAGACAAGGCCGTTCAGGCGGTCGGCACGGGTGGAACGGAGCGCACCTTCAACATCGCCGCAGCCGAGCGCAATCCCGGTGACGTCGCCTTGAGCAGCAAAGTCCCTGCCCGGCCCCGCTCCGACTGCACAATCACCTGCGCATAGCCATTGTAGAGACTTCGGCCCATTGCATTGTCCGGCTCGTGGCAATTCGGGTCGCCGTTGCCGACCCCGATGACGCGTCCGCCCGCGACCTGGAACTGCACCGGTAGGTTGGCGGTAGCAACGTGGCGGCCGTTGGAATCCAGAGCCTCGACCGTCACTGGAACAGCATCCCACCCATCCCCGTCGAGCGCTGCGCGATCGGGAGTGAGCCGCAATGTGACCGGCGCGCCCGTCGTCTCTGCCGCGTAGGTCGCGACGACTCGCCCGCCGCTCCTCGCCACCGCCTCCAGCCTCCCTGGCTGGTACGGCACTTGCCAGAAGTTCATCTGGAAATGGTCGGCCTTCTGCTCACCCAGCGAGCGGCCGTTGAGGCGCAGCTCGATGGTGTCGGCATTGGTCATCGCCATAACCTTGATCGGCTGGCCTTCCTTGCCCGCCCAATTCCAGTGCGGGACGAACCACAGGATGGGCCGGTCCTGAATCCATTGCGACTGACGGATGTAATAGGCGCTCTTGGGAAAGCCGCAGGTGTCCATGATGCCGAAATTGGAGCTGATCGTCGGCCAGCGGAACGGAGTCGGCTCGCCGCGATAGTCGAAGCCGGTCCACACGAAGCAGCCGGCCATAAACGGGCGAGTCGCGATCGCCTTCCATGCGTCCCGGTTGGTGTTTGCCCAGGACGGTGGATTGTCGTCGTACTCGTCAAGTACATGCCGGGCGTCATCCCGCACATATTCGCCGCGAGTCATCACCGACGAGCTGTCTTCGCTGCTGGTCAGCGGCTTTTCGGGGTGGGCGGCATGATATTTGTCGTAGAGCGGGATGCTGTAGTTGAAGCCGACCACGTCGACGGCGTCAGCGACACTGATCGGCTGGTCCATGCCGCCATTCATCGCCGCCGTCACCGGGCGGGTATCATCGAGCTCCTTCACCGCCTCGACCATCCGCCGCACCATCTCATAGCCCTCACGGGAACCTTGGAGCGGCTCTTCGTTGAATACCGACCACAGGATGATGCTGGGGTGGTTGCGGTCGCGCCGGACCATCCACTTCAGGATGTTGATGTAATCCGGGCTGGGATCGAACAGCCGGTTCTCGTCCATCACCATCATCCCGAGGCGATCGGCAACGTCGAGAAGCTCGCGCGTGGGCGCATTGTGCGACATCCGAAGCGCATTGCAGCCGAGCTCCTTCAGCTTGCGCAGGCGATACTCGATAATCGATGTCGGAAGCGCGATCCCGACTCCGGCGTGATCCTGATGATTGCAGGTGCCCTGGATCTTCACATGCTTGTCGTTGAGGAAGAAACCTTCCTTGTTGTCGAAGCGGATGGTTCGGAATCCGGCGCTGGTGGAAAGCCGGTGGACCTCCTGCCCATCGACCAGCACCGACGTGCGGACTTCGTAAAGCGTCGGGTCTTCAAGCGACCACAGGCGCGGACGATCGACGGTGATCGGATAGCTTACGACGGCGTTCTCGAGCGGATTTACGGTCACCGACCCGCCGCCTTCCGCGATCGAATGGCCGCCCGGTCCGATAACTGACGAGCGGACCTCCACCGTCACCGGCTTCTCGCCAATAGTGTTGAGAGTCGCTTCGACCGGGATCAGCCAGCGCCCGTCAGCTTGCTTGCGCGGATGAGCGTAAACCCCGTCGGTGACGATATGCACCGGATTCCGCTTCACCAGCCAGGTGTGGCGATAAATTCCACCACCCTCGTACCACCACCCCTGCAGAACGCTCGAATCCACCCGAACGGCGACAACATTGGGATCGCCACCGAAATGCGCGAACGGCGTCAGGTCTATGTAGGCACTGTCGTAGCCGCTCCAGTTGTGGCGAACGACATTGCCGTTGAACCACACGGTGGCGACCGTCGCCATACCCTCCAGCTGAAGCTCGATATATTTGCCCCGGTCGGAGTCTGGGAGAATGAAGCTCTTGCGGTACCAGCCAATGTCCTTGGGATGATAACCCTGGTCGCCGTTGGCGTTTGGATCGAACGGTGTCTCAACGACGAAATCGTGCGGCAAATCGACAGTGCGCCAACCGCTGTCGTCGTACTTCACTCCAGCCGGACCAGTGGCAGCGCCGGCCTTGGTGTAGCCGTAGGTCTCGCCCGTCTTCGGATAAGGCAGCTTGATGTCGCCGCGGTGGAATTTCCACCCCCAGTCCATCGACAAACGATCGCCCACGCCGGTGGCCGCCGAGGCCACCGGCGCCACGTGCGGAGTCTCTGGCGACATCTCGGCCGCTCTCGCGAAGGACAATGGAAACCCTGCATCGCCAATTGCTGCTGCGACACCTGCACCTGCACTTGTGCCTAGAAATGTCCGCCGCTTCATCGCCCCTCCACCCGACTGGAATTGTCGGACAATTGCGGGATTCTCCGGCGGCGGCAATGGGGGAGGAAAGGCCCGGACTTACAATTCCTGCGCGCGCGGTCTACATACGCGCCGCTACCAGTCGCAAACTGCAGGTCTCAAGGGCGCTTTGCGGCTCCTCATTCCTTCTTTTTAGCCTCTCCTAGCACCGGAGGACCGATAGGCGGTCCGCCATAGAAGGAATGTGAATTCATGACTATCGGAACGGTAAAGTTCTTCAACGAAACCAAGGGCTACGGCTTCATTCAGCCGGAAGACGGGGGCAATGATGCTTTCGTCCACATCAGCGCAGTCGAACGCTCCGGAATGCGTAGCTTGGTGAAAGATCAGAAGGTCAGCTACGACCTTCAGCAGGACCAGCGCGGCAAGATGAGCGCCGTCAACATCCAGCCTGCTTGAATCTGGCGGAGCGGGCGCGCAATCGCGTCCGCTCTTCCGCCACCGGAGAAGTTCGAATGACGGACCGCGAAATCTATCTCGCACGCGCCGCCGAAGCTCACGATGCGGCCGATGCGGCCACGCTCGACAACGTTCGCGAACGTTGCTTGCGGTCTGAAGAAGCATGGATGCTGATGGCCGACCGCGCCGAACGGACCGAAAAAATGCGCGCCACTCTCATCGCTGCCAAAGCTGCTGCGGCGGAAAATTCGGGCAAGAACGGCTAAGCGCCGACTGCACCCTCTGCGGAACCGCCTGCTCTCACCCGCCGTTCACGCGAGCGGATGAAATATCAGACGCCGCTCGAGAAATCGCTCTACAAGCCGCCTCCAGAGCGCGAGGAATTCTATACCGAGGTCGTCGAGCTTCTCGCGAAGTCGGAGTTCCCGTTCCTGCTCTCCGGAAGCTACGCGCTCGCCGCCTACACCGGCATCATCCGCCCGACCAAGGACGTGGATGTCTTCTCGACGGCCGGCGACTGCCTCAAGATCCTCGCCTACTTCAAGGAGCACGGGTACGACGTCGAGATTGTCGACGATCGCTGGCTGGCGCGGATTACTCGCGGCGAAATCTTCGTAGACGTCATCTTCAACATGCCGACAGTCTCGACCCACGTCACCGAGGACTGGTTCGCAAATGCGCCGCGCACCGAGATCTTCGGCACCGAGGTCCGGCTCGTCCCGCCGACGGAGTTCGTCTGGTCGAAGATGTTCGTGCAGGATCGGCACCGTTACGACGGGGCCGACGTGGCGCACATGATCCTGAAGCGCCACGAGGAGATCGACTGGCGCCGGCTGCTCAACCACATGGAGCTGCACTGGGAGGTGCTGCTCATCCACCTGCTCAACTTCCGCTATATTTATCCCAGCGAGCGAGACTCCGTGCCGCAATGGCTGCTCGACGAACTGCTCAACCGGATTGGCGTGCAGAACAGCATCCCGGCGCCGGGAATGAAGGTCTGCCGCGGCCGGATTTTCAGCCCGCGAGATTATTGCACCGATGTTTCAGACTGGGGCTTTTCCGAACCCACCGGCAATCTCGAAGAACAATATCCCGAGCATAACGAGGAGAAAGCGTGAAGATCGCAGCGATCGGCGACCTCCACGTCACGGAGGATTCAACGGCGCCCTATCGGCGGCTGTTCGCTGAAATGTCCGATTCCGCGGACGTGATCCTGCTTTGCGGGGACCTCACGAACTTCGGGAAAACCAGGGAGGCGGAAATCCTCGCTGAGGATATCCGGCTGTGCACGGTCCCGGTGCTGGGCGTCCTCGGCAATCACGACTACGAATGCGGACAGCCCGAGGAAGTCTGCCGGATCCTGCACGACAGCGGAATGATCGTTCTCGACGAGCAAGCGCACGAGATCGATGGCGTCGGGTTCGCCGGAGTGAAGGGCTTCCTCGGCGGCTTCGGCCGGGGCGAGCTGGCGCCGTTCGGCGAGCCGATGATCAAGGCTTTCGTCAACGAAACCAACAACGAGGCGCGCAAACTTGAGAACGCGCTCAGATCGCTGCGGACCGAAAAGATCGTCGCCGTGCTTCATTATTCGCCTGTCATCGAAACCCTCGAGGGTGAGCCGACGGAAATCTTCCAATATCTCGGCTCTGCTCGCCTCGCCGATGCGCTCGATCGTTTCGACAACATCGTCGCGGTGTTCCACGGGCATGCCCATCACGGCAGCTACGAAGGGAAGACGATGCGCGGAACGCCGGTCTACAACGTCGCCCAGTTCGTCCTCCGCGACACCTTCGGAAAGCCGTATGTGGTGATGGAGATCTAGCGCTTGGCCACTTTTGGGCGCCTCGCTTCCTCGATTGCACGGTCGATCTTCTCGACAGCCACCTTGCGTCCTTCTCGGACCGCGCGCGAACGATAGTTCGCAAGCCGTTGCGCAAGATCGGATTCTTCCTCGCGGGCGTCGGTCAGTGGTTTCGGCGGCCTTTCCCTCATGATCACAACCTAGTCGTGTCTCTCCTCCACTTGGATAGGTAACTTCCCTGATCGCCGGCGAAACTTGCCTGCCCTAGCTTAGCTTTCGATGCGCGTTCCGTTATTACCGTCCTCGATGGACGGATCAGCCTCAACCCTGACGAGCCCGCCGGTGAACGAGGCGCATTTGCGCTCTATCCTCGCAACCGTTCCCGACGCCATGATCGTCATCGACGAGATCGGCACCATCCTTTCCTTCAGCGCCGCCGCCGAGGCGATGTTCGGCTACTCAGAAGACGAGGTCCTCAGCCAGAACGTCAGGATGCTGATGCCCTCTCCGCTGCGTGAGGAACATGACGGTTATCTCCGGAACTATCTGGAGACCGGGCGGCGGAAGATCATCGGAATCGGCCGGATTACGACGGCAATGCGGCGCGACGGCTCAACCTTCCCGATCGAACTCGCGGTTGGCGAGGCATTCGTCGAGGGCCAGCGCATTTTTACTGGCTTCATCCGCGACGTGACAGAGCGCCAGGAGGCGCAGCTGAGGCTTCACGAGCTTCAGTCGGAGCTGGCACACGTCGGTCGGGTAAGCGAGATGGGGACGCTCGCCTCGGCGCTCGCGCACGAGCTCAATCAGCCGCTGACTGCGGTCGCCAATTATTGCGAGAGCGCTCGCGATCTCCTCGCCGGCAATGCGCGGTCGCTTCGGGAGCTCATCCAAGTGCTCGGCCATGGCCCCGAACGCACCACCCTGACCAGCAATGCCGAAACGCTTGAGATGGTACTCGAAGCATTGAACGATGCCGCGCAGCAGGCAGTCCGCGCTGGCCAGATCGTTCGCCGGCTTCGCGATTTCATGTCGCACGGACACAACGAACGCCATTTGGAGAACCTCTCGAAGCTCATCACGGAGGCCAATGCGCTCGCTTTGGTGGGATCGCGCGAGCATGACATCGACGTCCGGGTCGAACTCCGGGCCCGAGCGCGCGAGGTGTTCATCGACCGCATCGAAATTCAGCAGGTGATGGTGAATCTGATCCGCAACGCGATGGACGCGATGATCGGGACCGACGAGCGGCGCCTTACCATCCGAACCGCCGATGCCGACGACGAGACGGTGATGGTCACCATCGAGGACACCGGAAGCGGGATCAGCGATAGCGTCGCGGAGCAGCTATTCCAGCCTTTCGTCACCTCGAAGGAAACGGGAATGGGAATCGGTCTCTCGATCTGCCGGAGCATTGTGGAGGCGCACGGCGGGCGTATCTGGTTCGAACGGCGCGAGGGCGGCGGCACAATCTTCCGATTCACTCTTCCAACCAGCGGAGCCGAAGAATGAGCGACGAACGCCTGGTGCACCTGGTCGATGACGACGAGGCAATCCGCCGATCGGCGGGGTTCATGCTGAAGACGTCGGGATTTCGAGTTCAAACCTACGAGTCCGGCGATCAATTGCTGAAGGCCGTCCCTTCGCTCGATCCGGGCTGTGTTCTCCTCGACATCCGAATGCCGGGAATGGATGGCCTTGAAGTGCAGCAGGCACTGAAGGAGCGAGGCGTCGGCCTGCCGGTTATCATTATGACAGGGCACGGGGATGTCACGCTCGCCGTCCAGGCGATGAAGGCGGGCGCCGTCGATTTCATCGAAAAGCCGTTCGAAAAGGCTGTGCTACTGGGTGCCATCGGCCAGGCCTTCAGCAAGCTTGATCGGGCCTCCGAGACTCGTGAGCGGACCAAGGAAGCGGAGGTTCAGCTGAACGGCCTGACTCCGCGTGAACGCGAGGTCCTTGACGGGCTGGCAGAGGGATTGCCGAACAAGACCATTGCCTACGATCTTGGCATAAGTCCGCGCACGGTCGAAATCCATCGCGCCAACCTGATGACGAAACTCGGCGTCAAAAGTCTGTCGGAAGCACTTCGGATCGCCTTCGCAGCGCAGGACAAAACGACAGCTTAGGCCTTCTTTTCACCGGGAATGGGCGTTGGAGTCTGCAGCGCCTCAACCACGTAAAGGCGCTTGACCATCACATAGGCGACTACCGCCATCGGCGCCGCAAAAAGCACGCCGATCAGCCCGAACAGCATCCCGAACGCCAGCAGCGAAAACAGCATCACCACCGCAGGCACGTCCACCGCATATTGCTGCACCAGCGGCTGCAGCACGTAGGCCTCCACATGGTGGACGATGACGTACATGACGATTGTCCACACCGCGAGTTCGGGTGACTGGACCAGCGCAACCAGAACCGCCGGGACGGCCGAGGCGATTGGTCCCGCATAAGGAATGAATTCCAGCACGCCGGCGATGATCGCCAGCACCAGCGCCGAAGGGACGCCGATGATCAGGAACCCGATCCAGGTCAGCAGGCCAATCACCGCCATCGCGATAACCTGGCCCTTCAGCCACAGCCGCAGCGCATTTTCGGAATCCAGCATCGCTTCGGCGATCAGGCTCCGCTTCTCTGTCGGAACCAGCTTGATCGCGCCGATACCGTAGAAGCGCGGCTGCGATGCAAGGAAAATTCCGCCGAAAAACAGGATCAGGACGCTCGTGATTCCGAACGTCAGTGATGACAGCCATCCCCCGAAATTGGAGATGATGGCGCTGCTTCCGGAATGCATCTGGCTGACCCAGCTTTGAAGCGGGTGACCCAGGCCGAAGCCCGCCAGCCAGTTGTCCACCATCGTAATCGCCTTCGGGATCGCGTCCGCAAGGTGCTGCGATTGCGCGCTGACCTGGGCGTCAACCAGCCAGATCGTTCCGCCGACCAGTCCGACGATCACCAGTATGGAAAGGGCAACAGAAATCCCTTCCGGCAACCGAAGATGCTTTGACACGGGATTGGCGATCGCCCGGATGATCGTCGCCACAAGAACCGTTCCGAACAACAAGACCAGGACATAGCGCAGCTGCCACAGGATCAGCGCACCCGCGACGAGCGCGATCAAGATCAGCACCCGCCGGATGAACGTCGATTCGTCGATGGTTCCGTTCTGCTGTTCCGCCATTCTCCCATTCCGTCGAAGCGAGAGCTGGCGGTCTCAGGTAGCCGGCCAGCTCTCCAGTATCTCGACGAAACGCGTCAGCCACGCATTGGTTTGATGTGCATCGACCACGCGGTGATCGATGGTCAGGGTCACATAGGCGATCGGCCGGATCACGACCGTGTCCTCGCCGTCGATTTCGCGCACCACGGCGCGCTTTTGGAGCTTGCCGATCCCTAGGATCGCCGCCTGTCCATTGTGGAGGATGATCGGGGCGGCGAGCAGCGATCCGGAGACTCCGTGATTGGAAATCGTGAAGCTGCCGCCAGAGACTTCGGAGCGGCCGAGCTTGCCTTCCCGCGCTTTGGCCGTGAGCTCGTCGAGCTGCTCTCCAATTTGCTCGAGCGACAGCGAGCCAGCGTCCCGGATGACCGGCACCAATAGCCCCTTTTCGCCGAGAGCAGTACCAACTCCGATGTCGATGGTCGTCGATATAGTGACTCTGCCCTTGTCCCACCGGCCATTGATCTCGGGCGCCGCCGCCATTGCCTCGGCCGCGGCTTTGACGATGTAAGCGGTATAACTAAGCTTCAACCCGCGCTTCGCCACAGTGGCTTTGTGCGCGGCGACCGCAGAGAAATCGGCCTCGAACACTGCTGTAACATGCGGTGCTTCTGTAACCGCGCGCACCATATTCTCGGCAATGGTCAGCCGCATCCGGTCGACCGGCGCCTCGGGCACTTCCGAGCGACGGGTGATCGCGCGATCCACATCTTCGCGCGTGATCCGTCCGTCGCGGCCGGTGCCCCTCAGTTTGAGGGCGTCCAGTCCGTATTGCTGGAGCGCCTGCCGGACTGCCGGCGAAAGGCGGGTCCCCGAGTGCCCCTGCGAAGGCAGGGGCCCAGTCGCGCGCAGCGCTTTATCCTCACCGTCATTAGCTGGCGCTTCGCGCTCGGTCTGGGCTCCTGCCTCCGCAGGAGCACTTTGCTCATCGATCCTCCCAAGCACCGCGCCCGGAACCGCTTCGGAGTCCGTTTCGAGGAGGATTTCAGTCAGTACCCCCGCAGCCGGAGCCGACACCTCCTGCGTGACCTTGTCCGTCTCGATCTCGACCAGTGGATCGTGCTCGGCGACGGCGTCGCCGATCTTCTTGAGCCACGCGTGAACGACCGCCTTCGTGCCTTCCTGCTCGTGGGGAACAACGATGTCGATCACGTCAAAACCCCATTAGCCGGTCGATTTCGGCCCGGATTCGCTCCACCGAAGGAACGGCAACCTCCAGCAACTTCGGATGATGCGGGCTTGGAATGTCGGGCATGGTCACCCGCGCCACGGGCGCGTCCAAATCGAGGAAGGCTTCGTCGGCCACGACAGCGGCAATCTCCGCCCCGAAGCCGCCGGTGCGCAAATCCTCATGAACGATCAGGCAGCGGCGCGTGCGTCGGACGCTCTCCAGCACCATCTCTCGATCCCACGGCTGCAAGGTGCGCAGGTCAATCACATCCGCGCTGCACCCCTCGGCCGCCGCCTCGCAGCGCGCGACCATCGCGCCCCAGGTGACGACGGTGATCCTGTCGCCTTCGCGGGTTTTCTTGGCGCTCCCGAATGGCAGCACAAACTCGTCGCCCGGCCAGGGCCGCCGCGCCCAGGCGTCGTCGTACAGCGCGCGATGCTCGAAGAAGATCACCGGGTCGTTGCCGCGCAGGCTTCCGCGCAACAGCCCGACTGCGTCCTCCGCATTGGACGGCACCGCCACCCGCCAGCCCGGGTTGTGAACGAACTCGATCTCGTTGGTCATGCTATGCCATGGGTCGCCGCAGCGCAGGAAACCGCCGGGAATCCGAAGCACGATAGGTGCCGCGAAGCGGTTGTGCGTTCGCCAACGCATCGTCCCGCAATCGTGGATCTGCTCTGTCGCGGGCTCCGCATATTTGCGGAATTGGATTTCCGGCACTGGCATCAGCCCCGCCAGCGCCATCCCAACGGCGCGGCCGATGATCCCTTCCTCGTTCAGCGAAGTGTCGAATACGCGTTCGTGCCCGAACTTCTCCTGAAGGCCAAGCGTGACCGCGTGGACTCCGCCCTTCGGGCCGATGTCCTCGCCGAACAGCAGCACACGCGGGTTGCTCGCAAGCTCTTGTTCGAGCGTCCGGCGGATCGCAGTGACCATGTTGATCCGCTGGCCTTCCGGCTTCGGCTCATCGGTCGAAGGCGGGGGAGTGTAACCGCTGTTCCACAGGCCCCCGACCTTCTGCATCTTGCCTTCGAAGTAGACGCCTTCGGCAACCGTTTCCGGGGCCGTAACGCCTCGCGCTTCGGCTTCGGCAACATCGGCGGCAATCTCGGCCGCGACCTCGCGTTCGATCGCCTGCCATTCGCTTTCCGAAAGGCCGGAGTGCGCCTTCAGCCGAGGCAGCGGGTCGCGCGCACGCTCCGACTCGACCTCCTCTTCGCTGCGGTAAGCTTCGGTGTCCTGCGCGCTATGGCCTTCGAGGCGCGGCACTGTCAGCCGAAGGAGCGCCGGAGTACGATGCCGCCGCACGTGCGAGACTACCTGGTCGACCAACAGCGACGCCATCGCCGGGTCGGTTCCGTCACCGTCGAAGATACTCAGACCGGAGAAGGTGGCGAGGTTTGCCGCGATGTCGCCGCCGGGCGTCTGGAAATGGGACGGCACCGAAATGCCATAGCCATTGTCTTCGATGTAAAAGAGCAACGGAAGCTGCTGCGTCGTCGCGATGGTCAACGCGGACCAGAAACCACCGGTGGCGACGCTTGCATCTCCTCCCAACACAAGCGCGATCGAGTCCAGATCGCCCTCTTTCAGCACATGCTGCTTGTAGCGGATCGCCTGCGCCCAGCCCGCTGCCGGCGTATATTGAGCGCCAACCCCGCCGCACATCGGTAGCGCATGCGCTCCGCCGGGGTTCGGATAATTGAACACGACACCGATGTCGCGCCCATCCGAATAGCCGCCAGCGTGACCCATGCCTGAGGCCAGCGCATCGGCTGGCGACACCCCCAGCGCCAGCAGAAGCGGCCTCGACCGATAGTAACCGAAAGCGCCGTCACCGTCCTTCAGTTGAAGGCCGAGCAGCACCTGCGCCATGTCATGGCCGCGCGCCGAGAATTGGTAGAGCACCTTCCTCGCCGGAACGAGCTCTTCCTCCTCGATCCGGTCCATCTCGCGCGAAGTGAGGACCAGCCGTGCGACCCGCCGCCAATTTACGCCGGCAGCGGCAAAACGACTCGTATCGGCGTCAGCCATTCATAACGTGTAGCACGGCCTCAACGAACGGATCGACCTGCTCGTCGGACATGCCGACCACGTTGAAGCGCCCGGATTCCGCCATGTAGATCGCGTGCTTCTCGCGAAGTTCGACCACCTGCTCCTTGGACAGGGGGAGCATCGAGAACATTCCGAACTGCCGCCCGATGAAGCTGAGCCGCGGATCGGCCGAGGCGATCCGCTGCCGGACCGAATTGATCCGATCGCGCATCCCGGCGAGCTCCACATGCCAGCGCTCCGCCAACTCCGGCGTGTCGAGCACGATCCGCACCGCCGCGGCGCCGTGATCGGGCGGCATCGACCACATTTCACGCGCGCTCTGCATCACGTGCGCCATCGCCGTCGTCGTGGCGTCCTTGGAGCCGGTCTTGACGAACAGGTTGCCGACACGGTCGCGGTACACGGCGAAATTCTTGTCGCAGCTCTGCGAGACCAGCACTTCGTCGCAAACATCGAGCAGCCGCCAAAGGCCCGCGGCATCTTCCTCCAGCCCGCGCCCAAAACCCTGATAGGCGAGATCGACAAACGGGATCAGCCCGCGATCCGCAACCACTTCGGTCACCTTCGCCCACTGCTCGTCGTCGAGATCGGCGCCGGTCGGGTTGTGGCAGCAGCCGTGTAACAGGGCGATGTCCCCGGGCCGGCCCTTCCCCAGCGCCTCGATCATGTCCTCGAAGCGGATCGTCGCCTGCCCGCGCTCGTAATAAGGATAATCGACGATCTCGAGCCCGACGCTGCGGACGATCGGCGGATGATTCGGCCAGGTCGGCCCGCCGATCAGCACCCGAGCATGGGGATTCGCCCGCGCGATCAGGTCGAAGCCGAGGCACAGAGCCCCACAACCGCCGGGCGTTTGCAGGCCGGCGATCCGTTCGTCCTCTGAATGGCGGCCGAGCACGATCGGGCGAAGCAGCTCGGTGTAGCGCTTGTCGCCCGACATCCCGAGATAGCCCTTGGTCTCCTGCGTCTTCAGCAGGATCGCCTCGGCTTCCTTGATCACCTGCAGCACAGGCGTACGCCCGACGGAATCGCGATAGACGCCCACGCCAACGTCGATCTTGTGCTGGCGCGGATCGGCATTGCACATCGCAATCAGCTGCAGAAGCGAATCCGTCTGGACGGCAGGAAGGTCGGCGAGCCCCCTCGCTCGGGGCTGAGTGGTTGTTTCGGTCAGCATGGCGGCGCCTCTAGCGCAACTTATGCGTCATAATCCACAGCCACGTCGCCGCCGACCGGGACCGATTGGCAGGTCAGCACATAGCCTTCCGCGACTTCCTCGTCGGTTAGCCCATAGCGCGCCGCCATCTCGACCTTGCCGCGCGTCACCTTGGCCCGGCAGGTCGCGCACACGCCCGCCTTGCACGCGAAAGGCGCCGGCAGACCCGCCGCACGGGCGCTGTCGAGGATGTTCGCTTCGCTGAACGGCACTTTGCGGGTTCGTCCGTCGAGGGTGACCGAGACGGTGACGCCCGCCGCCTTGGTCTGAAGCTCCGAAATCTCGCGCACGGCCGCACCCGCCGGCCGATCAGCGGTGAAACGCTCGATATGGATGCGGTCCTTGGCGACATTTCGGTCGAGCAGCACTCCCTCTGCCGCGTCCATCATCGGACCGGGTCCGCAGATGAACCATCCGTCGATATCGGCTGCGTCCGGCACAAGCGCAGGGACGGCTTCTTCCAGTCGCTCGCGATTGAGCATGCCGTTGAACAGTTCGATGTCCTGCTCCTCGGCGTCCAGAAAATGGTAGATCTCGACCCGGCCGAGATATTTGTCCTTCAGTCCAGCGAGCGCCTCGAGGAAAATGACCGAACTGCTGTCCCGATTGCCGTAGAGCAAAGTGAAGCGGCTGTTCGGCTCATACCTGAGAGTCGTCTTGATCAGCGACATGACGGGCGTGATCCCCGATCCCCCAGCGATCCCGACGAGGTGGCGTGACTTCGCTGAGCTGAATTCGGTCGTGAAGCTTCCGTGAGGCGGCATGACGTCGAGCACGTCACCCGGCTTGAGCTTCTCGCCGACCCAATTCGAGAACACACCGCCGCCGATCCGCTTGATGGTCACCATCCAGTCCTGCTCGTCGGGAGCAGTGCAGAGCGAATAATTGCGGCGCACCTCCTCGCCGCCGATTTCGGCCTTGAGCGTCAGATGCTGGCCGGGACGGAACGCGAAGGTCTCGCGAAGCTCCGCCGGGATTTGGAAACGGATCGAATTGGCCTCGGCCGTTTCCGGCACGACCTCGGCAACACGCAGCGGATAGAAACGGGCACTCACTCGAACTGCTTATTCTACCAGCGCGCGTCCGGGTAGGTGCGCTGCAGATACTGCATCGGCGCGAGGATGTGGCCGAGGTGCTCGCTGTGATGCCCGCGCCGCCCTCCAAGGATCGCGCGCTGGTCGGCGGGAGCTTCGAGCTGTGCTTCCGCCAACACTGTCGCAAGCGCCGAGCGATACTCCGCCTCGAATTCGCGCGGATCCGGGGCGACGTCGTCGGCGATCAGCTGCTCAAGCGTCTCGTCCGCTTCGAAGAGCTCGGGAATGAAGCGCCAGCACCAATCGAGCCCCTCGGCCATTCGCCGCGCACTTTCGTCGGTGCCATCGCCAAGCCGGACCGTCCATTCCGAAGCCAGCTCGCGATGATAGGCGACTTCCTTCACCGCCTTGGCCGCGAGCTCCCGCAGGAATTGGTCCGACGAGCCCGTCAAACGCTCAAGCAGCATGTGCTGCCAGGTTGAATAGAGCAGCTGGCGCGCGATCGTTCGCGCGAAGTCGCCGTTCGGCTGCTCGACCAGCAGGCAATTCCTGAAATCGAGAACGTCGCGCCGGAAGGCGAGCTCGTCTGCGTCCCCAACGTCGCCCAACAGCAACGTCGCCTGCCCGATCAGGTCCAATGCAATATTGGCTAAGCTGAGATCGACCTCCAGCGCGGGAGCGTGGCCGCACCATTCGCTGAGCCGCTGTCCGAGGATCAGCGCATCGTCGCCGAGGCGGAGGAGATAGTCTGCGCGGACGTCGGTCACGCCCATCCGACGCAATAGGGCTCGGGCTGCATGTCGACAGCCGTGGCGTTGAGGCCGGGCTGTGGGAAGCGCTTCTTGAAGGTGAAGGCGTGGGCGGTCGGGCCGAAGCGGTCGAGATGCCACAGTCGCGACAAGGCGTCATTGATCGTCGGAGTAGTACCCGGCCTTATCCACCACAGCGCCTGATAAGAGCCTTCAAACTTCTCAAAGAACTCGCGCCGCCGAACCATGAACGGCGTGTGCGCGCTTCGATAAACGAATTGGAACAATGACTCCGCATCTTCCCACACCGACATATTGGGGATCAGCAAAGGATCGGCAGTGGCCTGAATGTCGGTGGCGTTATTGCCTTCGCCCGTCAGGCGCCAGACGAACCCAGGGCTGCTCTCGGCGAGAGCGTTGATCTGATCCAGTGCATCGAAGAACGGCTGGACCCGCGGATCGCCGCGGGACGCGACTAGCCTGCCAATGTTTACCTGAGCCAGATGCCAGTCGTTGCTCATATATGCTTCACCTCATCGGGGATGTCGTAGAAGGTCGGATGACGATAGATCTTGCTGTCGGCGGGATCGAACAGCTCGCCGGTTTTGTCAGGATCGCTGGCGACGATTTCGCTCGATGGGACCACCCACAGGCTCACGCCCTCCTGGCGCCGCGTGTAGGTGTCGCGCGCGTGGGCGAGCGCGAGCTCCGAGTCAGGAGCATGAACGCTGCCAACGTGGCGATGAGAGAGCCCGCCTTTAGAGCGGACGAAAACTTCCCAGAGCGGCCAGTCATGTCCGCTCACGCAGCCTTCCTCGCTCGCCGCTTCTCCTCGTGCGCTGCGGCGGCCTCGCGAACCCAGGCGCCGTCCTCCCAGGCATCGCGGCGGGCCTTCATCCGCTCTTTGGCGACCGCGCCTTCGCCGCGCACCACCGCGTAGAACTCCTCCCAGTCGATCGCTCCGAAATCGTAAGCCCCCTTCTCTTCGTTCCACTTGAGGTCCGGGTCGGGCACCTTGAGGCCGAGGAAATCCGCCTGCGGGACCGTGATGTCGACGAACTTCTGCCGAAGCTCGTCATTGGTCTCGCGCTTGATGCGCCAGCGCATCGACTGAGCAGTATTGGGCGAGTTGTCGTCGGGCGGTCCGAACATCATCAGGCTCGGCCACCACCAGCGGTTGAGAGCGTCCTGCGCCATGCGCTTCTGCTCCGGCGTCCCCTTCGCCATCGCGATCATGATCTCGTAGCCCTGGCGCTGGTGGAAGCTCTCTTCCTTGCAAACCCGAACCATCGCCCTCGCGTAGGGCCCGTATGACGTCCGCTGCAGCGGCACCTGGTTCATGATCGCCGCGCCGTCGACGAGCCAGCCGATCGCGCCGATGTCGGCCCAGGTCAGCGTCGGGTAGTTGAAGATCGTCGAATATTTCGCTTTGCCGCTGTGTAGCGCCTCGATCATCTCCTCGCGGCTCGTGCCAAGCGTCTCCGCCGCGCAATAGAGATAGAGCCCGTGCCCGGCCTCATCCTGCACCTTGGCGAGGAGGATCGCCTTGCGGCGGAGCGACGGCGCGCGGGTGATCCAGTTTCCTTCGGGCAGCATTCCGACGATCTCGCTATGCGCGTGCTGGCTAATCTGCCGAGTCAAAGTCCGGCGATAGGCCTTGGGCATCCAGTCCTTCGGCTCGATGAACTCGTCCGCAGCCACACGCGCCTCGAACGCCTCCACCTGCTTCGGATCGTCAAGATTTTCGATCGTTGCCGATTTGGTAAGCTCGGTCGTGTACATGCCGGGGATGTAGCGTTTCGGCGCCGCCGCTTCAAACCAATGCTGGTTTCTCTTTGAGGCGAAATTCGTTGTTAACGTCTCATTCTAACGAAAATAGTAACAACCTCTTAACGGCTTTGGCGTGAAGATGGACCATTGGGGGTCCAAATTCGTGCGATTCTGCTTGCTCCAGGGTTTGACCGTCCGTTCCGCACCTCGCGCGTATTCGCGCGCGTAGAGGCTCGGGTCCTGTGAACAACGCCTCCATTTCGCCCCCCGGTACGATCTATCGAAGAGCGATTCTCCGCGCGTTTTCCATCGAGTCGATCATTGCCCTTGCCATCGCGCTGACTGTGATTGCCATCGCATATCGCGAGCCGCTGACCACACGGACGCTCGAATTCGGACCGCAGTCGGCCAACACGTCGGTGTACGTCTACAAATACAACGACGCTGAGAACGGCGGCACGTCGATTGCGTCGATGGGCAGCCAAGACCAGATGGATTGGACGTGTAACCTGCGGCCGCCATATCAGTGGCCTTATTGCGGATTCGGCCTTCTGTTCGACATGGCCAACACGGGCCACGGGATCGATCTGCGCAATTACGAACGAATCCGGCTGAAACTTGCCTATCGTGGAACCGGGAAGCTGATCCGGATCACGCTGAAGGATCACGATCCGCGCTACCAGTCGCTCGCTAAGCCGCAAGACAAAGTGAACCAGGCGAACTTCCCCGTCCGCCCAGGTGTTCAGACCATCCCGTTAAGCCTCGAGGATTTCGGCGTCGCCGATTGGTGGAAGGACGAGACAAAAGCCCCGGCTGAGCTGGCCCAGCCGTCGTTCCGGAACGTCGTGGCCATGGAATTCATAGTCCAGGCTGATGGCGGCCTCGGAACTCAGAATGTTCAGCTCCAAAGCGTCACCTTCGAGCGGCACTGGATCAGTCCCGCAGCCTGGTTCGGCGGGATCGCGCTGTTCTGGATGGTCCTGGTTACGTCGCTTCTCGCTTTTCGCCGGCACCAGATCGACCAGCTCAAAACCGCAGCCGAGCAAGCCCTTCGCAAGCGTGAACGCCTGCACCGGACGATCCTGGAGACGAGCACCGACAGCATTATCCTCTTCAGCCACGATGGGCGCGTTGAGTTCGCGAATGGCCGCGCGCTAAGCGCGTTTGAAATTGGAACGCTCCCCGAGATTCACGGCAAGCATTGGAGTGAAATCTGGAGAAGTCCGGATTCGGATATCGTCAGAGACACCCTCGGCCGGGCAGCGGGCGGCAAGACCGTGAGAATGCGCTATCAAGGATCGGTCGACCCGCCGAAATGGTGGGACGTCGTCGTCACCCCGATGCTTGAAGATGATGGTACCGTTCGCGGGATGCTTTCCATATCCCGCGATATCACTGCCGAGCTCGAGCATACGAATCAGCTGAAGTGGGCGAGCGAGCACGATTCCCTCACCCATCTTCCCAACCGCCGCGCATTCCAGGCGCGCCTTCAGGCCGCGAGCTTGCGCGCAATGGAAACAGGCGAGCAGATCGGGCTGCTTCTGGTCGACCTCGACCATTTCAAGCATGTGAACGACGCGCTTGGCCACAGCGCCGGAGACGAGCTGCTGCGAAGCGTTGCCGGGCGCTTGCGAGAAGGCGTTCGTAATGACGATTTCGTCGCCCGGATCGGCGGCGACGAGTTCGCCATCATCCTCGAACATGTCACATCGGAGAAGACGCTGACCAGCGTCGGCGATCTCGTGGTCTCCCTGATTCAGGAGCCGCTCAAGGCGGGCAACCGGGTTGTAACCGCTGGGGCCAGCATCGGCGGCGCTCTGTTCCCCCAGGATGCCGCGACCGCGAACGACTTGTTCAAGCATGCCGATACAGCGCTCTACGCGCTGAAACAGAGCGGCCGCGGCGGCACTCGACTCTTCGATTCCTACATGCTTGTGGAGGCAGAGAAGACCGCAACGCAGCTTCGCGTCGCCCGGGGCGCGGTGAGCGAAAAATCGGTCATCCCGGCCTATCAGCCGAAGTTCAACCTCGAGACAAGCGCAATTGCGGGGTTCGAGGCGCTTCTTCGCTGGCGCGATCCGCGCGACGGACTTCAACTCCCCGGCACCCTCGAAGAAGCGTTCAACGATTACGAGCTTGCGGCGAAGATCGGCGAGCTGATGCAAAAGAAAGTCGCGGCGAACATGCGCGGCTGGATCGAATCGGGAATCGATTTTGGCCGCATCGCGATCAACGCGGCGCCGGCCGAATTCCTCCGCGACGATTATGCCGAACGCATCCTCGCGATCCTGTTCGAGCAGCAGGTCCCGCCCGAGCTGGTCGAAGTCGAAATCACCGAGCACGCCTTCCTTGGCCGCGCGACCGAATATGTCGCCCGCGCACTGTCCGTCCTGAAGGCGGCGAAGGTCACTATCTCGCTCGATGACTTCGGGACCGGCTATTCCTCCCTTTCCCACCTTCGCGATTTTCCGGTCGATCTGGTGAAGATCGACATGTCGTTCGTCCAAAAGATGAGCGAAAATGAGGAGATCGCGGCAATTGTCGCTGCTGTGGTCAGCCTTGCTCGTAGCCTTTCGATCCAGGTGGTCGCCGAAGGCGTTGAAACCACCGCGCAGCTGGAAGTGCTCCGCGCGATGGGTTGTCACATGGCCCAGGGCCATCTGCTAAGCCCTGCGATCGAAGCTGAAGCCGTCCCGGCCCTGCTGCCAGGAAACAGAGCCGCCGCCTGATCCTTCTCGACAGGGAGGCGATGCGTTAATGGGCCGAATGGCCTACGAAACCGTCCTTCTTGAACTCACGGGCCCGATCGCCCGGATTACCCTCAACCGCCCCGACAAGCTCAACAGCTTCAACACGACTATGAATCAGGAGCTGCGCGACGCTCTTCGCTCGGTGGAGCACAGTGCGCGTGTGGTCATACTCACCGGCGCCGGCCGTGGGTTTTGTGCCGGCCAGGATCTTGGCGAACGGAGCATGGGTTCGGGCGGGCACGCAGTCGACCTTGGCGTGACCGTCGAAACCGCCTGGAACCCCTTGATCCGCCGGATCGTGGAAATGCCGCAGCCGATCATCGCGCGAGTGAACGGGGTTGCGGCCGGCGCCGGCGCCAATGTCGCACTCGCCGCCGATATCGTTGTCGCAGCCCGCTCGGCCAAATTCATCCAGAGCTTTGCGGCGATCGGCCTTGTCCCCGACAGCGGCGGCAGCTGGGTGCTGCCGCGGCTGGTCGGCCAGGCTCGGGCGCTGGGGATGACCCTTACCGGCGAGCCTCTGCCTGCGGAAACGGCGGCCGACTGGGGACTGATCTGGAAATGCGTCGATGATGACGCGCTCGACGATGAGGTGGACGCGCTGGCGGAGCGGCTCGCCAGCCTTCCGCCCCTCGGCCTTGCAGCGACCAAGAAACTGATCCGCTCTACTTGGGCTCGGACGCTCGAGCAGGAGCTGAATGAGCAGCGGAACGAAATGCGACGGCTGGGCTACAGCGAGGACTACCGCGAGGGAGTGGCCGCATTCCTGGAGAAGCGCGATCCGACGTTCGTTGGCCGTTAGCTAAATGAAAACGCCTCAGCTTCTCAATTACGAACGCGACCGCTGGACTCCCGGCGCTGGGCCGGTCGAGCTGGTCAGCGCGATCGATGGTCGTCCCGTCGCGATTGCTGGATCGAGCGGAATCGATTTCGGGGCGATGCTCCGTCACGCGCGAGAAGTCGGCGGTCCGGCACTCCGAAACCTGACCTTCCACGAGCGCGCGCGGCTCCTCAAGGCGCTCGCCCTCGCGATAATGGACCGCAAGGAGGAGCTGTACGAGCTAAGCTACGAGACCGGTGCTACCCGCAAGGACGGCTGGATCGATATCGAAGGCGGCGCGGGCACGCTCTTCTCTTTCTCGTCAAAGGGCCGACGCGAACTCCCGGACGCCCATGTGCTGCTCGACGGGCCGCTGGAGCCGCTCTCGAAGGGCGGGAGCTTCGCCGGCCAGCACATCTACACCTCGCTCCAGGGCGCGGCGGTACACATCAACGCGTTCAATTTTCCCATCTGGGGGATGCTCGAGAAGCTCGCCCCGACTTTGCTCGCGGGGGTCCCCGCCATCGTGAAGCCGGCGTCGGCTACCTCCTATCTCACCGAAGCGGCATTCCGGGTGATGATCGACAGCGGCGTTCTGCCGAAGGGCGCGGTCCAGCTGGTCGTCGGCTCGGTTGGCGACCTGTTCGATCATTTGACCGGCCAGGACGTGGTCAGCTTCACCGGCTCGGCGTCGACTGCTCTCAAGCTTCGCAGCCATCCCACGGTCCAGCGCGAGTCCGTGAAATTCATCGCCGAGCAGGACAGCCTCAACGCATCGATTCTCGGTCCCGATGCTGCGCCCGGCACACCGGAGTTCGACCTTTTCGTGAAAGAGGTGGCCACGGAGATGACGGTGAAGGCGGGGCAGAAATGTACTGCCATCCGCCGCGCAATCGCTCCGGCCGAGCATCTCGATGCAGTGGAAGCCGCGCTCCGCGAACGGCTTGCGAAAACCAAGATCGGCGATCCACGCGCCGAGGACACGCGGATGGGTGCGCTCGTCAGCCTGTCGCAGTGCAGGGACGTTCGCCAGCGCATCGCCGAACTGGAATCCGCCGGAGCGCGCGTCGTGGCCGGCAATCCGGACGCGGCTTCGCCCGTCACTGGAGGCTCCTTCCTCGAACCGATCCTGCTGCGCGCCGACGAACCGTGGAAAGCCGAAGCGGTTCACGATGTCGAGCCGTTTGGCCCCGTCTCCACGATCATGCCCTACCGCGACCTCGCCGACGCCATCGCGCTCGCAAATCGTGGAAAGGGCAGCCTCGTCCTCTCGCTCTTCACCCATTCGCCCCAGGCCGCCCGCGATTTCGTCCAGGGCACCGCTTCTTTTCATGGCCGCATGCTGGTGATCGACCGCACCAACGCGAAGGAATCGACCGGCCACGGCTCACCGCTTCCGGTGCTTGTCCACGGCGGCCCGGGACGCGCCGGCGGAAGCGAGGAGATGGGCGGCATCCGCGGCGTGAAGCATTACATGCAGCGCACGGCGCTCCAGTCGTCACCTACCCTTATCGCGGCGATCACCGAGCAATGGGTCGCCGGAGCGCCCAAGCACGTCATCGACATCCACCCGTTCCGGCTCAACATGAGCGAGCTCAGCATCGGCGACACCTGGCTGACGGGCAGCCGGACGGTGACCCTCGACGACATCGAGCATTTCGCCAATTTTACCGGCGACACCTTCTACGCGCACATGGACGAGGAAGCGGCGAAGGCCTCGCCGATCTTCGAAGGACGAGTCGCGCACGGCTATCTAATCCTCAGTTTCGCCGCCGGCCTGTTTGTCGATCCCGATCCCGGACCCGTACTGGCCAACACCGGCCTTGAGAACCTACGCTTCCTGACGCCGCTCTATCCCGGCGATTCGATGCGGGTGGAACTCACCGTCAAATCCAAGTCGATCAAGACCAACCAGACCGGGCAGGTGCGCTGGGCGGTCGAGGTTTACAACCAGCGTGACGAGCTTGTCGCGGCTTACGACCTTTTGACCGAGAACGTCCCGTAACGCTGGCAACGCCCTCCCCGGCCGCTCGTTTGTAGATCACCAGCCAAGGAGGAAATAATGAAAGTCAGCGATGTAATGACTCGCGACGTCCAGACCGTGCGCCCGGATACCACTGTTCAGGAAGCGGCCAATTTCATGCTTCGCGAAGACGCCGGATCGATGCCGGTCAGAGACGGCGATCGTCTCATCGGGATGATCACCGATCGCGACATCGCGGTTCGCGGCGTGGCCAAGGGCCACGGCCCCGACACGCTGGTCCGCGATCTGATGACCGACGAGATCATCTGCGCGCACGAGGACGACGATGTCGAAGAGGTAGCCTCGAAGATGAGCAATGCTCAGGTCCGCCGGATGCCGGTGATCGACGACAACGAACAGCTTTGCGGGATCGTCAGCCTCGGCGACCTCGCCCGCGAGGGGGACAGCGAGTCAGCCGACCAGGCTCTCGAAGGCGTGAGCGAGCCCGGCGGCGAGCATCAGCAGGGTTGAATCGACTGTTCCCCCGCGAAGGCGGGGGCCCAGACGCGCTGCAAAGCAGCGCTTTCGTCTCGTGGAACTGGGCTCCTGCCTCCGCAGGAGCACTAACGCCCCAAATCCGCAATCGCGCGATCGACCAATGCCGCGTCCGCCTTGTCGTCGACCGTCTCGGCGATGAGGCGCGCAGCGGCGCGAGCGGCTGCGTCGGCAGCCGCAGCGCGAAGTTGCTGGACCGCCGAATTCTGTTCGGCCGCGATCTTCTCCTCGGCCATCTTCTGACGCCGCTGGATGAGCGCGTCGGCATCGGCTTTGGCTTTCTCGACCAGAGCCGCGGCCTCATGCTTCGCGCGCTCCACGACAGCTGCAGCCTCCTGCTCGGCGGCGGCCGCCTTGGCCGCATATTCCGCCTTCAGCGCTTCGGCATCCTTACGCAGCGATTCCGCTTCGGCCAGCTGCTCGCGGATCGAATTGATCTTTCCATCGAGCGCCTTGCCGACCGCGGCGGGCACCCGCTGCCACAGGAAAATAACGATCACGAACAGCATCGACAGAGCGACCCAGCCGTACGCGTCGAAGCCCAGATACGTGGCGTGCGCCGCATGCTCTCCGCCGGCCGGCTGCTCGACGGTCGCGGTAGTGGTTTGCTCAGCCATTCAGCACCGCCTTGACCGCCCTTGTCGCTTCCGCTGCAGGAACCGTCTTGCCCGTCAGCTTCGCGAAGATCTCGCCAGCTGCCTCGACAGCGACCCCGTCGAGTTCGCCCTTCGCCGATTCGAGAGACTTGCGAATTTCGGCTTCGGCAGCGGCGATCCTGTCGCCGATCTGCGCATCGATCGCTCGAGTTCGCTGTTCGCTTTCGCGAGCGCCTTCCTGTTTCGCGGCCTGGGCGAGTTTCATGGCTTCAGCCCGGCTTGCCTCGATCTGCTTGCGATACTCTTCCTCGGTCGCTTCGGCTTGCTCACGCGCCTTCTGTGCCGCTTCGAGGTCGCCGGCGATCTTCTGCTCGCGAGCGGTCACGGTCGCTTGAATCTTCGGCACCATGCCGCGGGCAACGACGAAGAAGATAAAGCCGAGGGCGATCGCCAGCCACAGCCATTGTGACCAGGTGACGGTCGCCAACTGATAAAGTTGAGGCATGAGTTACTCGCGAATTTTCTCTGCCGCGCCTTAGCTCGCGTAGAGAATGATCATCGCAATGGCGAACGCCATCAGGCCGAGAAGCTCGGCGGCGGCGAAGCCGATGAACAGGCGGCCCTGCTGCCCGTCGGCGGCGGCCGGGTTGCGAAGCGCGCTCTGGAGGAACGAGCCGAACACGAAACCGACGCCGATCGAAGCGGCGCCGACTCCGATGGCGGCGAGACCGGCACCGATGACTTTTGCGGAAGCGGGATCCATGATTTTAGCTCCTTACTGAATTGGATTAGTGAAGATTGACCGCGTCGTTGATGTACAGCGACGTGAGGATTGCGAACACATACGCCTGGATCGCCGCGACCAGCAGCTCCAGTGCATTGATGAAGGCGAGGAAGAGGAAGCAGAGAACCGAGATCGCGATCCCGCCGCCGCCTGCCTGCAGCCCCTGAATAACGAAGGCGCCGAACACGTCGAGCAGGATGTGGCCGGCGAACATCGCGATGAATGGCCGGAGCCCAAGACTGAACGGCCGCACCGCGAAGGAGATGAGCTCGACAAGGAAGATCAGCGGAATCATCACCTTCGGCGTCCCATGCGGAACGAACAGTGAGAAGAAATGAAGCCCGTGCCGCGAGAACCCGACGATGAGCACGATCGCGAAGCTGATGATCGACATCACGCCGGTGATCGTGAACTGCGCCGTCACGGTATAGGGGTGCGCCGCCGAGACAAGGCCGGTCGGCATGTAGGCCATGAGGTTTGCGAACAGCAGGAAGACGAACGAGGTGAATACCCACGGCAGGTACTTCCGGCCCTCCGGACCGATGCTCGCGTCGACCGTATCTTCGATGAAGCCGATCAGCCCCTCGACGGCGACCTGCCAGCGGCCCGGCACCAGCTGGCGCTTCATCCCGCCAAGCATGAAGAACCAGATCGTTCCGAGGATGATCAGTGTCCAGATGCCGCTATTGGTGAGGACGAACGGATTATGGCCGTGGAACGTGCCGGCCACCGGCGCGATCACGAACTGCTCCATCGGGTCGATTTTACCGGCCACTTAATCCTCTTGCGATCCTGAGCCGGCGCTTCCGCCCGGCGGAGTTTTCGAAATCCGAAGAACGTCGACGAAGCCGGCCACGAAACCGAGGAACAGGCCCGCCAACATCAACCACGGTTTCGTGCCCAACCACCGGTCGAGAACGAAGCCGATAATGAAACCGCCCGCGGGAGCACCGACCAGGTGACTCAGGACAAGCTGGCCGATCCGGTAATTGCGGTCCGGTTCGCGCCTGCGTGTCCTTTTCGCCTCCGCCGCCTGCGCCCGATGAAGCCGCTCGTCGAGCGAATCGAACCGTCGGTCTGGTGGAAGCTTCGGGTCCTCGCCGTCCTCGTCCTCGGCCATGTCTCTCCCCTGTGCGTCGCCCCGGCCAGATCAGGGGCAGGCAAAGGCGAGGGACATGGCGAAGCTGAGCCCGCCAAGGCGCTGCTCCTTTATGAACGGGGCAAAATATAGTCAACCGTGGCGGCTAAGCTGCGCTACGGTTTGCAATAATCAGGCACCGGTGCCGCTTGGCCCGGCATCCGCCTGTGCCAGCTTCCGTCACCGGCCATGTACGCTTCGCCCACCGGCAGGCGCGCAAAAAGCTGGCACGCGGTCTCCAGGCCGACCACCTGTGCGGTCACGTTCCGGCGTGAGCCGAGCTCGATATAGAGATTGCGGCGGCGGATGTTGATCGCATTCACCTGGCGCCGGACATCGTCGGGAGACGGGGCAGCGAGTCCCATGTAGCCATCATAGCGCTCGCCGACCTGCCCCGACGCGATTGCGGCCGAGAGCGTCGGAGTCTGCGCCCCTGCTGGTGCGGTCATCACCAGCGCCGCGAGAACCGCCAGGCGCCTCATTTGCCGGGAGTGGTCGGCGCCGGCGGGAAGGCGTTCGGATTCTGATTGATCATCTGCTGCACATCCTGCTGGAGCCGAACGAGCACCTCCTGCTTGATATCGACATTGAGGTTGATGTCGATCGGCTTGTCCGGCGCCTTGACAGTGATGCAGCTGCAGAGCGGCAGCGCAAGCAGAGCGGCCGCCGCAATTTTGGGTATGTTGGGTCTCATTTCTGACCTCCGGGTGGTGATGAGTTTGCCGGCTGGCTCTGGACCGCCGGTTTGGATTGAGTCTGTTCTTCCTGCTTCGTCATATTCTGCACCTCGACCTTCAGGGCGGGCGAATCGATCGGGAACGGCATCACCGGAGCGATGACTTCGGTCGGATCCTTGAAGGCCTTGGCCATCTGGATCAGCGCCCGGAAGGGGCCGTGGATGCTCACATTGAGCCGCATCGGCAGCTTGCTGAACGCCGAGCGCACGAGGCTTCCGAGCAACCCCCCGCCCTTCCCGAGCGAGATCTGGTTGACGGTCAAGCGGGTCGCGAATTCACCCGCCAGATCGCCGTCCAACCGGATGATCATCGATCGGTAATTGAGATCGCTGACGAGGGCGAAGACCGCGCCTGCAGCGAGGCCGCCGGGCTTGGTCCCGCTATATTTCAGCTCGCCGCCGGGGGGTTCGGAATCGAGCCGGCCGCCGACGATCCGGCCGCCATTCTCGTCGAAGATCATCGGCAGGACTCCGTCGAACTTGCCGGTGATATCCAGCCCCTGGAAGCCGAGGCTGTCGACAAACATCTTGGCGTCGAAGCCGTGAAGCTCGAAAGTCAGGCGCTTCTGGCTCGGCTTGGAGAAATCGAGGATCGTCTCGCGAAGCACAAGCTGGCCGCCCATGAACGGCCATTCGCCGCGCTCAATCTTCACCAGCTGGTTGGGAAGCAGCTGGTAATGGATCACGCCGTCGTTGACGGTGATGCCGGGGTTGACCGAAGCAACGGTCGCGACCTGGTTAGGCGAGGTCGCGAGGCCGAGCAGATCAGTGAAATGCAGGCTGGTCGTGAGGCCCGTCACCGGCCCGAATGGTGCCGCAAGATCCATGTTGCGGGTGGCGAAGTCGCCGGTCGATGTCACCTCACCCGAGCCGCTCCAGTTGATCTGCCCGCGACCGGTGACGGTGCCGTTGACCAGGGCGACAACGCCTTCGGTCAGCGGCGTGATCTGGTCCGGCTGGAAACCGTTCGCGGCGAAGGTGATCCCCGGCACGTCCAGGTTCGCATGACCGTTACCGCTGGTCAGGTCGTGACCGATGCTGACGTCGGTGACTTCCGTCCCGGTTGCGGGATGACGGAGCGTTCCGGTCGCGGTGATCTTGCTATTGGCCAGAACGAAGTGGGTGTTGTCGCTCTTCAGTGGATAGAATTTCGGCGGGTCGTGACGGTCATTGAGTGTCAGTCCGCCGTCGATCGCCAGCCGTCCGCCGGCGAAATGCCAGCGTCCGGCGATGTCGGTCAGCTTGAGCGGAACGGTGCCGATTACCGCGTCCGCGCCAGCCAGGGTGCCGGCAGCCCCGCCCTTACCGAACGTGCCGGCAAGCGTTCGTGCATTGAGCGCGACCGGTGACGCCAACTTGCCGAGCTTCAAGGCGACGTTGCTGCCGTTGAAGCCAGTCTGGCTGAGCAGAATGCTCGCCGCATCGAACCGCATCGGCGATTTTCCGATCGTTCCGGCGAGATGCGGATTCACGATCCGGCCGCCGACGTGGAGCGGGCCGCCCTTGGTCTGCGAAATGATCGCCGGGCCGACCGGGCACACCGGAAGCTTCGCCGGGCCGAGCTGGAGCTGCTGCATTTGCAGGTAGCTGAAGCTCACGGTCATGCACTTCGGACCGACGACAATCCCGCCACCGGGAGCCATCCGGCCGCTGATAGGAAGGTTGAAGCCCTTGACGCTCCCGCCGGAAAAGGTGCCGGTGAACCCGGCAACGGTGGCGAAGTCGGTGGCTCCGCTCGGTTGGGCGGCAAAGCGCAAGGTGGCCAGCGTCAAGCGACTGTTGCCGACGACGTAGGGCTGGAAATTCCCAACACCGTTCAGAGCTCCGTTCGGCGCCTGGTGAAGCACCAGGCTGCCAGTGGGGAGTCCACCGCCGGTCATCTGAATCGTGCCGTCGAAACGGAGGCGGCCGGTCGGCCAGTAATAACTGACGCCCTTGCCGCCGAAGATCCGGGCACGGCCACCGCTCGGCGTTACGACCAGCGCATCGACGATCCGGGCGGCGCCCCCGCCCGGGAAGTTCACAAGCGTCAGGCCGCCGTCGACGTCGAAATCCTGCGCCGCCGCACTGATCGCGTGGCCCATATGCGCGGCAATGCCGCCGATTGGCGTGCTCTTGGTCGCGTTGAGCGCATTGACGAAGCCCGCCACCATCGATGGCGCAAGGCTGGCGCGGTCAGCGTCATACCGTCCGTTCACCACCAGGGTGCCGGCATTCACCCCCAGGTTGTAGCGAGCGACGACCCGGGTACGATCGGCGGCTATTGTTCCGAGCCGCGACTTCTGGGCGGTAATATCCACGGCGCCGCTCGCCTTGCTCGGCGTGCCCGCCAGGCTGATGATCCCGTTGAGCGCCGCAAGCCCGTTGTCCCCGGCGGTGATCACCTGCGAAATGATCCGCGCCTTTCCATCGAAGCTTCCGAATGCCTCGCTGAACTTACTGTCGATATCGAGGTGCGGCTGGATCACGGAGAAGCGGCTGGAGGGGCAGACGAAGCGATCCGCGGTCAGGGGCCCGACGACGTGTGGATGCCGAGCCTTCACGTCGATCGCCGCCACTCCGCGAACATTATTGGCAATGCACTTCGCGGTCACCAGCTGCGGGGTGTAGGAGACCACGTGACCCGAGAAGCCGCCGGTCAGGTTACCGGAGCCTTCCATCGCAAAGCCGAACGGTCCCCACGGAGTCGCCAGCGACACGCTCGTATCGGCGACGTCGAGCGCGATGTTGGGAAGCGTAAAGGGCTTGGCCGGCTTGCTCGGCGCCGGAAGCAGCTTGTCGATCTGGCCCCAGCTGACGCGCCCGTTGGGAAGCACCTTGCCGCGCAGCCGAACGCCTCGAGCGACGATCCGGTAGACGCTGATCCCCAGGTTCGGACTGAGCCGCATCTGGATCTCGACGCGCTTGGCGGTGAGGTCCGGGTGAGCGGGATCGCCGATGGTGAGGTTGCTGACCTGTTCGGTCCTGAGGCCCACCCGGTCCAGCGTGTAGGTCGCCTGCACGCCTTTGCTCGCGAGTTGCCGCTGGATGACGCTGTTGGCGATGTCGCGCCGCTCGATCCAAAGCACCGCGGCCGCGACCGCGATGATGACCACTATGACAAGAAAGAGCCACGCCAGGACGCGTCGGACGCGAGAAGGACGCCGGACGATCACCACGTCCGGAGCGTCGGCTTCCCCGCTCTCCGTCTCAAACTCCGCCATCGGCCCTTACTAACCCCGCGGGAAGGGAGCCGTTCCGTCTGCGGCACGACCTTGGGGTTTTGACTGCGCCCAGCCGTGCGCTAGAAAAGATGCGCTCGGCAAGCCAGGCGGAACAAACGCATTGAACGAGCACGCCTCCAGCATCGCTTCACCCTCCGGCGCCAGCGGCCACCGCTCGCGCCTCCGGCAGCGGCTGTTCGAGGGCGGCGGCAAGGCCCTGCTCGACCATGAGTTGGTCGAATATCTATTGGCGCTCGCGATTCCTCGCCGCGACACCAAGGCGCAGGCGAAGGAACTGATCGCCAGGTACGGCGGGATCGGACCTCTGCTGTCAGCAAGCGCCGAGACCCTGAAGCGCGAGGGGCTGAGCGACGGCGTCATCGGCGCCCTGAAAATCGCCGAGGCGACGGCGCTCCGGCTGCTCGAAACCCGAGTCGAAGGCCAGCCGGTCCTCTCAAGCTGGGATGCGCTGTGCGATTACCTCCACGCCGCCATGGCGCATTCCCGGACCGAGCAGGTGCGCGTGCTGTTCCTGAACGCGAAGAACATGCTGATCGCCAACGAGGCGATGTGGGACGGTTCGGTCGACGAAGCCTCGGTCCATGTTCGCGAGGTGATGGCCCGGGCGATCGCGCTCGGCGCCACCGCGATCATCATCGTCCACAATCATCCGAGCGGCGACCCCTCACCCAGCCAGCAGGATATCCGCCTCACGCGCGATCTGGTCGAGGCGGGGCGGCACATGAAGGTGACGGTCCACGACCATGTGATCGTCGGCGCCACGGGCCGCACCAGCATGCGCGCAATGGGTTTGATTTGAATCGCTACGGCAAGAATCTTAATCGAGCCTTTGCAATAGCCTCCGAGGTGGGACAGGCTGACCTTTGATGCGTCGCGTCGCTCGAATCTCAATGGGAGCGCTACTGCTCTTAACGCTTGGGAGTTGCTCCTATGCCTACAGCTTAGAAGCTGTCGTGATTGATGGTCGATTGGCCTTCGTCGTTGCGCCTTGGTCAGAACGTTCTGCAAGTTGCATCAATGGAATTGAAGTCGAAATTGGCGATGGCGGACCAACGGCGAAGCCAGCGCCGGGGGATGACGCAAGACTAGTCAACGGAGATGTGTATTGGTGGGAGTTTCTTGCGGTCGACTCCTGCCCAAATCCCTTTCCAATTTTCTACGGCCAGCCTTTGAGAGGGGCTCCTTTCATCTACGAGGACGGAAAGCCAAGTACCGTCGCTGCAAAACCGCTGGTCATCGGTCATGTCTACTCTGTCAGCACCACGGGCAGCGGGTCTGGGGCTGGGGGCGGTTGGTTCAGAATCACGGCTGATGGTCGAGTAGAGAATTGGAAAAGGGATCCACTTCCATCGGTGGTGAATGCTCAAGGCTACACGATGAATGCTGGCGAGCGTGTGCCGCCGCCGCCAAATGGCTAGCGTCCGCTTTCGACCCATTGCGGCCGCTCGGTTCTACCAAGTAAATCAAGTTCGATGAAAGATGTCGTTTCCAAACCGCTACTGCTCTCGCTGCTCTTGCTGACGTCCATCTGGCCTTCGATGGAAGAGACAGTCGAAGCCCGAGGAACGAAGCCAAGAGCGCACGAAGTGCATTTCCGTGATGATGATGTTTGGGCGCAGCAATTGGCAAAAGAGGCTCTGGGGAAGGACTACTCACGGGATAGCTATGCATCCTCCGAGGCCAACTGGTTAGGCACTGCATGGGTGAAGGTGTCGCCTGGGAGGGCACCGGAATTGTTCGTGATGTATGGATGCTCACCAACTGGCAACTGCGGCCTATACGGCTACGACCGGACCAATGGCCGCTGGAGACTGGTTCTAGACAGCATTGCTCAAAGTTGCTCCATCTTGCCCTCATCTCACGATGGGCGGCATGACATCTCGGCCTTCATGCACGGAAGCGCCGACGAGGGGACGCTTAAGAGGTACTGGTGGCATAAGAATCGCTACGTGCGAGTTGCGGAGCGAGATCTCATCTTCAAATAGAATCTCCCCTAACGTCCGCTTACCACCCGTGGCGGACAGTAGCGAAATGCCTGTCCTACAGGTGGCGCGCTATGCTCTACGGGCGGCATGATCATTTCTCAGTCTACGTCCGGCCACCGTCGCGAAGATCACACTTCCCATCGCTTTGAAGCGCGTTCGCGGAGAGACACCGAGCATCGCGCCGCCCGAACGGACGGGAACTTTGTGACCTTCTGTTCGAATGGCTGGAGGAACATCGAACCGGCGACGGTTGTTCTTCCGCCGACAAATCGAACGAGGAACATAACCCATGGCGCAGACCGAGTCTCAGGACCCAATCACGCTTCTCAAAGACGATCATCGCAAGGTCGAGAAGCTGTTCAAGGACTTTGAAAGCGCCAAGGGCGACGGCCGCAAGGAAAAGCTGGCTCGTCAGATCTGCCTCGAGCTTTCGATCCATACGGCTCTCGAGGAAGAGATCTTCTACCCAGCCTGCAAGGGCGCGGTGGAAGAGGATCTGCTCAAGGAAGGCTTCGTCGAACATGACGCGGCGAAGTTGCTGATCGCCGAAATCGAAGCCGGCAATGGAAAGACGGACGACTTCTTTGATTCAAAGGTTAAGGTGCTCTCCGAAGAAATCGAACACCATGTCGAAGAGGAAGAGAAGCCGGGCGGAGTCTTTGCTCAGGCGCGCAAGGGCGATCTCGACCTGGAGGCGTTGGGCGAGCAGCTCGCCGCAAGGAAGCGCGAGTTGATGAAGCAATACAAGGCTGAGGGCGTGCCGGAGCCCGAGCTGACCACGATGGACGAGGTCTCGGTCTAGCCACCGGTCCGACTTGCCCCCTCTCGGCAGCCGCACCTGGCATTGTCTCCGCATTCAGGGTTGATTAAACGTCTGGGCGACCAATATCCCGATCATGGCTGGGCATTCTCAGTTCAGACGTCCGCAGCTCCATCCCGGGAGCAGTACGGAGCGACTCTAGCGCCCTGAGCGCCCCGCTTGGAGCGGAAGGCGCGCTCGGGGCCTTCAAATGAGCCGCGCATCGCGTGTCGCGAGCGCATTCACCTCTTTGAAAAAGGCAAGTTGAGCGAGCCATTACGGAGCGCTTGCCTCCGCTTGCCGGGAGTAGAGTTCCCGTGCTTATTCAGCGTTTTGCGGTCGAATTCGACCACCGCACCGTCGGTATCGCCGTCCGCGTTCCCGGCGGATTCATGTTCTACAGCAGCGACGACGATTTCAACGAGATGGATGGCCGCCTCTTCCGGCGGGCTCGCGGCATCGAACGCCAGTTGAAAAAGGTCGCCTGGCGCAGACGGCGTCAGGGTCGAACGGCTCAGCCCACGCCTTCTCTCGCCTGACGCTCCACGGGGCGCCCGCTGTCTTTCACCTCCAATCGGAGACACACAATGAGCTATCATTATCCGCACCTTGTCGGAAAAGTGTCCGACCCAAGGCCGGATCGCGAGCGAGTTTCGGATCTCGTGCGCCGCTATCCCAAAATCACCAATGAGGAAGCCGAGCAGATATTGAGGTTCGTGCGTGAAGGGCGGCATCTCGATGTCGGTCTTCTGACGGCCGACGATGCGATTCGGCCACAGCTCGACGCCTTCATGAAGGACCATAAAGGCCGCTTCGCCCTGAAATGGAGCGAGGTGGTGGCCCTGCTCAGCGGGATTGCCGGATTGTTCGGAATGCTGTGGCTCGCGCGCGAGCTATTCGCCTAGAGCGAATTGATGCTTCCGGGCGGCTCTGCTAGCCGCCCGGCATGGTCCCCCGCTATTCCCGCCCCGAAATGTCGGCGATCTGGTCGCCAGAAAACCGCTACCGGATCTGGTGGCAGATCGAAGTGTTCGCCGCCGAGGCGATGGGGAAGATCGGGATGATCCCGGCCCAGGACGCGGCGAAGATCCGGGCTGCCTACGATGCCGACGTGCTTGGCGAGATCGACGTCGAAGCGATCGACGCGATCGAGGCAGTCACCAAGCATGACGTGATCGCATTCCTTACCTGGGCCGGCGAGAAGCTGGGGCCGGAGAAGCGCTGGCTTCACCAGGGGATGACCAGCTCCGACGTGCTCGACACGGCGCTTGCGGTGCAGCTTAAACAGGCGACCGACATCCTGCTTCGCGACGTCGATATCCTGCTCGAAGTCCTTCTCCGCCGCGCCTTCGAGCACAAGAAGACCCCCACCATCGGCCGGAGCCACGGAATCCATGCCGAGCCGACGACCTTTGGCGTCAAACTTGCGCAGGCCTATGCCGAGTTCGACCGCAACCGGGACCGGCTGGCCGCGGCCCGCGACGAGATCGCGACCGGCGCGATTTCCGGCGCCGTCGGCACATTCGCCAACGTTCCACCGTCGGTCGAAGAACATGTGGCGAAGGCGCTAGGCCTCAAGCCGGAGCCGACCTCGACGCAGGTGATCCCGCGCGACCGCCACGCGATGTATTTCGCCACTTTGGGCGTGATCGCCTCGTCGATCGAGCGGCTCGCGATCGAGATCCGCCACCTGCAGCGAACCGAAGTTCTGGAGGCCGAGGAATATTTCTCGCCCGGCCAGAAGGGCAGCTCGGCGATGCCGCACAAGCGCAACCCGGTGCTGAGCGAGAACCTCACCGGCCTTGCGCGGATGGTGCGCAGTTACGTGACTCCCGCGCTGGAGAATGTCGCCCTTTGGCATGAGCGCGATATCTCCCATTCGTCGGTCGAGCGCTTCATCGCCCCGGATGCGACGATCACCCTCGATTTCGCCTTGGGCCGCCTGTGGACGTTGATCGACAAGCTGGTCGTCTATCCGGAGCGCATGCAGAAGAACCTCGACCGGATGGGGGGTCTCGTCCACTCGCAGCGCGTGCTTCTGGCGCTGACCCGGGCCGGCCTCAGCCGCGAGGAGAGCTACGCGCTCGTCCAGCGCAATGCGATGAAGGTGTGGGAATCGGACGGCGCGCTGTCGCTGCTCGACCTGCTTAAGGGCGATGCGGAAGTCTCGAAGCGGCTCTCAGCCCAAGAGCTCGAGGAGCTGTTCGACCTCGAATACCATCTCAAGAACGTCGACGTGATCTTCGACCGGGTGTTCGGCGACTGAACCTGCTTGACTCTTCCGTAAGCAAAGGCTTACGGTAAGTCATGGCTTACGCACAGCGAATCGTTTCCGCGCTCGCCGATCCGACACGAATGTCGGTCATGGAGAAGCTGCGCGACGGTCCCCGATCAGTGGGTGAGATCGCCAACGATTTACCGGTCAGCCGTCCCGCCGTTTCGCAGCACCTCAAGGTGCTCAAGGAGGCGGGCCTCGTGAGCGACCGAAGCGTCGGCACCCGTCGCATCTACTACATCGATCCGAAGGGGCTTGGGGCCATGCGCGCTTGGCTCGATCAATTCTGGGAATCAGCCCTCGCGGCCTTCGCCGAGGCCGCGGAGCTTGAACGCGAGAAGCAAAAGAAGGAGCGCAAGTGAATCTGCACATCCAGCCAGCGCCCGTGCGCAAAAGCGTCTTCGTGAATGCACCGCAGACGCATGCTTTCAAAGTCTTCACGAGCGGAATCGGCCGTTGGTGGCCCAAATCGCACAAGATCGGCCAATCGGCTCTCGAACGACCGGTGATCGAGCCGTTCGCGGGTGGCCGCTGGTTCGAGCTCGATGTCGACGGCAGCGAATGCGAGATCGGAAAGGTCGCCGCCTGGGAGCCGCCTTCGCGCCTGCTCCTGATCTGGCAGCTGACACCGGAATTCACGTTCGATCCCGGCTTGGTCACCGAAGTAGAAGTGACGTTCACTCCGGAAGGCGAAGGTACGCGGGTCGACCTGGAACATCGCCACATCGAAAGGGCGGGCGCGAAGGCCGACGCGATGCGCGAAACCGTGAGCGGACCCGGGGGCTGGCCCGCACTTCTTCAGCTCTACGCCGACGAAACCAATTCAGAAAAAGGAGACGCTGAATGACCGACATCACTGTCCATGGAATTCCCGGAAGCCCGTTCCTCCGCTCCGTCGAAGTCGGACTGAGAGAGAAAGGCGTCGACTATCAGTTCGTCGCGCTGAATCCGGGGGAATTCAAAACTCCCGACTATCTTGTTCAGCGGCACCCGTTCGGCCGGATTCCGGCGTTCGAGCATGACGGATTTCGAATTTACGAGACGCAGGCGATCCTTCGCTACATCGATCAGGTCTTTCCCGATCCTGCACTGACTCCCGCCGATCCGAAGCAACGCGCTCGGATGAACCAGGTGATCGGAATCATCGAATGGTATTTCTTCCCGAAGGCGGCTGCGCCGATTGCCTTCAACCGGATCATCGGACCAAGGCTGCTGGGCATTCCGGGAAATGAGGAGGCGATTGCCGAGGCGATGCCGATGGGCCGCACATGCTTTGCGGAACTGGACCGGCTGCTCGGCGACAAGCCCTACTTTGCAGGCGACAATGTCAGCCTCGCCGACATCATGCTTGCTGCCCAGCTCGATCTCTTCAGCGAATGCGGTGAGGGCCGCGAATTGATTGGCGGAACGACGAATCTGAAGTCTTGGCTGCAGCGGATGCTTACACGGCCGAGCTTCATTGCAACCGAGCCGCCGCAACTGCTGCGCGAAGCCGCCTAGCCGAAATAGTCCCGAACGCGACTGAAAAAATTCTTCGCGTTCGGGCATTCGTCGCCGGTCTCGGCGGCTCGGAATTCCTCGAGCAGCTTCTTCTGCTCCTTGCTTAGCCTGGTCGGGGTCTCGACCAGGATTCGAGCGACGAGATCGCCGCGGCCGCGGCCGTTGAGCACCGTCATTCCACCGCCTCGATGGCGGAGCTGTTCGCCCGATTGCACACCGGCCGGGATTTTGATCTCGACCCTCTGCCCATCGACCCCGGGCAGCTCGATTGCACCGCCGAGCGCAGCCGTGGTGAACGTCACCGGGCATTCCGCGACCAGGGTCGTGCCTTCGCGAGCGAACACCGGGTGCGGCTTCATGTGGATGAACAGGTAGAGGTCGCCAGCGGGCGCCTTGCGCACCCCCGCTTCGCCTTCGCCGGCAACGCGGATTCGGGTGCCCTCGTCGACTCCAGCGGGGATTTTCACGGTGAGCTTGCGCTGGCGGAGCGCCCTGCCCTCGCCCTCACAGGCGCGGCATGGATCGGAGATGACCTGGCCGCTTCCCCGGCAGGTCGGGCAGCCGCGCTCGACCATGAAGAAGCCCTGTTGAGCGCGCACGCGGCCCATTCCATTACACGTGTGGCAGGTGCGGGCGCAGTCGCTCAAGTCGCTGCAGCCACGGCCTTCGCAGCTCTCGCAGGTGGCGAGGCAATCGATGCTGATCGTCGCTTCGTTGCCGGCGAAGGCTTCCTCGAGACTCAGTTCCAGATCGTAGCGGAGGTCGGCCCCTCGCGCCGGGTTCGCCTGCGGCCCACCTCGGCGGTCCATGAAATCGCCGAAGATAGTGGAGAAGATGTCGGAGAAGCCTTCGAATCCGGCAGAGCCGAACGGATCGGCGCCGCCGCCGTTCTGGAACGCAGCCTTGCCAAATCGGTCGTAGGCGGCACGCTTCTGTGGATCGCGGAGGCAATCATAAGCCTCGCTGATCGCCTTGAACTTCGCTTCCTGCTCCCGGCAACCGTTGTGCCGGTCCGGGTGGCATTCCTTGGCAAGCTTGCGGTAGGCAGCCTTGACCGTCTCGGGATCCGCGCCGCGGGCGACACCCAGCAGCTCGTAATAATCCTGCTCGACCATCTACGCAGTCCCCACCCCTGCCGATCGGACTGAGCCCGTCGAAGTCCTGTCCTGTTCCCTTATTGAGGAGAAAGACAGCCCTTCGACAAACTCAGGGCAAACGGCCATTTAGATCAACCCTTATTCTCTTCGTCGACTTCGGAAAATTCCGCGTCAACGACTTCTTCATCGCCACCCGGCGGCGAGGCGCCGGCGTCAGGCCCGGCCGCGGCCTCGGTTTCACCCTGCTGCGCCTTGTACATCGCCTCGCCGAGCTTCATCGCCGATTGCGCGAGCGCATTGGTCTTCTGCGTCATCTGCTCGGCGTCGCCGCTTTCGACCGCCGTCTTGGCTTCCGCAAGGGCAGTCTCGATTTCCGACTTCACCGAAGCGTCAACCTTGTCGCCGTGCTCCGAAAGCTGGCGCTCGGTGGAATGGATCAGGCTCTCCGCCTGGTTCTTCGCTTCGGCCGAAGCCTTCCGCTTCTTATCTTCGTCGGCGAACTGTTCGGCTTCCTTGACCATCTTCTCGATGTCGGAATCGTTCAGACCACCGGACGCCTGGATTCGGATCTGCTGTTCCTTGCCCGTACCCTTGTCCTTGGCCGAGACGTTGACGATTCCGTTGGCGTCGATGTCAAAGGTTACTTCGATCTGCGGGACGCCGCGAGGCGCGGACGGGATTCCGACCAGGTCGAACTGGCCGAGCATCTTGTTGTCGGCCGCCATCTCGCGCTCACCCTGGAACACCCGGATCGTCACCGCACTCTGGTTATCGTCGGCGGTCGAGAAGACCTGGCTTCGCTTGGTCGGGATGGTCGTGTTGCGGTCGATCATCCGGGTGAAAACGCCGCCGAGAGTCTCGATGCCGAGCGACAACGGCGTGACGTCGAGCAGAAGCACGTCCTTGACGTCGCCCTGAAGGACGCCGGCCTGGATCGCCGCGCCCATCGCCACCACTTCGTCCGGGTTGACGCCGGTGTGCGGGTCCTTGCCGAAGAATTCCTTCACCACTTCGCGGACACGCGGCATCCGGGTCATGCCGCCGACCAGAACGACGTCGGCAATGTCCTTCGCTTCGACGCCCGCGTCTTTCAACGCTTTTTTGCAGGGCTCTAGGGTGCGGTTGATCAAGTCCGCGACCAGCCTTTCCAGGTCAGCACGAGTGATCGTCTCAACGAGGTGAAGCGGCGTCGTCGTTCCGCCCTCCATCCGGGCGGTGATGAATGGCTGGTTGATCTCTGTCGACTGGGCCGAGCTCAGCTCGATCTTCGCCTTTTCGGCGGCTTCCTTGAGCCGCTGAAGCGCGAGCCGATCAGTGCGAAGGTCAATCCCTTCCTTCGCCTTGAAGCGGTCCGCGAGATATTGGACGATCTTTGCGTCGAAATCCTCGCCGCCGAGGAAGGTGTCGCCGTTGGTCGACTTCACTTCGAAGACGCCATCGCCGATCTCCAGGATCGAGATGTCGAAGGTGCCGCCGCCAAGGTCGTAGACGGCGATCGTCTTGCCGTCCTGCTTCTCAAGCCCATAGGCGAGCGCAGCCGCGGTCGGCTCGTTGATGATGCGAAGCACTTCGAGGCCAGCGATCTGTCCGGCGTCCTTCGTCGCCTGGCGCTGCGCGTCGTTGAAATAGGCAGGAACGGTAATCACCGCCTGAGTGACATTCTCGCCGAGATAGGCCTCGGCCGTTTCCTTCATCTTTTGCAGGATGAAGGCGGAAATCTGCGACGGGCTGTAATCCTTGCCGCCGGCATTGACCCAGGCGTCGCCATTGGGGCCGCGAGTGATCTTGTATGGGACCAGCTCGGTATCCTTCTTGGTCACCGGATCGTCGAACCGGCGGCCGATCAGCCGCTTCACCGCAAAGATCGTGTTATCGGGGTTGGTGACCGCCTGGCGCTTTGCCGGCTGGCCGATCAGGCGCTCATTCTCCTTGGTGAATGCAACCACCGACGGGGTGGTGCGAGCGCCTTCGCTATTCTCGATGACCTTCGGCTTGCCGCCTTCCATTACAGCAACGCAGCTATTCGTCGTACCGAGGTCGATCCCGATTACTTTCGCCATGACTTCCCTCTTCAATGCCTCTTCGCAGCCCTCATGTGAGCAGCCGCAAAGACTGATTTGCCGAGGGCGATATAGGTGGCGTTCAGCCGACGACAAGGCGTCGTCCGGCGCGGATTTGCGCGATGTTAACGGCCAGCGTCTAGGTAAATCTCATGACCTCGAGCCGGTTCAGCGAGCGACGCGAAGGATGCGATCACGCCGGCTGGGTACTGATCGCCTTCGTTCTAGCGGCGGTCGGCTGCGCGGAGTTGTGGAAGCCGCTGCCCGTCGATCCCCGCGGCTTCCTGAATCTCGGGATTGCGCTCACCGCGCTTGGCGCCGCCGCCACCTTCTACCGAACTGTCCGGCGCAGAGAGAATTTCAGCGTGATGTGCATCGCCCTTGCGCAAGTGCTGCTGTTCAGCGCGTTCGGGGAAATCCTGTCCTACCTGCTCTCCCGTAACGGCGGACCTTTATGGGATTCGACATTCACCTCATGGGACAAGTCTCTGGGCTTCGACTGGTACTCGACCATTCGCTGGGTTGATTCGCGTCCGCTCGTCGCTGCGCCGCTCACCGTCGCCTACGCGTCACTGATCCCGCAAGTGGTCGTGTTGATCCTGACCCTTGGCTTTGGGAGCCGCCTGAAAGAACTGCGGACCTTCATGCTCGCGGCGATGATCTGCGGCACGATAACCATCCTGCTGTCGCCGCTATTCCCCGCGCTTAATCAGTTCGCGTACGACCACATCGTTCCGGCGGCCTTCCCTCGCCTCAACGTCGCCGACGGCTATCGCGAGCTTCGCGACCTGCAGGCGCTTCGCTCGGGCGGCATTTCCATTCTCAGGCTTCGCGATCTGCAAGGAATCATCGCCTTCCCCAGCTACCACGCGGGGCTGGCAGCGATCACTCTCTGGGGCTTCTGGAAGAGCGGAATCAAATGGATCGGCTGGCCCGGTGCGTTGCTCGCGATGACGACGATCCTTTCGACGCCCGTCGATGGCGGCCATTATCTGGTCGATGTGATCGCGGGCCTGGCGCTTGCCGCCTGCAGCCTTGCCTTGGCTAAGCGCGCGATCTTCTGGCGTTTTGGTGTTCGCCCGATCAAGGCATCGCCATTCCGCCGTTCACGTGAAGCGTTTGCCCCGTAAGGTACCCGGCTTCGTGGCTTGCAAGGTAGACGCAGGCCGCGCCGATGTCCTCGCCTGACCCCATTTCTCCCGCGGGGATTCGGGAGAGGATTCCCTGCTTCTGCTGGTCGTTCAGGGCATCGGTCATCGCAGATTTCATAAAGCCGGGCGCCACCGCGTTCACCGTCACTCCCCGGCTTGCAAGCTCCAGCGCTGCTACTTTGGTCAGTCCGATCAGCCCGGCCTTCGACGCGACATAGTTGGCCTGTCCCGGATTGCCGGTGACGCCCACGACCGAAGTGATCGAGATGATCCGCCCGAACCGCGCCTTCATCATCGGCCGCGACGCCGCCCGGATCAGCCGGAATGCGGCCTCGAGGTTGAGCGTCAGAACCTCCTCGAATTCCTCGTCCTTCATCCGCATCAAGAGGTTGTCGCGCGTGACCCCGGCATTGTTGATCAGGATGTCGAGCTTGCCGCCCAGTGCATCGACTGCGGCCGGGACGAGGTCGTCCACCGCAGCCTTGTCGGAGAGATTGCAGCCGATGGCGACATGATCGGTGCCGAGTTCGTCGCGAAACCGCTCCAGCTTCTCGACATTGCTGCCCGAAACCGCGAGCCGCGCGCCCTGCCCCGCAAGCGCCTTGGCAATTGCGCTTCCAAGGCCGCCCGAAGCACCGGTCACAAGCGCCGTCATCCCGCTCAAATCGAACATCTATGCAATCTCCTTCGCCAGCGCTTCGATGTCTTCGATCGTGACCGCGCTCACCACCTTCGCATCCGGCGCGATGCGCTTGACCATTGGGCCGAGCACCTTGCCGCCCACTTCGACGAATTCATGGACTCCGGCGTCGAACATGTTTGCGACGCTCTCGCGCCAGCGGACCATCCCAGTCACCTGCTCCACCAACAGCGAGCGGATCGTGTCGGGATCGCTCTCCGGCGCCGCCGTCACATTTGCGAACACCGGCACCGCCGGCTCTTCGACGACGACGTAGCTCAGCGCGTCGCGCATCGCTTCGGCGGCGGGCTGCATCAGCCGGCAATGAAACGGCGCGGAGACTGGCAACGGCACCGCTCGCTTCGCCCCCATGTCCTTCGCCATTTCGACGGCGCGGTCGATCGCGCCCTTGGCCCCGGAGAGCACCACCTGGCTCGGATCATTGTCGTTGGCGACCGCGCAGACTTCTCCCTGCGCTGCCGCCTCGGCGATGCGTCGCGCCATTGCGAGATCGGCGCCGAGCAGCGCACACATCGCGCCTTCGCCCACCGGCACCGCCGCCTGCATGGCCTTTCCGCGAAGCTTGAGCAGCTTGGCTGTATTCGAAAGATCGAATGATCCCGCCGCGCACAATGCGGAATATTCGCCGAGGCTGTGGCCGGCGACGAAACTCGCGACGCTCGCAAGCTCAACCCCCGACGTGCGAAACACCGCAATCGAATTGGCCATGATCGCCGGCTGCGCATTTTCGGTGAGCTTCAATTCCTCGTCCGGCCCTTCGCGCATCAAGCGGAACAGGTGCTGGCCAAGCGCCTCGTCCACCTCGTCGAACACGTCGCGCGCCGCCCGGCTCGCCTGGGCCAGAGCGGCTCCCATCCCGACGGATTGGCTGCCCTGCCCCGGAAAAATAAACGCGCGCAATTGCTTCCCCTGTGCAGCTGTGGAATTGTGGCGGCGACTAGGGCGGGTAGCGTCAATTGCCAAGTCTGGAGGGGCTGGCGATGGTCGGGGAATCGAACTCACGCGGCGACGTGGCTGCTGACGGCATGGTCCCGAAAGCCGAACGCCAGCTCGGCTTGCCAATGGCCACCGCGCTCATCGTCGGCAACATGATCGGCGCCGGCATCTTCCTTCTTCCTTCGCAGCTCGCCCCCTATGGCCGCACCGCCTTCTATGGCTGGCTGGTTACCATCGCTGGAGTGCTTTGCCTTGCGCTGGTGCTTATCGCGCTTTCCCGGCGCATTCCCGGAGGTCCTTTCGTTTATGTCGAGCGGGCGTTCGGGCCGCTCGTCGCCTTCCTCATCATGTGGAGTTATCTCGTCGGAATTTGGACCGGGCTGCCCGCGATCGCCATACCAGGCGTAAGCTACCTGAGCCTAATCGAGCCCGTCTTCGGCCGCCCTTTGATCGCGCCGTGCTTCACCGTGGCCGTGATTTGGGTCTTTGTTGCGATCAACGCGCAGGGGGCGAGATCCGGCGGCATGGTTCAGCTCGTAACCTCCATCCTCAAGCTCGTTCCGCTCATTGCGGTCGCGCTTGTGGCGGCGGCAGCCTTCGGAGGCGGAGACCGCGCGGCGCACCAATCGGGCGCGGCTTTCTCGGGCGGCTCGCTAGCAGCCGCGGCCACGCTCGCCCTGTTTGCGATGCTCGGCTTTGAATGCGCCACTCTGTCGACCGACAAAATCCGCGACCCGGAGCGTAGCGTACCTCTAGCCACCATAGCGGGCGTCCTTCTCACCGGCTTCGTCTATATCGCGGCCTATGCGTCCGTTCTGTTCCTCCTCTCGGGCGCTCGAACCGCGGCGTCACCCGCGCCGTTTGCCGAGGCGATTGCCCCGCTGCTCGGCCATAGCGCGAGCACTGCAGTTGCGCTGTTCGCAGCGATCAGCGCGTTCGGTTGCCTCAACGGCTGGCTGCTCGTGGGCGGGGAAGTCACGCTGACCATGGCCCGCGACGGGGTGCTGCCCGCGTGGTTCGGCAAAACGACGCGCATTGGCACGCCGGTGCGCGCACAGGTCATCGCGGGAACTGCAGCGACGCTTCTGGTCCTCGCAAACTACAGCAAGTCGATGGCCGGGCTTTTCACCTTTGCAGCGCTGGTTACGACAGTGTCCGCGCTATTCCTTTACGCTGGGATCGCGGGGGCGGCGCTCGTGATTGCACGCAGGCTCAGAGCTCCGGCGTGGCTCGTTCCGATAGCTCTCATCGCTCTCGTTTTCTCGTTGTGGGCATTTTACGGGGCTGGTGCAGAGCCAAGCCTTTGGGGATTGGCGTTGTTCGCCAGCGGGCTCCCAGTCTATTGGCTTATGCGCCGGAGCCGGCGCTCCAGCCCCGCGGTGGGGCTCGCTCCAGCCGCGCCTGCGGAATAAGCGTCCGCAGCTTGCGCGCAAAGCTCCTCAGGCACACTTCGCGCCACCGCCCCCGCCTGGGTGCAACGCGCCGAACGTCCGTAGGAACATCGCTTGAGGCCATCGGTTAGCCGAGCGGACCAGCAAAAGGAGCGTCCGATGTTTCGTAAATTACTGTTTGCAAGTGCTGTTTTGGTCGCCGCCCCCGCTTTCGCGGCTGTGCCACCCGCGGCATTTCTCCAGCACGCGATCCAGGGTGACAACAGCGAGGTGCGGCTGGGCCGGCTGATTTCCCGACTGGGTGCAAGCCCACAGGTCCGGCATTTCGGCGCAACCCTCACCAGAGATCACGGCCTGGCGCGGTCGCAGGCGGCTATTGTTGCCCGGCGGATGGGAGTACGCGCCCCGACCGCGATGACGCCCGAAGCCCGCTCGGAATATGCTAGGCTTTCGCACATGCGCGGCCGCGCCTTCGACTGGGAAGTGCGCCGCTATATGGTCAACGATCACCGCAAGGATATCGCCGCCTTTGAATCCCAGGCCCGCGGCGGCGAACCGCGCACGGCGCACCTTGCGCGGATGCAGCTACCGACGCTGCGCAAGCATCTCCGGATCGCTGAATCTATTCGCCGCTAAACGGAGGCCGCGGATGAGTCCGCGGCCTCTTTCGCAATTAGCTCTGCGGCGGGAAATTCGCTGCGATGATCATGCCTGTCGGAAGCTGGCATTGCCCAGCGCCGCCGCCTGCCATTCCGTAGCTTGGCCGCATCAGGCGGAAATCGCACCGCATGAAGCCGCCCGGCCCCTGCAGGTTCGCGAGCACCTGGCCGCTATAGTTGGTCATCGTCTGCATTGACGGACCCCACGGGCCCCAGCCGCCCCAGCCCCAGCCCCAGGCGCGGCCGCCCCAGCCGCCGCCCCAGCCGAAGCCGGGGCCCCAGCCATTCCACAGCGGATCGTAGTCTGCGACGCTTTCCGAGGTGATCTGGAAGAACGGGCCCTGATACACCTGCCCATTAGACAGCTGCGCAACCATGTTGCCGCGGGTTCCGCCATTCTCGCTCCAGGTAAAGGTCGCGCCGACGTTGCCGGTGGTGGATTGGCCCATTCCGATTCCCGTCGTCGTGCACCCGGCCATGGCGATCGCAGCGAGCGACGCAGCTGCCAACTTGATCGCTAATGTCTTCATTTCCTTGCTCCTTCAGGCATGAAACGAAAAAATCGCGTTCCGGCTCCTAGATCGCTGCGATTTCATGCCTTTCTGGAGCGGCCGGAGTGCGGTTCACTTGCGTTTGCGGGCCTGATCGGCCATAGGCGCGCCCGCTGGCGCACGGCCCTGCCGCTGCGCCGGTGTTTTTGAAAAGACAGCCGGAGGGGCTCGGCATCAACGCCGCGCCAGCGATCGGCCAAGAAAGAGAGAACATAGAACATGCCGCTCTACGAGCATGTTTTCCTTGCGCGTCAGGATCTGGCTCAGGCCCAGGTCGATGCGCTCGCGGAAAACGCCACCAAAATTCTCACCGATAACGGCGGCAAGGTCGTCAAGACCGAGACCTGGGGCCTCAAGTCGCTCGCCTACCGGATCGCAAAGAACCGCAAGGCCCATTTCGTGATGCTCGACGTCGACGCGCCTGCGCCGGCCGTTGCCGAACTCGAGCGCCAGTCGAACATCAACGAGGATATCATCCGCTTCCTCACCATCCGGGTGGACGAGCATGAGAATGGTCCGTCGGCGATGATGCGCCGCGACCGCGACCGCGCTGCCCGTCCCCGCCGCGAAGAGGAGGTCGAATAATGGCCCGCGCTTTTTTCCGCCGCCGCAAGAGCTGCCCCTTCTCCGCAAAGGATGCTCCCAGGATCGATTACAAGGACGTCCGGTTGCTCCAGGGCTTCATTTCCGAGCGCGGCAAGATCGTGCCGAGCCGGATCACCGCCGTCTCCTCCAAGAAGCAGCGCGAGCTGGCCAAGGCGATCAAGCGCGCCCGCCACATCGGCCTTCTTCCCTACATCGTGCAATAAGGAGCAAGGGACATGGAAGTCATCCTGCTCGAAAGAGTCGAGAAGCTGGGTCACATCGGCGACGTGGTCAATGTGAAGAACGGTTTCGCCCGCAACTACCTGCTTCCGAACAAGAAGGCGCTTCGCGCCAATGAGTCGAACCGCAAGCTGTTCGAAGCCAACCGCGCCCGGATCGAGTCCGATAATGCCGAGCGCCGCTCGGCTGCCGAGAAGGACTCGAAGACAGTCGACGGCAAGACCGTCCAGCTGATCCGCCAGGCGTCGAACACCGGCCAGCTCTACGGATCGGTTTCGGCACGCGACATCGTCGAGGCTCTCGAAGCCGAAGGCGCGAAGGTGACCAAGAGCCAGGTCGTTCTGGATCGCCCGATCAAGGCGATCGGAATGCACGACGTGAAGATCGCTCTTCACCCGGAAGTGTCCGTCACCGTCCACGTCAACGTCGCCCGCTCGCCCGAAGAGGCCGAGCTCCAGGCGCAGGGCGTCGACGTCATCGCCCAGATGTT
>Ga0157369_10000550_pt1 | contig 49206 bp, 59 predicted proteins | sample C25metaG_FD_113461 | JGI IMG/M metagenome (GOLD analysis project Ga0157369, IMG submission 113461) | Corn rhizosphere microbial communities from Kellogg Biological Station, Michigan, USA - C2-5 metaG | ecosystem: Host-associated > Plants > Roots > Rhizosphere > Soil | place: USA: Michigan... | reverse complement strand
GAGCAGGCCCGCCGTCCCGGCGATTCCGACCAGCATGAGTCGCTTTCTCATCGCAGCCCCCTTCACCGTCGTCACGACGAGGGTGGCGCGCGTGGCTAACGCGGTGATCCCCCGAAAGTGCTCTTTGCCGCACGCAAATGTGACTAGCGCGCGGACGGGATCAGCCGTAGCGGCGGGACAGCGTGCGGTAGCCGCGCGGGGCGAGCCGCCGTAGCAGCGCCGGCCCGCGCAACCACGCAGGTACGACGGCTTGGTCGACGGCGTCCTCGATCACCCGCACCACTCCGGCGGCCACGGGCTCGGGCGGGATCTGGCGCGGGAACGAGCGCTCGTACGGCGCGCCGCGGTTGGCGAAGAACTCGGTCTGCACGGCGCCGGGGACGACGGTGCCGACGTGCACGCCGGAGCCGCGAACCTCCTCGCGGATCACCTCGGCGAACGCCTCGACCGCGGCCTTCGTCGCGGAGTACACCGACTCCACCGGCACCAGCAGCACGCCGGCGATCGACGTGACGAACACCAGCGCGCCGTCGCCGTTTCGCGCAAGCTCGGGCAAGACGGCACGGGCGAGCTGCATCGGCGCGCGCACGTTGACGTCGAGCAATTCGTCGATCCGCGCCGCGGGCATGTCCGCGAACGCACCGGTGTAGCCGATGCCCGCGTTGACGACGACCGCGTCGATGCGGCCGTGCGCTTCGACGGTGCGGCGTACGACGTCCTCCGCGTGCCCCGGATCGCGCACGTCGCCGAGGACGGCGGTGCCGCGGACGGGCTCCAGCACGGAGGCGAGCGCCGCCGCGTCGCGGCCGGTGCCGACGACGGTCGCGCCGCGAGCGGCCAGCGCCCGAACGGTCGCGGCGCCGATGCCGCGGCTCGCGCCGGTGACGACGACGACCTTCCCGGACAGCTGCACGGGCGCCATTGTGCCGGGCGGCGGGAATCCGGATCGCACGCCCGGCGTTGGGGCGGGCGTGATCGACATCCGCCGCGCCGCCGACCGGTTCACGACGAGGATCGGCTGGCTGGACTCGAAGCACTCGTTCTCGTTCGGCAGCCACTACGACGCCGCCAACACCCACCACGGCCTGCTGCTGGTGAACAACGACGACGTCGTCGCGCCGGGCATGGGTTTCGAGACGCACCCGCACCGCGACATGGAGATCGTCACGTGGGTACTGCGCGGCGAGCTCGTGCACCAGGACTCCGAGGGCAACAACGGCGTCATCTACCCGGGGCTCGCGCAGCGCATGAGCGCCGGCACCGGCATCCTGCACTCGGAGAAGAACGACGCGTGGCGGGTCACCGGCGGCGACGAGCACACCGACCCCGTGCACTTCGTGCAGATGTGGGTGGTCCCCGACGAGCAGGGCATCAAGCCCGGCTACGAGCAGCTCGAGATCGGTGACGAGCTGCTGCGGGGCGGCCTCGTCCCGGTCGCATCCGGCATGGCGAAGCACGACGGTGCCGCGGCCATCCGCATCCGCAACTCCTACGCCGCACTGCACGCCGCCCGGCTCACTACGGGCGAGCGCGTCGAGCTGCCGGACGCGCCGTACCAGCACCTGTACGTCGCCCGCGGCCGCGTGACGCTCGAAGGCGCCGGCGCGCTCGACACCGGCGACGCCGTACGGCTGACCGGCGTCGGCGGCAACCGCGTCGTCGCGGATGACGACGCTGAGATCCTGTTGTGGGAGATGCACGCGGCGCTCGCGTGAGTTGAGGGGGATGATCGGCGTATGAGCGGTCCGGTGACCAGCGTCGACGCCCCGCCCGAGCAGCGCGCGCCCGACCCGCCGGCGCCGCCGTGCGCCGAGGTGTTCGACGACCGCGAGGCGACCGTCGGCTCGATCACGGTACGGCGGGCGCTGCCGCGGCGCGGCCGTCGTACCGTCGGCGCCTGGTGCTTCGCCGACCACATGGGGCCGCAGGCGGTCGGCGACAACGGCGGTCTCGACATCGGGCCGCATCCGCACATCGGCCTGCACACCGTGACGTGGCTGGTCGACGGCGCGCTGCTGCACCTCGACAGCTTGGGCTCCGAGCAGGAGATCCGGCCGGGGCAGCTCAACCTCATGACCGCCGGCCACGGCGTCGTGCACGCAGAAGAGATGGTGCGGACGTACCGCGGCGACCTGCAAGGCGTCCAGCTCTGGGTCGCGCAGCCGGAGTCGACGCGCGACGGCGCGGCGGCGTTCGAGCATCACGCCGACCTACCGCAGGCCGACCTCGGCAACGGCGCGGCGACGGTCCTCGTCGGGTCGCTGGCCGGCGCGACGTCACCGGCACGGCACGACACCGACCTCGTCGGGGCGGAGCTGAGCCTCGGTGGCGGCGGCGCGGTCGTGCCCGTGCGCGCCGACTTCGAGCACGCGCTGATCGTCATCGACGGCGAGGTCGCGGTGGGGGAGACCGTCGTACGGCCGGGGCAGCTCGGCTACGTCGGGATGGGTCGCGACGAGCTGCCGCTGGCGAGCGGCTCGGGCGGCGCCCGGCTGCTGCTGCTCGGCGGCGTGCCGTTCCCGGAACCGATCGTCATGTGGTGGAACTTCGTCGGCCGGACGAAGGAGGAGATGGCGCAGGCGCGCACGCAGTGGGCGACCGGCGACGAGGCGCGGTTCGGCGAGGTGGACACCGCGCTGGCCCGGATCCCGGCCCCGCCCGCGCTCTAGGTCGGTCGTTTGACGGCCCGGACGGGCGGCGTACGGGCAGTGAAGTGACCGCGCCGCCGGGCCCGCCCGCCCGCGAGCGAGTGTTATTGCAGCGTTCATGCGAGATTCGCGTCGCGCGCGGCAGGAGGTGCCCGGGTCCGCCGCGTAATTCTCTGGTGTGAAGACGTTCCGGAAGTTGCTCGTCGTCGCCGCGGCCGCCACGGCCACCGCGACCGCCGCCTACAGCCTGACCTCCACCGGCGTCATCGGGCCGGACCTGCACGAGCTCGGCAACGGCCGCGTGCTGACCCCGGCCGGCGAGATGACCCAGGTCGGCAACTTCCCGACCGGCGGCGCGCTGACCCCCGACGGCCGCTTCTACTGGGCGGTGTCGACCGGCCGCGGCCAGAACGACATCCGCATCGTGGACGTCGAGCACTCCACCGTCGTCCAGACGATCGTCGTGCCAGGCGCGTCCGGCGGCATCGTGATGGACCCGGCCCGGCCGGTCGCCTACATCTCCGGCGTCGCCAACTCGCCGCACGCCGACGAGTCGCACCCGAACCTGCCCGGCGCGCAGGGCGACGTCGTGGAGGCGTTCGGGTACGACGCGACCACCGGGCTCGCGCACTACGACCACCTCGTCGCGGTGCCGCCGCCGGCCGGCTCGCCGATCCCGCAGGGCATCGCCGACGTGCCCGGGCTTGAGGGACCGCCGCAGAACTTCCCGCCGACCAACCAGACCCGGCTGTCGTGGCCGGACCGGTTGGCGGTGTCGCCGGACGGCAAGACGTTGCTGGTGCCGCTCAACCTCGCCGACCACGCCGCGATCATCTCGACGGCGACCAACACGGTGACCTACGTCGGCGTCGGCCACTACCCGTACGGCGCGGCGATCCTTCCCGACGGCAAGACCGGCCTGGTCAGCAATGAGACCGACGGCACCGTCTCGGTGATCGACCTCGTCGCCGGCACCAAGGTCGCGGACATCACCGTCGGCCCGCAGTTGTCACACCCGGAGGCCATCACCGTCGACCCGCGCACCGGCCGGGCCTACGTCGTGCTCGCCAACACCGACCACGTCGTCGCGATCGACACCGCGACTCGGACCGTCGTCGGCGACCTCTCGCTCGAGCGGCCGCAGGGTCTCGGTGTCGCGCCGGTCGCGCTCGCAATCGACGGTGCGCACCAGCGGCTGTATGTCGCCGAAGAGGGCGGCGACGATCTCGCCGTCCTCGATGTGCACGCGACGGCTCCGGTGCTCGTCGGCCGGGTGCCGACCGCGGAGTTCCCGACCGACACGGCGGTGCACGGCAATACGCTGGTGTGGTTGTCGGCGAAGGGCTTCGGCGCCGGTCCGGACACCAACGGGCCGAACCCGACCGACCCGCGGGACAACGACAACCAGATCAACTCGTTCTACTACCTGCCGTCGTCGATCCTCGGCAGCGTCGGCGTACTGCCGGTGCCGAAGGGATCGCAGCTCGCCAAGCTGACCGCGACCGCGAACCGGCAGGTCGTCCCGGTCGACACGACTGCAGCACCGGCGAACACGGTGTTGCGCCCGGGTGGGCCGATCCAGCACGTGTTCTTCGTCGTACGGGAGAACCGGACGTACGACCAGATCCTCGGTGATGTGGCGAAGGGTGACGGCGATCCGTCACTGGAGTTGTTCGGGCCGTCGGTGACGCCGAACATTCACGCGCTGGTCAACCGGTTCCCGCTGGTCGACCACGTCTACGCCAACTCCGAGGCGTCGATCGACGGGCACTTCTGGACGAGCGCGGCGAGCGTGTCGGACTACGTGCAGAAGAACTGGATGCAGAACTACGCCGGCCGCGGCCGCCCGTACGACTTCGGTGTCTACGCCGCGACGTGGCCGGGCAACGGCTTCCTGTTCGACCAGGCGCAGCGGCAGGGCATCTCGTACTTCAACTACGGCGAGGCGATCGCGGGCACGGTGCCCTTCCCGGACAAGGACCGCAGCCCGGCGGCGACCGCGGAGGTGCTGACGAAGTTCGCGCACTCCGACCTCGGCGCCGGTGGTCCGACCGGGGTCGGTGCGACGCCGGCCGGGGAGTGCTACCCGAACGACGCCGACATCGAGACCGACGCGATCACGCAGAACCCGACGTGGGACTCGACGCCGCCGTCGGGGTCGGCGCCGAACATCGAGTCGCGCGCCGCGTGCTTCCAGGCGCACTTCGCCTCGCAGGTCGCGAGCAACACGGTGCCGGCGTTCAACTATTTGGTGCTGCCCAACGACCACACCGTCGGCACGACGCCGGGCAAGCGCACGCCGCAGGCGATGATCGCGGACAACGACTACGGCCTCGGTCAGATCGTGGACACGATCAGCCACTCGTCCATCTGGTCCTCGTCGGCCATCTTCGTGGTCGAGGACGACTCGCAGGACGGCGCCGACCACGTCGACGCGCACCGCATCCCGGCCGCCGTCATCAGCCCGTACACGCCGGTCGGTGCGGTCGTCTCGCACCGCTACGACTTCGCCTCGGTCATCCACTCGATGGAGCTGATCCTCGGCATGGAGCCGATGGGCCTGTTCGACGGGCTGGCGGTGCCTATGTACGACGCGTTCACCACGACGCCGGTCAACGCCGCGCCGTACGACGCGATCGTGCCGACGCAGTCGCGTACGGCGGTCAACGGCGCGAACGCGGCGGACGCGGCGACGTCGAAGTCGCTCGACTTCACCAAGCTCGACCAGGTGCCGCAGCGGGAACTCGACGTCATCTTGTGGCACGCGGTGCACGGGGCGAACTCGACCCCGCCGCCGCCCGGCCCGAACGCCGAGGACGCGAGCACCGACCGCTGAGGTCTCGCCGCCGCGGCCGCGTTTGCCCCACGCGTCGACTGTGACGTTGTGTGTCAGTCGAACCCTTCGCATGGATACACAACGTCGCAGTCGATGCGGGTCGGGGGTGTGTCGCTGCGGTTCGATCGGGGAGCCGTGGGCGAAAATGGTGCGAGGCCCCTCCATGTATGAGATGGAGGGGCCCCGCGTGGTCTCGATGCACCGGCTGCGGATCGCTCCGCTGCCCTGCGTTTCGAAACCCCGTCGCCGGTTTTCGTCAGGCTCGCCGGATGCTCCTGGTCCCCTTGCGGTTTCCCCGGGCCCACCGTCCGCCACCTTGCGGTGACCTCCGGCGACCCGCGCCGCCTCGCGGCGGCCGGTGCGATCCTGCGCTGTGGAAGTTGCCTTCCGCGTGCCTGTCGTCTCTCGGCGACAGGCGTATGTCTAACCTGTCGCCGACCAGTGCACAAGGGCTTTCGGCAAGTATTTTCAACGGATTTCGCCTGTGCACACGATGTCCACATTCCGGCATGAGTTGTCCACGGATCGGGCCCGGTTACCCACGGTGTCATCCACCGATCCGTCCACAGCCTGGGGACGCGCCCCGAGGTTCGGTGCCGGTTAGGTGCCCCGGAGAGCGGGGCAGTATTCCGCCGTGCCCAAGATCGTGGTGCGGCTGACCGCGGACGAGATCGCCGTGCTGTGCAACTGCATCAACGAGTCGCTCGACTCGCTGGACGACGGGGATCTGGCCGACCGCGTCGGTGCCGATCGCCACGAGGCACGCGCGTTGCTGGGCCGGCTGAGCGAGAAGCGCAACGACGCCCGCCGCCTTGCAGCGGACTCCGCCTAGCACCGCGGCGCGCGACCTTTCGGCGCGGTCGCCGTTGTCTCTGCCGTAGGACCGCGGCCAGGGGGCTTCGATGACACGGCGCGTGGGTGCGCGCGCACTACATCGCCCGCGCGAACGGTCTGCCGGGCGCGAGCCTGCCGCTGCCCGCCTGAAACGGCTATTGATTGCGCCGGGCCCGTCGCAGCGGCCCCTCGCGGCGCGGCCGGACGTCGTGGAGGTAGCGGAGCACGCGCTCGTACGACTCGACCGGGCTGGTCTCGGCGTACGCGACGCCCTGCGATGCGCAGAACGCTCGAACCAGCGGCCGGCAGCGAGACAGATTGCGGCTCGGCATGCTCGGAAAGAGATGGTGTTCGATCTGATAGTTCAGCCCACCGAACGCCGCGGTGAGCAGCCGGCCACCGGCGATGTTGCGTGACGTCAGGACTTGGCGGCGGAAGAAGTCGGGGCGCGCCGTCCCGTCGATGATCTGCATGCCTTTGTGGTTCGGCGCGAACACGGTGCCGAGGTAGAGCCCGAACGTCGACTGCTGGACGGCGACGAACGCCAGCGCCTTGAGCGGTGACAAGACCGCGAACAACAACGCCAGGCTTCCGACCGCGTGTATGGCGAGCAGCGTCAACTCGAGCCGGCGGCGACGTCCCTTGGCCAACAGTGTGCGGACGCTTCCGACGTGCAGGTTCCAGCCTTCGAGCAGCAACAGCGGGAAGAAGAACACGGCTTGGTGACAGGCGATGAACCGGAGCGCTCCGCGTTGGGATCGCGCCTGTTGCTCGGTCCACGCGAGGATGTTGCGTTCGACGTCCGGATCCAGCCCGACCTCGTTGGGGTTGCGATGGTGGCGGTTGTGCTTGTCCACCCACCAGTCGTAGCTGAGCCCGACGCCGAGGTTGGACAGCACGAGGCCGAGCCGATCGTTCCAGCGGCGGCTGCAGAAGATCTGCTGGTGACCGGCGTCATGTCCGAGGAACCCGACCTGCGCGGCCACCACGCCGGCGTACGCCGCAAGCGCGAGCTGCCACCACGAATTGCCGAGCTCGATCAACGCGGCCAAGCCGATGACGGCCATGGCGGCGAGCACGACCAGCCGGGGCAGGTAGCGCATCGCGGAGCGGTCGAGCAGACCGGCTCGACGCACTTCCGCAAGGAGTTGCCCGTATTCCGTGCCGGGGCGAGTAGAGGGGGTTTGTGTCGTTTGCGCCGTCATCGTCGTACCCGTCGTCGGTGCGGACGGGCCGAGGATCGCGGGGGCCGGACAGCCCTTGGCTCGCGGAGACTCCACCGTACCCGGGTTGGCAATGGTGCCCGCAGATTCGCGGATGTTCAGCCGAGCCGTTCCGTGCGAGACTGCGGATTGTTACGCGTGCCTGGGTCTGTCCGGACCGTGCTCCACCCTCGCCGCCCGTGTACCGATGCCGGAAGGCGGCGGGGCGAATGAGCGAAGACGTACGTGAAGAGGGCACCGGTTACGCCGCACCCGGCGCGGGGCCGACTGTCCCGTGCGTGTACTGCCGGGGCCCGATCGCCGCGGACTCGTTCGTCTACTGGTCGTCGGCGCGGCGGCTGGTTTCCGCCGCCTGCCCGGCGTGCGAGCGCCAGGTCACCCTTCCGGTGGCGACGTGGCGGCGCCTGAGCATCGTCGCGCCGTAGCCCGCGGGTCTACGGGCGGGTGTCTTGAACGTCGCGTTCGCGCGCGACCGGTCGATCGCTACTCGTGTTGACCGCAATGACCGACCCCTCGGCCGCTTGGCGCCGCCCGAAGCCGCCCCAGCTCGCCCAGAAAACCATCGAGAGCACCACACCGATGGCGCCGACGATCATCAGGATGACGCCGGTCGTGTGCATGTTGAATCCGTGACCTTGAACGGTGACGGCGAAGCGCATGATCGCGCCTGCCATGACGAGCAGCAGACTGAAAGCGATACCCATGGTGTGCTCCGTCCCGGTTACCAAGCCGCAGGTTGCGACCGTTGTCGATCGACGGAAGCGATGTCGGGGTCCGGAGCAGCAGTGCCGTTGCTCCGGACAGTACACCCGCTACCGGATTGTCGATAGCGGCAACGCGGGCGGCGGATGCCGTCCAGTCGCGATCAGCACCCGATAACGCACCATGAGCTCGGCGCAGTAGAGGGCGTCGGCCAGTTCGAGCCCGAAGAATCTCGACGCGAATTGGGCTTCTCGCAGCTCGGCGACCACCGTCTGAATCGGAACGCTGTCGAAGTCGCTGATGAGATGACTTGCGAGGCCGGCCCAGTCATTGTGTACCGGGCAGCATCGCTGAAGCGGTACCGCGGCCGTCGGGTTCATGGGGTGACCTCAGGAGGTCGATCGGCGATGACGGCGATGTCCGGTGCCGCCCCGACGAACCGCTCACGGCCGGGCCGATCGAGCATGCGTTCCGTCCAGGCCATCACGCTGCACAACAGCGTGATTCCCAGCGGTAGCAACAGAATCGACAGCAGGATCATCGACGTGCCACAGCACTGAAGAAAACGTGAAGTGTGATGGTGCTCGTCTGCCTTCGCCGAAAACTGGAGCGGCACGGGAGCACGAGGTCCGGACTTGTCCAAGCCCGCTTGGAGGCCCGAGTCTCGCACGGATTCCGCACCGTGGATAGCGGTCACCACTCATTGGTTTCGTTGTTTCCACGAACACTCGCGCCGCGCACCGTAGTTGCGATCGTTCTCGACGCGACCGTTGCGCAGTGTTACGGTCGACACCTGCGGACAAGTTGCTCCGGACTCCCGGTGGCCCCGTCGTACATCGGTTGAGGCTGGTATATCCGGCCCGGCCACCAGGGACGGAGCGCCCAATGCACGCCTTCGCGACAGCCACCTCGTCTGCGACACCATGATCCCGGCCGTCCGCGCTCCGGCGCGGCGTAGCCTCGCGACTCTTCTTTCGCTGGTGCTCGTTCTGTTGTGGATGCCGGTCGCTCTCGCCGCGTCGTCGGCGCGGGCCGCTTCCGGTACGACGACCGTGACACCCGTTCCGGTGAACGAGAGCTGCCACGGAATCGAACCGCCGAACGGCAACGGAAACACGGAGAAGAAGCTGATCGGCGGGACGCTGCAGCCCGGCGGCACCGCCATCTTCGAGATCACGTACCCGATCGATCCGGCTGACGAGGGCAAGACGTTCACCGTCACCGACTGCCCGGTCCTCGGATCCGACATCGCCCATGCGCAGGCGTACCAGTTCAGTTTCGTCCCCAACAACACGTCGTTCACGGTCGAGTTCACGCTCGTCATCCCGGCGGATACACCTCTCGGTACGAGCTACTGCAACTACGCGAAAACCACCGGCTCACCGTCGGATCCGCAGAAGAGCGAGCGCAAGGCCGGCCCGGCGTGCTTCACCGTCGGCGGCAACCTGAGGATCGAAAAGCACGCGACCGGCAACACGACCGACCTGCTCGCCGGCGCGCAGTTCAGCGTCAGTTGCCCGACCGCCGCACCGGCGACGCCGCCGACCGAGTCGCCCGTCATCATCACGGGGCTCGTTGACGCGAACGGTCACCCGGTCGTTGCGACGTACGACACCACTCACAGCGCGTGGGTGGCCGTAGGCACCGCGAATCCGGGCTACATCGGCATCTCCGGCCCGTCCGGAACAACGTGCACGGTCACCGAGACTGCGCCGCCGTCCGGCTACGAGCTGCCGGCGACGACTACGCACGTCTACACGATCCCGGTGGGTACGTCCCAGCAGGTCGAAGAGTGGTTCAACGCCCCGGCCGTGCCGAACCTTCACCTCGTCAAGTCGGCCATCCCCGCGAGCGGCAGCACCGTTGCGCTCGGCTCGACCATCGTCTACACGCTCGCCTATTACAACGACGGCACCGTTGACGCGCTCAACACCACGATCACGGACACGCTGCCGGCGCACACCACGTTCGTGTCGGCGTCAGGCACCGGTCAGTACGACGTCGCCACTCGGACCGTCACCTGGACCGGTATCGACGTCGCAGCGGGCACGACCGCCGCGGTCCCCGCGGGCATCGTGACGTTCACCGTCACGGTCGACTCCGACACCCCGAACGGCACGGAGCTCGACAACACGGGACACATCCAGCTCGGCACCGGGACGCCGGTCGACTCGAACACCACGGAGCACTTCGTCAAGTTCGCCGTCCTCGGCGCGCTGAAGTCCTCGGATCCGGCGTCCGGCACGGTCGCGGCCCCTGCGCCGGTCACCCCCGGGCAGACGATCATGTACACGATCACCCTGACCAACACCGGACAGGCTGACGCCACTGGTGTCACCGCGACCGACACGGTCCCGACCGGCACCACGTTCGTCTCCGCGGACACCGGTGGCCTGCTGACTGCCGGCGTGGTGACGTGGTCCGACCTCACGGTCGCCGCGGGCGGATCGCTCGCCCTGAGCTTCCGCGTGACGGTCGACGGCACCGACGGCGACGGCACGCTCATCGACAACACCGCGACCGTCAACGATGTCCCGACCAACACGACGCACCACGTGGTCGTGACGCCGGTTCTGGCGATCGCCAAGACGGCCGACCCCGTGAGCGGATCCATCGTGCAACCGGGCGATCAGATCGACTACACGATCACCGTCACCAACACCGGTCATGCGGCAGCGCTCGCGCAGACCGTCACCGACACGTTGCCCGCAGGCGTCACCGTGATCGCCAGCAGTGTCGACCCGGCGGCGCAAACCATCGATGCGACGCACATCGTGTGGCTCGTCGACGTACCGGCGGCGACGGTCGCAGGCCCCGGGACGGTCGTGCTGACCTACTCGGTGACCGTCAACGCGGACGCCCCGGAGGGCTCGACGCTGACCAACGTGGCCACGCTCGGCGACCAGGACTCGACGACGGAACATCACGTCGCGAGCGGTGACCTCACGCTGGTCAAACACGTCGACAAGACGACCGCCGGGTTCGGAGACGTCCTCACGTACACCTTCGACGCGGCGACCACCGGTGACCTCGATCAGACCAACGTGGTCGTGACCGACGTCGTACCCGCGCACACCACCTATGTCGCCGGCTCGGCCGGATGTACGGACGGCGGCACGTGCAACGCGTCGTACGACTCGGCGACGAACACGATCACGTGGCAGCTCGGGAACATCGCCGCCGGCGCCGACCCTCGCCACCTCGTCTTCAAGGTGACCATCGACACGCCGACGTTCGACCCGACAGTCGGCGTGCCGGTCGAGACCATCGACAACTCCGGCACGATCGCTTCGACCGAGACTCCGTCGACGCCCTCCAACAAGGTCACGACGGGTGTGACCGCCGTCCTCGGCATCAAGATCGTGAAGCCGGCGACCAAGCCGGCTACGTCACCGGCGACGGTTCCGTTCACCGGGCTGCCGCTGCCGCTGAACATCACCCTCGTCGTGGCGCTGGGCATGATCGGCGCCGGCGTGGCGCTGATCGCGGTCCGACGTCGTCAGCACTGATTCCGTACGCACGTACCAGGAAAGGGACTCGAATGACCAGCATCGTCAAGCAAACATTGCCCGAAGGCGTCACGTTGGAAATGCTCGACGCCGTCACCGTGGAGATGGACGTCGAGGCGAACCCACCCACAGGTCTGATCGTGCACACCCATTACGCCGAGGACGGCAAGATCCACATCTTCGACGTGTGGGAGACCGAGCTCGACTACCGAACGTTCGCCCAGGACCGGCTCGGCCCGGCGATGGCCAAGGTCGCCGAGCGCAACAACATGAGCCCGCCGGGCGGCCCCACCGGGAACCCGATGGATGTGGTCGAGGTGCACCGTCTTGTACGTGGGCGCTGAACACTCTCCGATGCGCTTCTCGGGCCAGTGACTGATGGCGAGCGGGATCGTTGGGCTCGGCTTCTCGCCGCGTCGGGTCCCGAGCGTGCGGCGCAACCGTTGCGCATCTGCGAGCTGTGTGTGGAGACGATGTCGGTGACGGGGGCCGGCATCGCACTCGTGACGACTGCCGGGCACCGCGGAGTCATCTGCGCGACCGATTCGGTGTCGTCGGCGATCGAGGATCTTCAGCTGACCTTGGGCGAAGGGCCGTGCGTCGACGCCGCGTCGAGCGGCAGGCCGGTGTTGCTGCCGGACTTCAACGACGCTGCTGACGTCGCACTCGAGCGATGGCCGGCATTCATGGCAGCGGCTGCGGACGCCGGCGTGCGCGCGGTGTTCGCATTCCCGCTCCGCGTGGGCACCATCAGCGTCGGCGTGATCGACCTGTACCGCGACCGTCCGGGCGACCTGAGCGCTACGGAGTTGCCGGCCGCACTGATGGCTGCCGACGCCGCGGCGCTCGCGCTGCTCTATCTGGACGTGGACGGTGACGGCGCGTTCACCGATGACCAGCGGTCGCGAGCGTCGTACCAGCTACAGGTGCATCAGGCGACCGGCATGGTGATGGCGCAGACGGGCGTGACGATCGACCAGGCGTTTCTCATGCTGCGTGCGCGGGCATTCGCCGACGGCCGGCCGCTCTCCGAGCTTGCTACCGACGTGGTGGCCAGACGCGTACGCTTCTCCTTGGAGGACCAATGAGTGACTTCGAGTCCCCTCGGGAGGACGGGCCGGGTGCCCGATCCCGTGAGCAGATACTTGCTGATACGTTTGTGCTGCTGGCCGACACGCTGGTGGACGACTACGACGTCGTCGATCTGCTGGACCAACTGGTCAACGCGTGCGTCCTCGTTCTCGGGGTGACCGCCGCCGGGCTGCTGCTCGACGACCAGAAGGGCAATCTCGCGCTGGTGGCCTCGTCCAGCGAGGAGTCGCGGCTGCTCGAGCTGTTCCAGCTGCAGAGCAATCAAGGGCCGTGCCTGGACTGTGTCCGTACCGGTACGTCGGTCACCAGCGGCGACCTCGACGTCGACGCTGACCGGTGGCCGTTGTTCGTTCCCGCTGCCCGCAGGGCCGGCTTCCGCTCGGTCGCCGCCCTGCCGCTGCGGCTTCGGGATCAGGTCATCGGCGGGCTCAACCTCTTCATGGTCTCGCCGCGGGAGGTGCCTGCGGGCGACCGCCGGCTCGCGCAGGCGCTGGCCGACGTCGCCACGATCGGGATCCTGCAGCAGCGGAGCTTGCATCGCAGCCATGTTCTGTCCGAACAACTCCAGTACGCGCTGACGAGCCGGATCTCGATCGAACAGGCGAAGGGCGTTCTCGCCGAGCGTGGCCAGCTCACGATGGAGGCGGCGTTCGAGGCGTTGCGCAAGTACGCCCGCGACCACAACCTGAAGCTCACCGATGTCGCGCACCGCGTCGTCACTGCGGGCTTGGATCCGGCGGAAGGTTAGGTACGTCGCACCCTGCAGCACCCGCAGGACGCTGTTCATCCCGAAGGTTCCGTGGGACACTGACCTCACTTAGGGCGCCTGGACTCATCCGGTCCTCGTGTTTTCTCGCCGCCTCCCGAATTGAGCTACTGCTAGGCGGCGCACCGTGACGTTCAGCACCGAAACTTCCCGCAGGGACCCGACCCCGTCCGCCCCCGCTCCGGGCGAACCACCTGAAGCCGGTCGCCGTACGCGGCGGCGGCCCACGCGCATCAGCAGCCTGCATATCGGCCTGATCGTCGCGGCCGTCGTACTGGTGCTGCTCGTGGTCTTCCTGATCCAGAACTCGCGCACAGTCGACATCAGCTTCTTCGGCGCGCATCTGCGGGTGTCGCTGGCGGTGGCGATGCTCGTCGCCGCGGTCGCCGGCGCGCTCGTCACCGGTGCGGCGGGTACCGCACGCATCGCCCAGCTGCGCAACAGCATGCGCGGTCGCGCTCACGCGATCGATCGCTGAGACCGATGTTCACCCACCGCGTCATGCGCGAACCGGAACCCGAGGTGGCGCCGCGGGAGGCTGCCCCGTCGCCCATGGCCGTGGCGGCGTGCATATGCGGCCACCCGATCGACGATCACGACGCCGTCGGCCGGCGCTATTGCGCCGCAACGGTCGCAGCAGTGCTGCCCCGCGGTTGCATCTGCGCCGCCGTGCCGGCCCACCACCGCCGATGACCGCGTACGAACGCGCCTATTGGGCGACGAGCGAAGAGGGAGTGAGTCCATGCGGAAGGTGAAACGCGCGCGGCAACGTGAGGCCGACCGCCGCGCCGGACGGGTGCGGACCGCGACGGCGCCGGACGGCACCGCAGCGCCGGTCGACGCGCGCGCCGCGGCGGCGTACGACGTTCTTACGGTGCGCCTGGCACGGCTGCGGGAAGCTCTCGCCGGCGACAGCTTCGCGACCCGCCCGACCGCGGACGTGGCGCACGACCACGTCGACCTGGAGCATTCGCTGCGTGACGCCGTCGCGCGCGCGTTTGCGGCGGAGGCCGCCGGCTCGGCCCGCCCGGACGGAGTCAGGAGCTGGGCGGCGGAAGGCATGGCGCGGTCGTACGAACGCGAACTGGTGCTACTCGACGCCACCGACAACGCGCAGTGGCGGACTTCCGCACGCGACGTCCCGGCCTTTAGAGGAACGCCGTGAGCAGCCCGCAGCGCAGCGATCCGCGCGGCGGGTCTCATCCGGCTGCGGCCGAGCGGCGGGATGCGGTCCAGATGTCGCCACGTGGCGAGCGCGTCACCGCTCCGTTCGCACGGGCGCCGGACGCGATGTGTGCCGGGCAATTCACGAGCGCCGACCCCGCGCCGAGCACTGGGAATCCGGTGCCTCGAACGGTGTCGAGCGAGCGCGCGCAGCGGCCATCCGTCGCGTGCGGGGTATGCGCGGCCCGGGTCGCCTTGCGCGACTTCGTCCTCATCGGCGGTCGCCGCGTGACCCGCACCGCCGACTGCCCGCAGTGCGGCGCGACGACCGCCATCTCGCTCGCTTGACCGCGACTACTCCTGCTGTTCGAGGGCCGGCCGGCTGACGAGGACCTCCATCTCGCGCGCCGCGCGAGTCGTCCCGTGCACACCTCGCCCGATGGGAGAGCGGGCGATGTCGAGCGAGCCGTCCGGCAAACTCGGATACGTCACAGTCGTCGCGCACTCTGTGCACGTAGTGGACTTGAACATCGTCTGCGTACCCCAGTTGACGAAGTCCTCGAGCGGGATGGGATGGGCGCAGTCGGGGCAGTCGACGGTTGTGATGGAACGGTCCATCAGGACCCACAATCTCCGCTCGCTGGCGAGCGGGCATCGCCTCGGAGTGAGGCACTCGTGACGGTACACGTTGTCGCTCGATGTGGCCGCTAAGTCATTTGATCGAGCAACGCCATGCAGTGGTGGTCCAGCACCCAACCCCATCCGTCAGCTTGTGTCCGGGTGGCTTCGGTGAGGCCGCAATCGCAGGTCGCGCGCCATCCGCCGCCGACCAACGCGAAGACGTCTACGGCAGGAGGCGGAAGAGCGTAGGACCGATCGAGATCGAGGACGACGAAAGCGGTGTCCTGCTGCTCGTTCGCGGCGCCGCAGTTCCCGCAGATGGCGAACGCCGTGCCCGGACTGTCGGGCCACTCCAGGAGGTCCTCGGACGCGATGCCGTGGAAGCAGATGAAGCAGGGACGCACGATGTTCGGTCCCTTCGCCGATAGCGGTCAGGCGAGGTCCGAACCCGATGTACGGGTTTCATCATGATCCTTCGGCCGCCCCGTGTCCAGCGGCAAGGCGATCGCCAGCCGTGAGCCCGCCGCGCAAGGCAAGACCTGAGCCGGCGCACGCGTTCAACGGGTCCCGCGGGCCACTATTTGACAGGCGAAACGCAACATGGCTACCGATTGCCAGGTGGCATCCGAACGCCAGTTGTCGTTTATCCGCCACGAATCTGTGCCGCTGCGCCGGCGTCCCGGCCGGCCGCCGCTCGAATGCAGCTAGTTCTTATGTTCACTAGTCAAACAACGTCTTTCGTGCAATGCTGACTCCGTACCGCGGCTTTGGTGGCCTGGATTCCGCTCCCTTTGCGGCTCCATGACAACCGTCCAAGGTGGCGTACCACGATGGCAAGTTTCGCGTACCTTCACGCGCGCCAATGCCAGGTCTCTGATCGAACCGCTCGGGCCCGACACCGCGTCCTGCGATGCGTTCTGTTGGCGGCAGCGATCCTCTTGCTCCTTCCCGTCGGGGATGCGTACGCCTTTCCCAATCCGGGACCGGTGGCGCTCGGCGCGTCCGGGGCGTTCACCGTTCTCGCCGGCTCGACCGTCACGAACACAGGCGCCACGGTCATCAGCGCGGATGCCGGTATCGGCGGCAACCTCGGCGTAAGCCCCGGGTCCGCCGTCACCGGATTCCCGCCTGGGGTCGTGACGCCGCCGGGATCGATTCACACCGGTGATGCGACCGCCGACACGGCACAAACTGCCGCGGGGGCCGCGTACACGGATGCCGCAGGCCGCACGCCGGACGTCGTGTTCACGCCGGTGCACGACCTCGTGGGTCAGACGTTCACCGCGGGCGTTTACAACGATCCGTCCTCGCTCGCGCTGTCAGGCAACGTCACCCTCGACGGAGAAGGCAACCCCGACGCGGTGTTCATCTTCCAAGCGGGCTCCACGCTCGGCACCAGCTCGTCGAGCCAGGTGTTGCTCACGAATGGCGCGCAGGCGTGCAACGTGTTCTGGGCGGTGGGAAGTTCGGCGACTCTTGGTGCCAACTCAGCGTTCAGCGGCACGATCCTGGCGCAGACGTCGGCGACCATCGGGGACAGCGTGAGCATCGAGGGCCGGGTACTCGCCGGCTCGGGCGCCGTCACTCTCGCGAACGACACGATCAACACCCCGGCGTGCGCACCCGTGTCAGGAGTCAGCACGGCACCGTTGCTCGGTCGCGCCACGTGGATCGTCACCTCCACAGCACTCCTCGTCGGCGCCGGAGTCGTCGTCGTACGCCGGCGAAAGACCCACACATCTCCTCGTGTAACCGAAATGAATTGGTGATCGATATGTATACGAAGACCTCCGTCCTCGGGCTCTCTATCGGCGCAGGTAGCTTGCCGTTCACCGGCTTCGCCGTCGGTCTGTATGTCGTGGCGGCCACCTTGCTGCTGGTCGGCGGGTTGCTGGTGATGCGAGTGGCACGGCGTCGTGGTGCTCACCGGTGAGCGAGTTGCACATCGTCTTGCCGGTACCGCCCGTTGGCTCCGACGAATCGCAGCCGCAGCTCTCGTGACGGGTGGCGCGTCGCTGGTCGTGTTCGCGAGAACGGAGCGCGACCTCGAGGCGAGCGCGGCGGGTCATGCCATTCACCTCGTGACGGGCGAGCGGGCGATCGCCGTCCCCGGCCGTCACCTGCTGATTCTGTACAAGAGCACCTCAGTGCAGTCGATCTTCGTGCTGACCAGCGAATGCAGCGTGGCCTATCTGCTCGCCGCGCTTCTCATTGGCGCGGCACCGTTGATGCTGTTGCGAAAGCTGTCGCCGTGGAGGACTGCCGCCGCGATCACAGCCGGCGCTCTCGTGTTGGTGCTGGTGAATGTCGTTCGCCTCACTGCAATCGGCGCGACAGTGTCGGACCTCGGACGGGATCCCGGCTTGACGATCGCGCACACGTACCTCGGTTCGGTGCTCACGGTGGTCGGCACCTGCGCGGCGGGCGTGTTGTTCGCGGCAATCCTCATCGGCCGTGGCGGCCCACGACGATCTGCGACCTGAGGCGGGCGTCGTGCAACAGATGTTCGGCTGGCTATCGCAGGTCATTCTTGCGCTGGCGTTGCCCTATTTCGTTCTTACGATGGCACTGGGCATCCGGGTAGCGCACCGAAGCGGGCGGCTCAACACCCAGGAGTCGCGTCGGCACGTCGCGGGACGAGGGGCGGGCGTCGACAACGCGCTGTACTTTCTGGTCCCCTGCCTGAACGAAGCGGTCGTGATCGGCGAGACAGTGAAACGACTGCTCGATGAGCCCCAGAGCACAGTGATCGTCATCGACGACGGCTCGACCGACCAGACGGCCGCCCACGCTCGTGCGGCCGCTATCGGCACCGATCCAACCAGCCGGCTCGTCGTACTAACCCGTACCGGACCCAACTCGCGCCGGGGCAAAGGCGCGGCGCTCAACGCGGCGTTCCCGTTCGTGGTCGAAGACGTCGCCGACCGCGGGCTCGACCCCAGCACGGTCGTACTCGCCGTCATGGACGCCGACGGACGACTGAGCCCGGGCGCCGTGTCGGTCGCTCTTGCGCTGTTTGCAGATCGCAGTGTCGGCGGTGTTCAGCTGGTGGTCCGGATACGGGACCGCAAGAAGCTCGTCGCCCAGTTCCAGGACATCGAGTTCTGGCTCATCTCGGCACTTTCCCAGTTCGCCCGTTCGATCTGCGGAACCGTCAGCCTCGGCGGCAACGGTCAGTTCACCCGGTTGAGCGCGCTGCAGGGGCTTGCCGGTGAACCGTGGACCAACTCGCTCACCGAAGACCTGGATCTCGGCCTGCGGCTGATATCAGCCGGCTGGCGGGTCACCACGAGCACTGATGCCTACGTCGACCAGCAGGCAGTCGACACGATGGGTAGGCTGCTTCGCCAGCGCACTCGCTGGTATCAGGGACACATGAGTTCGATCGGCCGGCTTCCGGAGCTCTGGCGGTCACCCGAGGTCCGCGAGGTCGCCGTCCTGGAGGTCAGTTCGTACCTTCTGGTGCCGTGGCTGATCGTGCTGCCCTGGTCGATCCTCCAGCAGTGGATCATCTACCAGATGGTGGCCGGGTCAGGTCACGGAGTCTTCGCGACCGGACTCTCGGGTGTTCCGTGGCGGCTGTCCTACGGGGCCCTGTGGTACCTGCTGTCGTTCGCGCCGAACCTGCTCATCGGTTTCGTCTACGCCCGGCGCACCAACGCCATCAGCACCGGACGCGCGCTGCTATTGGGACACCTGATGATCGTCTGGAACTACGTCGGATACGTCGCCGCATGGCGGGCCATCGCTCGCATGATTCGCGGACATCACGGTTGGGACAAGACGACGAGGAGCACTGAGCCCGCTACCCAGGTCGTCGCGCAATGACACGGACGCCAGAGCGCGGTGGATGAACACGAAGCGCATCATGTTCGTCTTCGGTACCCGGCCTGAGGCGGTCAAGCTGGCGCCTGTCATCGGCGCGACCCGCGAATCTACGAACTTCGAGGCTTTCGTCGTCGTCACGGCCCAACATCGCTCGATGCTCGACCAGGTGAATGAGTTCTTCGGGATTGCGCCGGACGCCGATCTCGGGGTCATGCGAGCCGGGCAGACACTGGCTTCCCTCACGGGCCGAACGATGCGCGGACTCGATGCCCTAATGACAAGGCACCGCCCGGACGCCGTCGTGGTCCAAGGCGATACGACCTCGACGCTCGTCGGCGCGCTAACCGCCTTTTACCGCCGAATCCCCGTCGTTCACGTGGAAGCAGGCCTGCGCACCTTCGACCGGCATGCCCCTTTTCCGGAGGAGATCAACCGTCAGCTCACGACCCGCCTGACCGACCTGCACCTTGCGCCCACGCCGGGGTGCCGGCAGAACCTGCTGGACGAGCAGGTAGCGGCGGCCGACATAGAAGTCACGGGAAATACGGTTATCGATGCCTTGCATTGGGCGATCCGGCAGCACTCGCCATACGGCATTGATGCGCTCGAAGCGCTTGACGAGCAGCCAGGCAAGGTACTGCTCGTCACGGCGCATCGACGCGAGTCATGGGGCGCGCCCATGCACGCCATCGGCCGCGCGCTCGCCCGGATAGCCATGGCCGAACCTCGGCTGACGATCGTGCTTCCCATGCACATGAACCCGGCGGTTCGCGCCACCCTCCTTCCACTGCTGCTCGAACAACCCAACGTGCTCGTCACTCCACCACTGCCGTACGGGGCCTTCTGCCGGCTCATGCAGCGGTCGACCCTCGTTCTCACCGACAGCGGCGGCCTCCAGGAGGAGGCGCCCGCCCTCGGCAAGCCCGTCCTGGTGATGCGCGACACGACCGAACGGCCGGAGGCGGTTGCCGGTGGCAACGCTCGCCTCGTCGGCACCGAGGAGAGGCGCATCGTCGCTGCCGTTCGGCTCCTGCTTCATGACGAGGACGCGTACGCCGCGATGGCGAGGGCGATCAACCCGTACGGCGACGGCCACGCGGCGACGCGCACGGTAGGCGCGTTGGGGCGGTTCTTCGCGCGATCCGTCGACCGCCCTGCGGCGGTGGCGGCGGGCCTCGACCTCTCCTCGCGCTAGTCGGAGTTCGCCGCTCAGCGCCTGTTCATCGCGATGATGCTGTGCGACACTGAGAGCACTTAGCGCGCCTGGATTCATCCGGCCCTTGTGCTTTCTCGCCGCCTCGTGTTCGGCATTTGCAAGGGCGGCGCAACGTGCCTAGCAGCAACGACAGCGGCAACGACAGCCGTCGCGGCGTCCCGTGCGTGTATTGCCGCAGACCCATCCCTGCAGCGACGTTCGCCTTCTGGTCCGACGCGAAGCGGCTGCTGTCCGCTGACTGCCCAGCGTGCCGACGCCGCGTCACCCTCGCGACCTCCACCTGGCGTCGATGGCTCCGCTCGGTGTCCACATGAACGTCGTACCGCAATCGAAGAGGGCACCGACGGCATGCCGCCTCGATCGCGTCTCGCCGGCCGGCACCTGGTGCATTCGCCCGGCTCCCGCGGCCTAGCTGCTCTCGCCCAAGACACGTCAAAGGAGCTGAACATGCTCGGTTTCAAGGTCATCCGCCAGTACGAACACGGCATCGTGCTGCGCTGGGGCAAGGTGCAAGACAAGGTCCGCCAAGCCGGCCTGACGTGGGTCAACCCGATCACTGACCGGCTGCACAAGGTCAACCTGCAGATCGTCGTGTCGGGCGTCACTCCCCAGGACGCCATCACCCGCGACAACGTCACCGTCATGGTCGACGCCGTCGTCTACTACCGGGTCGTTGACGCGATGAAAGCCGTGCTGAACGTGCAGAACTACCATCAGGCCGTCGCACAGGTGGCGCAGACCTCGCTGCGGTCCGTGATCGGCAAGAGCGACCTCGACGAGCTCCTGTCCAACCGCGAGACCCTCAATGCGCAACTCAAGACGGTGATCGACGAACCCACCGAAGGCTGGGGCGTACGCGTCGAGCGCGTTGAGATCAAGGACGTGTCCCTGCCCGAAACCATGAAACGGTCCATGTCCCGTCAGGCGGAGGCGGAGCGTGAACGACGAGCACGTGTGATCGCCGCCGACGGTGAGTTCCAGGCGTCGAAGAAACTGTCCGAAGCGGCCGCAGTCATGGCCGCGACTCCGAGTGCGCTCCAGCTGCGGCTGCTCCAGACCGTCGTCGAAGTGGCTTCGGAGAAGAACAGCACGCTCGTGATGCCGTTCCCGGTGGAGCTGTTGCGATTCTTCGACCGGGCACTTGCGCCGAAGGCACCTGACGCGGCCGTCACCTTGCCCGCCAACGGGTCAGCGCCACCGAACGGCTCCGCTCCGCCCACGGGCGACGGTGCGCTAGCAGATATCGCCGTGCCGTGATGCGGGTATTGGGCCAGGGGGACATGACGTCGACCGTCGATCTGGACTCGGCCCGGCTCGACGATGACGGGGCACCGGCTTGGGCGGGCGGCCGACGCGACGACGGCGGAGCCCGCCTCGTCTGGGCCAGCGAGGCAACCGGTGGGGGATTCGCCGGCAGCTGGTGGCCACGCAGCCGGGATGCGGTGAGTGAGCTGCGCATGCTGATACCGGTTGTCAGTGAGCACCTCGGCGGCCCTGTCATGCGTGTGTCACTCAACATCGACGCGTGGGGCCCCGACCAGCCACGTCGGCTGCGCGTGGGTGATCGGCTGGTGCGTCTCGGCTGGTTCCGCACGTTGGATTCGGCGACGGTCACCCTCGGTCGCGACACGTTCGACCGGGTGGCGCTGCGCGTCACCCCACCGGTGACTTCGCTACCTGGCTAACGGCGCCCGATGTAGACAGAGATGAGAAATAACGGTGCGCAGAGTCGAGCCCCGCCAGGTGCCTGACGGGGCTCGACGTTCGTGGTTGCGGTCTCGTCCTACCGGCCGGCGGTCGCGAGATCGCGGGTGTCCGCGTCGATCGCGAGGTCACCGATGTAGTTGTCGCGCAGGGTGAACTGCTCGCGGCTGTTGGTCTTGACCCACTCGGCGGCCTTCGCCGTAGCCGTGTCTGCCTGCCCACGCGTCTGCCAGGTGCTGACCGAGACGAACGAGTCCTTGCCGACCTCGGCAACACCGAGCGACTGGAAGCCAGGACTGGCCTGGAACAACGGCAGCAGGCCTGCCTTGGCCTTGACCACGACGTCGCCGTACGTGCCGGGCTTGATGTCGTACAGGGCGATGCGGATGTAGCGCATGACGTGCCTTCCATCTGGTGGAGGGCCGCTCAGTTGTGCGGCTGGCTCCACGTAACAACCTACCCCGGTAATAGGGAACTAGCAAAAAATTTCATGAAAAAGTTTACGATCTTCCTCTAGCCTGCAGTGATGACCTGGGGATTCCTCACCAGCCATGGGCGGGCGCTGCTCTGCATCGCCGCGGACCCGGGCGTTCGCCTGCGTGAAATCGCCGCCGCCCTCGACGTGACAGAACGCGCGGCGTTCGGTGTCATCAAGGACCTCGTCGACGCGGGCTACGTCGTCAAGGAGCGCGATGGGCGACGTAACCGCTACCACATCCGCACCGAGGCTGCCCTCCCGGAGACGTTGTTGCGCCAGCGCACCGTCGGCCACCTGCTTGCACTGCTCGACGACACGACCGTGACAACGCCGGCCAAGATCTCGCGGAAAGCGTGAGGCGGCCGCCGCCACGGGGGCGACGACGGCCGCACCGCCATCCTCTTCCTTCCGTGCGAGGCCGCCCATGGCTCGTACGGGCCTGCCCGCCCGCGAAACTCACGTCCGTGGAGGAGCTCCTACCGAACGGGGCACGATACGGAGGCGGCACCGTTTTGGCATGCGTTGCCAAGGATTCACCTCACGGCCGGGACATCGGTCTACAGTGAGGTCACGCTTCGCGCTCGGGTCCTCGGCTCTCGGCGGTCAGTGCCCGGACAACGCGAGGATGGTGCCCAGTGGGTGGCTCAGATGCGGTCAACGCTGTCGAGGCACGGTGGGCGACGCGAGCGGATTTTCAGGACGTCACCGACTCGCTGATCGCGGAGTACGCGGGTCGGCTGCCGGCCGGAACGGTCATCCGTGCGGTTGCCCGGGCTCGGGAGCAGATGCTGAGTGCGGGGGTGCGGTCTGGGCTGGCAATCGCGGCCGAGGCGATGGCGCGCCTGCGGCTCTCTGAGCGACTGCCCGCGCATCGAAGTGCGGGATGAACAAAGCGGCGACGATCCCGGGCCCGGAGGTCGCCGCTATCGCACCGACCGCGACAGAGCAGGCGGTCGCCGCGGACGAGCAACGGATCGGGATCGAGCTTGTCGACACGGTCATCCGTGACTTGTTCGGAATCGGGCTGACCCTGCAGAGTGCTCTGCCGCATGCCAACGGACTGGCTGAGGAACGGCTGAATGCGGCCATCGACGGGATCGATGGAATCATCGTGACGATTCGCGCCGTCGTCTTCGACCTGGCCACCGTGGCTGCGCACGTGACTGCTGATCAGTCGTCGCTACGTACCGAACACGACGTTCTCGATTTGGTCGATGCGTACTGGCGGGCGGCGAACTACCTGTCCGTCGGTCAGATCTACGGCTGGTGAAAGGTGTCATGCAGGGTGGTGACCGTCCATGACGCGGGTGGGGTCGCTGACCACCACGCCGCCGCCCAGCTTCCGGTGACGGAGGTGCTTGCCCAGTAAGTACGCACCCCCACGTGTCGACGCGACGGATCGTGCCGACCGCCGTCGCGCGGCTGCCCGTCGGCCGGTCAGTCGCTGCCGTCAGTGTCCGGCGGGGCCGCCAGTGGCGCTGGTCGTGTGTCGTTCCGCGACGCTGACAGGGCGAGAAACGCGGCGACCGCTGCGTCGTCGGCCGCGGTCCAGTGCTCCTCGGGGCCAGAGTGGTGGTCGCCGTGATGTGACTTCACTTGCCGGCACCAGGTGTACTCGTCCAGGCGGTGCCCGCACAGGTACTCGAGCGCCTTGTAGGAGCTGTAACGGCTGCTGTTCTCAGACATGGTCCACGCCCTCGACTCGCGATAATGTCGGGACCAGACCGTGGTCCAGAGCGCAGCCTCGTGATTCTCATCGTTGCCGGGACTTACGGCGGCGGCCAGTGGCAAAGGTCCTGACTTCGCAGCGCCCATAGGTCTCGCTAAGGGTCAGCCCCGCTTCGACGGCCGCACCGTCGGCTGGGGCCACTCCGTCGACAAGTCACGGCTCGCGCCGTCCGAGCACCGCAAATCCATTGCGGTGTACATCGGTTCTCCACCGGTTTGTCCAGGCCCGACTACTTCGACTGGCCGGCTCGGCTGCGCAGCGTCATCCGTCGTACGCCGGCACCCGAAGCGATCGTGGTGACGTTCGGGGCCAACGACGTTCAGCCGATCATGACCCCGTCGCGTCCTGCCGACACCGGCACGGCTCGCCGGGGTGCCCGCTTTTGTCCGGGACTAAAGACCCGCAACGCCTGGCCCGGGATAACTCATGTGGACAGCTGCCGCGTCGGCGCGTTCTCGTCGCGGATGGTCGAGAGCAGCGCCTCGAGGTCCGGCTCGGCGGCACCCAGGAGCACCTCTGCGCCCTCGCCGTGCTCGTAGTCCGCGGTCACGCCGATCGCGCGCTGTCGCGGCGCCGCCGCTTGAGGTTGCTAATGCCTTGAACTCTTGAGTGCCCCCGGCAGGATTCGAACCTGCGACGCACGGTTTAGGAAACCGACGCTCTATCCCCTGAGCTACGGGGGCGCGCCGACCAGGGTATGCGGCTGCTCGTGCACGGCCCGCTACGGTGAGCGCCACCCCAGAACGCAACGCCTCGGTCTGGCTGACGGCGCTGCTCGTCCTCGCCGGTGTCGTCCTGATCGTCGTAGCGATCGTGTACTTCACGGAGCCCGCGCACTCGCTGCCGTCGTTCTTCCCGGGTCAGGAAGCGCACACGACGAAGCACCACACGAAGCACGGCATCGCCGCGCTGCTCGTCGGCCTGGCCGCCGCCCCCTCGGAGACGTCAACGGGGTCGTCCGCACGCTACCGATCGGCGCCGGGTGCCCCTCTCGCCGGGCCTGCGTCGATTTCGCCGTCCGCATGACTGCGGCCGGTTCCCGCCGTACGGTGAGGTTCGGTACGGCGGAACGGAGGCGATGGTGCTCGGCGAGCTGGAGGTGCGGCCTGAGGTCGCGGTCCTCGTGCTGCACGGCGAGCTCGACATCGTCACCGTCGCCGAGGTGCGCGCGCTGCTGGACGACGCCGGCGCGACCGGTCGGCGCCGTCTTGTCATCGACCTGAGCGACGTGCCGTTCGTCGATGTGCTCTGCCTTTCCGCGATCCTCGCCGCGGTCGACCGGCTGCGCGACATGGGCGGCGAGGCCGCGGTTGTCGGCGCGAACAAGCCGGTACGGCGGATGTGCGCGCTGCTCGGCGCCGACGACGCGCTCGTGATCCAGATTCCCGACCAGAGGTCCGCGGCGGTCTAGGCACCTGCTCACCGGCGACGTCGGGCATGCTGGATGTCGTGGACGACCAGCCGACCGTCGCATGGCGACCGGGCGACGAGCCGGACGAGCGGGTGCTCGACGGCCGCTACCGCCTGGGCGACCGGCTCGGCAGCGGGGCGGTCGCCGAGGTCTACCGGGCCGAGGACGAGCGGCTGGCCCGGCCGGTCGCGATCAAGCTGTTCCGCGGCGATGCCGCCGACCAGCTGCAGCGCCACGAAGCCGAGATGCGCACGCTCGCGAGCCTCGAGCATCCCAACCTGGTCAGTGTGTACGACGCCGGCACGACCGAGGACACGAGCCAGCCCTACCTCGTGATGCAGTTGATCGACGGCCACACCCTCGGCCAGGAACTGCGCGACGGCCCGCTGCCGGCCGAGCGCGCCGCGCGCTACGGCGCCGCTCTCGCCGACGCGCTCGCGTACGTGCACGCGCAGGGTTTCGTGCACCGCGACGTGAAGCCGGCCAACGTCCTCGTCTCCACCGACGGCCGCGTCCACCTCGCCGATTTCGGCATCGCGCGCCTGGTCGACTCTGCGCACACGACCCGCACCGGCGAGGTCGTCGGCACCCCGGCGTATTTCGCGCCCGAGCAAGTCGCGGGCGAGCCCGTCGGGTCCGCGGTCGACGTCTACAGCCTCGGCATGGTGCTGCTCGAATGCCTCACCGGCGAGCGGTCGTTCGAGGGGACCGCGATGGAGGTCGCGGTCGCACGGCTCGCCCGCGACCCCGAGGTACCGGCGCGGTTGCCCGCCGACTGGCGTCGGTTGCTGCGCGCGATGACGGCGCGCGATCCCGCGCACCGCCCGTCGGCGGCGCAGGTGGCCGACGCGCTGCGGGCGATCGCGACCGGCGGCGGCGACGCGACGGTAGCGCTCACACCGCCGCCGCAGGCGACGACCGTGATGTCCACCGCGACGACCGTCATGCCGGCGACGACGGCCGCGGGCGAGCCCGTGATCCGGCGTACGGCGGCCGCCCCGGCGCGCCGGAGGTTCAACCCGGCGGTCGTCGTCGTGGCGTTGCTCGTGGCGGTCGCTGTCGCCGTCGCGATCGGGATCGCGGTGGCGCGGAACCAGAACGACACGCCCGCGTCGTACAAGCCCGGCCTGCCGACGTTGCACCAGCCGCTCGAAAAAGACATGCAGGACCTCGAAAAGCTGGTGCGGCCATGAAGGCGCGCGCTCTCGCCTTGGTGGCGGTGATGGCCGTGAGCGCCGCCGTCACCGCAGGCTGCTCGAACCGTCCCGGCGACCTCACGGTCGCGGCCGAACGCGTGCTCGCGCCGAAGGTGCAGCAGATTCGCGAGATCGCGTCGAGGGGCAACTACGACAATCTCGCGCGTGCCGTAGAACAGCTGAAAGCGTTGGTGGAGAAGGAGAAAGCGCTCGGTCAGGTGAGTGCGCAGCGGGCCGCCGCGATCGACGACGCGGCCGACGCGCTGCTCAACGACATGCCCTCGCCGGCACCGTCGCCGACCGCCACGCCGACACCGACTCCGACCGCGAAGCCCACGCCGACACCGACTCCGACCCCCACACCGACGCCGACTCCGACGCCCACACCGACCCCGACGCCCAGCCCCACGCCGAGCCAGACGCCGACGCCGCTCGTCTCGATCAGCGGCTAGACGGGCTAGGCGCGCTCGCCGGGCTCTGCGGGATCAGCTTGCCCGGGTTGAGCACGCCGCGCGGATCGACCGCGTCCTTCACCGCGCGCAGCATCATCACCCCGACCGGGCCGCCGAGGTCTCGCTCGACGTGATCGCGGTGCGCCGTACCGACCGCGTGGTGATGCGTGATCGTGCCGCCGGCCGCGACGATCGCGTCGTTCACGGCGTTCTTCGCCTCGACCCATTGCTCGATGCGGCGTTGCGGATCGGCCGACGCGATGACCGTGAAGTACAGCGAGGCGCCGGTCGGGTAGATGTGCGACACGTGACAGCCGACGACCGCACCGTCGCCCAGCTTGACCCGCAACGCTTCGCGCACCGCCGCGTAGACGCCGGGCAGGTTCGTCCACGTCGCCGCGGTCTCCAGCGTCTCCGCGAGCGCGCCCGCGTCGAGCAAGGTGTCGCGCAGCATCGGCGCGGCGAATCGGTTGCGCGCCCACGCTTTTCCGGCGCTCGCGCCGATCGGCACGATGCGGTGCTCACGCAGGATCTCCGCGACGTACGTGCGCCGGTGCCGCACGTCGTCGGCGGTCCCGTCGTACCCGAGGATGACGAGGCATCCGTTGCGCGCGCCGCGCAGGCGCAGGTACGACGCGAGCAGTCGCTTGGTCATTGTGCCGGCGGTCGACATCGTCATTGACACGATCGTCTCGTTCGGATCGGAGAGCCGGACGATGTCGGGATGCGGGCCGTCCTGCGCCAGTCGACGCAACGCCGCGAGGCCGGCCTCCCACGACGGCGCCATCCACCCGTCGAATCTGCGTACCGCGGGGATGCGCCGGACCCGCAACGTCACCTCGGTCACGACGCCGAGCGTCCCTTCCGATCCCATGACCAGCCGGCGCAAGTCGGGACCGGCCGCGCTGCCGCCGACCGGCGACAGGACCAGCTCGCCGGCGGGTGTCGCCATGCGCACGCCCGCGACGATGTCGTCGAAGCGGCCGACGCCGGTCGACGCCTGACCGGCCGACCGGGTCACGACATAGCCGCCGAGCGACGCGCGCTCGAAGCTCTGCGGCACGTGCCCGAGGGTCAGCCCGTGCTCGGCGAGCAGCCGCTCGGCGTCCGGCGTGCGGATGCCCGGCTCGAAGGTCGCGAGCATCGAGGTCTCGTCCACGGCGACCAGCTGATCCATCCGGGAGAGGTCGAGGGCCACGAGGCCGGCGCAGCGGCCGCGCTCGGCGTCGAGTCCGCCGACGACGCTCGTGCCGCCGCCCCACGGCACGACGGCGACGTAGTCGTCGCTGCAGATGCGCAGCACCTGCGTCACTTGCGCGGCGTCGGCCGGGAGCACGACCGCGTCCGGCGCCTGCCCGGCATCGCCGGCCCGGCGGCGGATCAGGTCGGCGTACGCCTGCCCGCCCGCGTGCCGCGCTCGCGTCTCGTCGTCGGTGCGCACCGCGTCTGCGCCGACGGCGTCCACGAGCCGGGTCAGCACCGAGCGGCGCAGCGCGGACTGCGGCAGTTGGGCGGTGTCGATCGGCGCCGGCGTCGTCGGGGTGAGCTCACCGAGCCGCGATCGCAGCAATGCCTGCGCGGCCTCCGGGAGGTGCGGCTGCGAGGTACCCCAGGACGTCCAGCTCGGCTCCATGCCTGGCCCCAAATCCATGCGCTACAGTGTGACACATGACGTCTCAACGTCACAACGCCGACGGCGTCCCCACGCCGATCCTCGACGCGACCCGCGACGCCGTGCTCGCCGTCGGCGTCCGCCGTACGACGCTGACCGACGTTGCCCGGCGCGCGGGGGTCAGCAGGATGACCGTCTACCGGCTGGTCCCGGACGTCAACACCCTGATCCTCGAAGTGATGACCCGCGACCTCGCCGCGCTCTTCGACGCTGCCGAGCAGGCCGCCCGCCGGCGCCGTACCGCGCGCAGTCGGTTGGTCGCGATCGTCGTGGAGATCTGCCGCCGGTTGCCGCACGAGCCGTTGTTCCGGCGCGTGCTCGACGTCGATCCCGAGCTGTTGCTGCCCTACCTCACCGACCACTGGGGCTCGACCCAACGCCTCGCCGCGAGCCATGTCCGCGAGGTGCTGCTCGAAGGCCATGCCGACGGATCGATTCGGCGCGGCGACGCCGACACGATGGCCCGCATGCTCGTGCTGCTCACGACGCCGTACGTCGTGTCGTCGGGGTCGATCGCGGCGTTCGACCCGTACGCCGAGCTGGAACGGCTGGTGGATCGATGGCTGCGACCATGAGCGACCGGCTGGATGCGCAGCGCCGTGCGCGCGAGCTCGACGCGCTGCCCAATGAGGTGGTCGACGTCCTCGTCGTCGGCGGTGGTGTGACCGGTGCCGGCGTCGCTCTCGACGCCGCCGCGCGCGGACTTTCCGTTGCCCTGGTGGAAAAATCCGACCTCGCCGCCGGCACCAGCCGCTGGTCGAGCAAGCTCGCGCACGGTGGCCTGCGCTACATCGTCGCCGGCCAGATCGGTGTCGCGTGGGAGTCGGCGGTCGAGCGCAACCACCTCGTCCGCACGATCGCGCCGCACCTCATCGCACCGATGCGCTTCGTCATCCCCGACCTGCCCGGTTACCCGCGCGGCAACAAGGCGCTCGCGCGCACCGGCTTCGGCGTCGCCGACATTCTGAGAGTGGCGTCGCGGACGCCAGCGCAGCTGCCGCGGACCCGATGGGTCGGCGCGGAGGAGACGACGCGGCTCGTCCCGTCGCTCCGGCAGGATGTGCGCGGCTCGTTCATCTCCGTCGACGGCTCGTTGGAGGACGACGCGCGGCTCGTCGTCGCGATCGCGCGGACGGCGGCGTCGTACGGCGCCCGCATCCTGACGCACTGCCGCGCGCTCGCGGTCGAACGAGACGGCGCGCGCGTGCGCGACGAAATGACCGGGACCGAGCTCGACATCCGGGCGCGCGCGGTCGTGGTCGCGGCCGGCGTGTGGTGCGGCGGTCTGGTCGCCGGCGTACCGCTGCAGCCGAGCAAGGGCGCGCACGTCCTCGTCAACGCCGAGGCGCTGGGCTCGCCGGTGTCCGCGTTCAACGTGCTGGTTCCGGGCAGCCGCAACCGGTTCGTGTTCGCCGTACCTCGGCCCGACGGCACCGTGCAGGTCGGGCTCACCGACGACGCGGTCGATGAGGTCGTGGACGAGCCGGACGTGACACAGGGCGAGGAGTCGTTCCTGCTCGACACGTTGAGCTCGGCGCTGCGCGCTCCCGTGACGAGGGCCGATGTTGTCGGCCGGTTCGCCGGGCTGCGGCCGCTGCTCGGCCAGGCGCACGGCACCAGCGGCGCCGACCTCTCGCGGCGGCACGCGCTGCTCGACCGCGACGGCGTATGGGTTCTCGTCGGCGGCAAGCTGACGACGTACCGCCGCATGGCGCAGGACGCGGTCGACGCCGTCGCCGCGCGGCTCGGTGTCACCCGACCCTGTCCGACCGCGACGCTGCCACTCGTCGGCGCCGGTGACGCGCATCAGGATCGCGCGCAACGGTTGTCGCGGCGGTTCGGCGCGGAGGCGGCGGCAGTCGCGGCCGCGGGGGAGCGGGCGCCGGTCGCGGACGGCGTACCGGCATTGCGATGCGAGGTGCACTGGGCGGTGCAGGCCGAGGGGGCGATCACCGCAGAAGACGTCGAGCGCCGGCTGCGGCTCGATCTGGTGCCGGCGTGGGCGAAGTCCGCCCGGCCCTACATCGACGGCGTCGTGTCAGCCGACTGAGACGCCGTCCCCGGCGGGCTCGCGCTGCGACGGCACCCGCCAGACGCCGGAGCGCACGCGCATCGCGCCGACCGCGCGGTCGACCTCTTCGTCGTCCGGCCCGGACACCATGCCAATCGGCCGCAGCACGCGGCCGGTGCAGACGAGCGTGACCGTGCGTGGCGCGACCATGCCCCAGAGCAGGAACCGTACGGCGCCGGCGGTCGGCTCGACGGTGACCGTCTGCAGGTCGTCCCACGGGATCTCCGCGTCGTACAGCACGCCGCGCACGTGTACCCCGCCGTCGCCGACGGTCACGGCGGCGGTGAGCAGCCGGTACGACGTCCAGCAGGCGAGGGCGATGACGGCGGCCGCGGCGGCGCGGACGGGGACCGGTGGGGTGCCGAGCGTGAGCACCCGGACGCACGCGGCGACGAGCAGCCCCGGCAGGACGGCGAGGGCGCGCGGCACGGTGCGGTGCGTGATGGCGATCTCGGGCACGGAGCAAGTGTCGCCGCTCGCGCCGCCGTTCGCCGGACGCTTTCGGACAAATCCTCCGAACGGATGACCCCCTCTTCCCGTCGACTGCGACGTTGTGTGTCGATCCGAGGGGTCTCACTGACACACAACGTCGCAGTCAACGAGGGGTTGTGGACGGTCGGCGCCGCGGATGGCGGGAACCCGGCAGGGTGTCCCACGTGTCGACGCCACGGGTGCCCGCGGAGCTGACGCTCCGCCCGTTCTCCCGGGCCGAGGCGAGACGGTACGGCGTCACCGACAGCGCGCTGCAGAGCCGGCCGTGGCAGCCGGTCCTGCGCGGCGTGTGGAAGCACGAGTCCTTGCCGGACGATCGGGCCACCCGGCTGGGCGCGGCGCGGCTCGTCGTCCCCGATGCCGGCGTGTTCGTCAGCCTGACCGCAGCATGGCTGCACGGTGCCGACGTACGCCGAGGCGGCGACCTCGACGTCCATGTCGGGTTTCCGCCGGGTCGCCGGATCCGCCCGCGCGAGTTCCTTGTCGTCACCCAGGAGACGCTGCGGCCCGCCGACGTGATGCTGATGGACGGGCTGCGGGTGACGACGCCAACGCGCACGGCCTTCGATGCGCTCCGGCTGCTCCGCGGCGCCGAGCGCCTCGTCGTCGCCGACGCGCTGTGTCACCTCGGGCTGACCAGCGTGCCCGCGTTACGCGGCTACGTCGCTAACCAACGCCGGTTGCGCAATCTGCGGGTGGCCGAGCAACTCCTCGACCTCGTGGAGCCGCTGTCGGAGTCACCGATGGAGACGCGGCTGCGGGTGACGCTCGTGGACGGCGGCCTCCCGCGGCCGGTCGTGCAGTACGCCGTCTTCGACCCGAGCGGCGGGTTCGTCGCGCGACTCGACCTGGCCTACCCCGCCGACCGGGTCGCGGTTGAGTTCGACGGCGCGTGGCATTGGGAGCACCGGCGCGACGACGACCGCCGCCGCGACCGTTTACGCGCGCTGGGGTGGACGGTGCTGGTGTTCTCCGCCGACGATCTGCGTACGCCGGACGCCGTCATCGCCCGGGTCGCCGCCGCGCTGCGCCAGCAGCGGCGCGCAGCCACCGCTGCCGGTTGACTGCGACGTTGTGTGTCGATCCGAGGGGTCCACTGACACACAACGTCGCAGTCGACGTAAGAGAAGAGGCGCTAGCGGATGTAGGTGCCGCTGATCGCCCGCGCGATCACCAGGCGCTGGATCTCGGAAGTCCCCTCGAAGATCGTGTAGATCTTCGCGTCACGGTGCATCCGCTCCACCGGGTACTCGCGGGTGTAGCCGTTGCCGCCGAGGATCTGGATCGCCTGCTCGGTCACCCAGACCGCGGTCTCACCGGCGAACAGCTTGCACTGCGAGCCCTCGGCCGCGTCGAACGTCTTGCCCTGCCGGGCCATCCACGCCGCCCGCCACACCAAGAGGCGCGACGCGTCGATGCGGGTCTTCATGTCGGCGAGCTTGAACGCGATGCCCTGGTTCTCGATGATCGGCCGGCCGAACTGCACGCGCGTCTTCGAGTAGTCGAGCGCGACCTCGTACGCCGCCCGCGCGATGCCGACCGCCTGCGCGCCCACCGTCGGGCGGGTCCGCTCGAACGTGGCCATCGACGGCTGCGACCGGCCGGTGCGCAGGCCCTCGCGCGCCCGGTTGAGCCGGTCGTCGAGCTTTTCCTTGCCACCCAACAAGAACTTCGACGGCAGCCGCAGGTTGTCGAGCACGACCTCGGCGGTGTGCGACGCGCGAATGCCGTGCTTCTTGAACTTCTGCCCCTGCGTGAGCCCCTTGCCCTTGAACTCCGGCGGTACGACGAACGACACCTGGCCGCGGGTGCCGAGCTCGGGGTCGACCGTGGCGACGATGACGTGCCAGTCGGCGATGCCGCCGTTCGTGGCCCATGTCTTGGTGCCGTTGAGCACCCACTCGTCTGTGGCTTCGTCGTACACCGCGCGGGTCTTCATCGCGCCGACGTCGCTGCCGGCGTCGGGCTCGGAGGAGCAGAACGCGCCGAGCTTCGGGTCCTCCGGCGTGCCGTACATCGCCGGGATGAACTCGCCCATCTGCTCGTTGGTGCCGTTGGCGCTGACCGCCGCGGCCGCGAGCCCGGTGCCCATGATCGCGAGGCCGATGCCGGCGTCGCCCCAGAACAGCTCCTCCTGCGCGATCACCATGCCGAGGCCGGTGTCGTCGAACCACTGCTGCGCCATGAAGTCGAGCGAGTAGATGCCGACCTTGGCCGCCTCCTTGATGACCGGCCACGGCGTCTCTTCGCGCTCGTCCCACTCGTGCGCGGCCGGCCGGATCACCTCGGCGGCGAACTCGTGCAGCCACTTGCGCAGCTCGACTTGGTCTTCGGTCAGCTCGAGGGAGAACATTGCGTCGGCCATGGCGCTATGGTGTTACCGCTGGTAACCTCCTGTCAAGGAGAGGCGGTGAAGGCGCGTGGAGTCGATCACCGACCGGCGTGAGCAACTGCTGGAAGCCGCCGACCGCGTCGTACAGCGCGAGGGCTCGGCCGCCTCGATGAACCTCATCGCCGCCGAGGCCGGCATCACGAAGCCGATCCTCTACCGGCACTTCGGCGACAAGGGCGGCCTCTACCGCGCCCTCGCCGACCGGCACATCGACCGGCTCCTGGGCCGGCTGCGCGCGGCGTTGCTCACCCGCGGCGGGCTGACCGCCCGCACCCGCGCCACCGTCGACGCCTACCTCGCCGCGGTCGAGGAGCAGCCGCAGGTCTACCGCTTCCTGATGGAGGTAGCCGTCGCCGAGGACGTCGACGTCCGCGGCCAGGTGCTCGGCTTCGTCCGCCGCTTCGGCGACGAGCTGGCCGAGGGGCTGCGGGCCGAGGCCGCGCTCGCGCCGATCGGCGAGATCCGGGCGCGGGTGTGGGCGCACGGCATCGCCGGGATGGTGCAGGCCGCCGGAGACTGGTGGCTCGACCACCCGGACGTGCCGCGCGAGGTGGTCGTCGATGAGCTGATCGCGTTGATGTTCGGCGAGTTCGGCCTGGGTACGCCGTCTTTGGGTACTCCGTCTGCGTGATCTTGCCCGCTGCCCAGCGCCTGCACGCGGCCGACCGGCGGCTGTTCGCCGCTGCCGCCGCCCGCCGCCCGCACTCCGCCGTCGACCGCGTCGTACCCCGGCTCACCACCGCCGCCGACCACGGCCTGCTGTGGTTCGGTGTCGCGGCGGCCTGTGCCGCGACCGGTGAGCGCGGCCGCCGCGCGGCGCTGCGCGGCCTGGTCTCGTTGACCGTCGCGAGCGCGGTCGCGAACGGCCCCGCCAAGTGGCTGGTACGGCGCAACCGCCCCGCGCTCGACGGCGTACCGCTGATCCGCCAGCTCACCAACCAGCCGGGGACGTCGTCGTTCCCCAGCGGGCACTCGGCGTCGGCCGCGGCCTTCGCGGCGGGGGTCGCGATCGAGTCCGGCGTACGGGCCGTGCCGGTCGCGACGCTCGCGGCCGGGGTCGCCTACGGGCGCGTGCACACCGGCGTCCACTACCCGGGCGACGTCGCCGCCGGCGTGCTCCTCGGGGTCGGCTGCGCGTTGCTGGTCCGGCGGGCGTGGCCGGCGCACGAGGCCCCGGCGCAGGCCGCAGCCGCACCCGCCGCAGCCGCGCCCGCGGCACCTGACGGCGCCGGCCTCGTCGTCGTCGTGAACGCGGCGGCCGCGTCGGTCGCCGACCTCGCGGACGAGCTGCGTACGACGATCCTGAAGCGGCTGCCCGCGGCCGAGGTCGTGCTGTGCGACGACGCGGAGAAGATCGCGGACACCCTCGAGGCCGCCGCGGCGCGCGCCGACATCCTCGGTGTCGCCGGTGGCGACGGCACGGTCAACTGCGCCGCCGGGGTCGCGATGGACAACGGCCTGCCGCTGGCGGTCTTCCCGGCCGGGACGCTCAACCACTTCGCCGGCGACCTGGGCGTCGACGACGTTGACTGCGTCCTGCGCAGCGTCGCGGAGGGCACGGCCGTGCAGGTGCGCGTCGCGACGGCCGGCGACGGCCTGCACTTCCTCAACACGTTCTCGATCGGGCTCTACCCCGAGCTGGTCCGCCGCCGCGAGGCGCGCGAGCGGGTGATCGGCAAGTGGCCGGCGCTCGCGGTCGCGCTCACCGAGGTGCTCGGCCACGCCGAGCCCACCCACCTCGAGGTCGACGGGCAGCACCGGCGCGTGTGGCTGCTCTTCGGCGGCAACGGCCGCTTCCACCCGCTCGGCTTCGCGCCGTCGTGGCGGGAACGGCTGGACGAGGGCGTGGTCGACGTACGGATCGTCGATGCGGAGAGCCCGTTCGCGCGCACGCGCCTCGTCGCCGCGGTGCTGACCGGCGGGCTCGGCCGCAGCCGGGTCTACCAGGAGAGCGCCGTCGAGCGGATGCGGGTGCGCGTGCTCGACGGCGACCCCGAGCTCGCGCGCGACGGCGAGTCCGAACCGGCGCCGCGCGACCTCGAGCTGACGGTGGACGACCGGCCGCTGACGGTCTACCGGCCGGAGCGCGGGTGACGCGGCGGCGGGCGCTGGTCGCCGGCCTCGTCGCACTGCTGTTGCTGCCGCTGGCGGTGGCGGTACGGGTCGGCTGGCACCCGATCGCCGGGCCGGACCGGACCGCTGACGACCGCGCGCACGACCTCGTCCGCTCGCACCCCGGGCTGCTGTCCGCGACGCGTGCGGTCTCGCACTTCGGCGACCCGCTCGTCGTCACCGTGCTCGCCGTGGTCGCCGCGCTCGCCTGCTGGCTGCTCGGCCGGCGGCGCGACGCCGTGTACGTCGCCGCCGTACGGGTCGCCGCCGTCGTCCTCGGCTTCGTGGTGAAGGAGGCCGTCGCGCGGGCCCGGCCGGCGCTGCCGCAGCCGGTCGCGCACGCGAGCGGCTACTCGTTCCCGTCCGGGCATGCGCTCGGAGCGGCCGCGCTCTACAGCTCGCTCGCGGTCGTCGGTGCCGGTGCTCTCCGGCGGCGCTGGCGGCCGGCGCTGGTCGCGCTCGCCGTCGTCGTACCGCTCGCGGTCGCGACCACCCGGGTGCTGCTCGGCGTGCACTTCCCGTCCGACGTGATTGCCGGGCTCGTGCTCGGCTGGGCGATCGCGTTGCTGGGCCGGTCCGCCGAGCCGACTGAGCCCGCGGGGCCGGTGGCATGACCGCCGTCGACCGGCTGGCCCGCCTCGGCCTCGCCTCCCGCGGCCTCGTCTACCTGCTCATCGCGTGGATCTCGCTGCGGATCGCGCTCGCGGGCGGCGGCGGGGGCGGCGAGGCCGACCGCAAGGGCGCGCTCGCGACGTTCGCGCACAACGGCGCCGGCAAGGTCGTGCTCGGGGTGATGGCTGCCGGTTTCGCCGGGTATGCGATCTGGCGCGTGACCGAAGCGATCTGGGGACATCGCGACTCCGACGGCGCCGAGCGCTGGGTGAAGCGCGGCGCGTCGTTTTCCCGCGCGGTGCTGTACGGCGTGTTCGCGTGGTCGGCCATGCGGGCGGCGGTGCAGGGCGACAGCGGCAAAGGGTCCAACACGGTGTCGAAGCAGACGACGGCCGGCCTGCTCGGGCACTCCGGCGGCCGCTGGGTCGTCGTACTGCTCGGCTGCGGGTTCGTCATCGCCGGGATCGTCCTGACGGTTCGCGGTGTCTTGCGCAAGTTCGAGCGCAAGCTGCGGACGGGCGAGATGAGCGAGCGGGTCGAGCATGTCGTCGCCGCGCTCGGGGTCGCCGGCCAGACCGCCCGCGGGGTCGTGTTCGCGATCGTCGGCGGCTTCTTCATCGACGCCGCGGTGAGCTACGACCCGGCCAAGGCGCAGGGGCTCGACGGCGCGCTGCGGTCGCTGGCCCGCGCCCCGCTCGGCGCGGTGCTGCTCGGGCTCGTGGCGGCCGGGCTCGCGGCGTTCGGCGCCTACTCGCTCGCCGAGGCCCGCTATCGCGAAACCTGAGTTCGTCCCCCTATCCTGGCGCGGTCCAGCCAAGGTGAACGCCAGACGAACGGGACAGGCCAAGATGCGGCTGCGCTTGACGCCCCAGGAGAACGTCTTCTACGACCTGTTCACCGCTTCGGCGGCGAATGTCCTCGACGGCGCGCAAACCCTGCGCGAGCTCATCAGCGCACAGCCGCACGAGCGCGACCAGCTGTTCCGCCGGCTGCGCGAGGAAGAGCACCACGGCGACGACCGGACGCACAGCATCCTGCGTGAGGTCAACTCGACGTTCGTCACGCCGATGGATCGCGAGGACATCTACCGGTTGGCGAGCCGGCTCGATGACGTCATGGACTTCTTCGAGGCCGCCGGCGACCTGATCGTGCTCTACCAGCTCGGCACGCTGCCGCGCGAGATCCAGGACCTTGCCGACATCCTCGTCCGCGCCGCCGAGCTGACCAGCCTGGCGATGCCTCGGCTGAAGACGCTGACGAAGCTGCAGGACTACTGGATCGAGATCAACCGGCTGGAGAACGACGCCGACAAGCTCTACCGGCGGTTCGTCGCGCGGCTGTTCGGCGGCGAGTTCGAGGCGCTCGAAGTGTTGAAGCTCAAGGAGGTCGCCGAACAGATGGAGGCGGCGGCCGATGCGTTCGAGAACGTCGCCGACACCATCGAGACCATCGCGGTCAAGGAGTCCTGAGCCGGCGTGGAGACGCTCGGCCTGATCCTGCTCATCGTCGTCGCCCTCGGCTTCGACTACACGAACGGCTTCCACGACGCCGCGAACGCCATCGCTACGTCGGTGTCGACGCGCGCGCTGACGCCGCGCATGGCACTCGCGCTTGCGGCGGTGTTCAACCTGCTCGGCTCGTTGGTGTCGACCAGCGTCGCGAGCACGGTCGGCAAGGGCATCATCGACGTACCGAAGAGCCGCGAAGGACTCACCATCGTGTTCGCGGCCGTCGTCGGCGCGATCGTCTGGAACCTCGTCACGTGGTACTTCGGCCTGCCGTCGTCGTCGTCGCATGCGTTGATCGGCGGCCTCGTCGGCGCGGCGATCGCGTCGAGCGGATCGGTGAAGTGGCACGGCGTGGTGAAGAAGGTCATCGTGCCGATGGTGCTGTCGCCGCTCGTCGGCTTCGTGCTCGCGCTGCTGTTCATGCTCATCGTGCTGTGGGTGTTCCGCCGGGCCAATCCGCGCAAGGTGAACCGCGGCTTCAAGTACGGGCAGTGGGTGTCGTCGGCGGCGATGTCCTACGGGCACGGATTGCAGGACGCGCAGAAGACGATGGGGGTCATCACCCTTGCGCTGGTGACGACGCATCACCTCGGCAAGTTCGTCGTACCGACGTGGGTGAAGCTGACGTGCGCGCTCGCGATCGCGCTGGGCACCTACAGCGGCGGCTGGCGGATCATGCGCACGCTCGGCCGGAAGGTGTTCAAGCTCGACAACGCCGCCGGCTTCTCCGCGCAGACCGTCGCGTCGGGTGTGCTGATGGCGACGGCGTACGTCTACGCCGCGCCGATCTCGACGACGCACGTCATCACGTCGTCGGTGCTCGGCGTCGGCGCGACCCGCAAGTTCTCGGCGGTGCGGTGGGGCGTGGCCGGCAACATCCTCACCGCGTGGGTGCTGACCCTGCCGATGGCCGCGCTGGTCGCCGCCGCCGTGTACGGCGTGAGCCAGGTTCTGCTGGGGGGTTAGCCGATGGCCCACGAGGTGATCCACGTCGTCCGCGGCTCGGCCGAGGCCGGCGGGGTGCTCCTCGCGATCGGCGGCGCCGCGCTCGGGTTCTACGTCGCGACGCCGACCTGTACGCCGGCGAGCCTCGGGCTGTTCCCCAAGCCGCCGGTCTGCTCCAACAAGATCGGGACCGTGCACGTGACCGGTAAGCCCATCGGCGCGCGTCCCGGTGAGGTCGATTTCTACATGACGCCCGACGACCACCAGGTCGGGTGGGCGCTCGGCGGGATCGCGGTGGGCGCCGCGATCGGCGGAGCGATCGGTTACCTGTGGCGCGACTTGCGCGGCGCTGCGGGCTAGATGAACAGCAGCTGCGCGCCGGCGGTCATCTCCACGAACTCGGCCGCACTGATGATGGCTTCGACGTCGTCGCGCAGATCGCTCGCGGTGAGGTGGTTCAGGTCCGCGGACATCCGGCAGGCCCAGAGGTGACCGCCGGCGCCGACGATCTGGTCGAGGAAGTCCGGCACCTCCGGCACACCGAGGTCGGCGATCTGCTTCTTCAGCATGTGCGTCGCCATCGCGGTCATCCCGGGCATCGGGGTGAGCGCCTGCGGAATGTGCGCGTCACCGATCGGGTGCATCGCGGTGTTGCCGACCGGGCTGAACTGCAGGTCGTGCATCCGTGACTTCGTGATCATGTCGAAGCCCCAGAACGTGAAGAACAGATGTGTCTCCACGCCTTCGCCGAGCGCGGCGTTCGCGATGATCAGGCCGGGATAGGCCATGTCGAGGTTGCCCTTCGAGCAGATGATCGCGATCCGCCGTCCGGTGTCCGAGGCGTCGTCGAAGTCGGGAACGATTCGGGTGTGTTCGGTGACGGTCATTGCCGTTGCCTCCTTCACACGCAGCCGTGCGGTTTGGGCAGTCCGGCGACGTAGGCCATCTTCTTGCCGGGCTTCTTCGGGAACAGTGCGAACTGCTCTTTGACGGGGACGCCGCCGGCCGTCTGCACGCGGCGCGTCGTCGCGGTCTCGCCCTTGGCCGCGTAGTCCTCGCGCAGGAAGCGAATGACCTTCCAGTGCGCGTCGGTCAGGTCGATGCCGATGTTGGCGGCCAGTACCTTCGCGAGATCCTCGTCCCACTCGTCGTAATCGGTCAGGAACCCCTCGTCGTCGACGTGCACCATGTGGCCGTCGAGGGTGGTGACGGGCATGACGTCTCCTTTCGATTACGCGCGCGGGGTGGCCGGATGCTTGCCGGCCATCGACATCAGCGTCGGCACGGGCAGCGGCCGGCCCTTCAGCAGCAGGTGCCAGTAGGCGTACCGGAACCCGAGCTTGCCGAGGTGGTTGACGTGGGACTCGCCGAGCAGCGTGAACGGGCCGATGCCGGGAACCGGATAGCGGCCGGGCAGCGGTTCCGTGTCGTAGTTGAAGTCGATGAGCAGGCCTTTGCCGTGGCCCGATTCGACGAAGCAGTTCGCGTGCCCGTCGAAGCGGTGCGTCATCGGCCGGCCGGCCACCATGTCGAGGAAGTTCGCGGTGAAGATCTCGACCGCGAAGTGTGCGACCGAGCCGGCTTTCGACGTCGGGATGTCCGCGGCGTCACCGATGGCGAAGATGTTCGGGAAGGCCTTGCACTGCAACGTTCCCTTGTCGACCGGCACGTAGTTCAGGTCGTCGCCGAGACCGGACCGGGCGATGTAGTCCGCGCCCATGTTCAGCGGAACCGTGACGAGGAGGTCGAAGCCGACCTCGCGTTCGTCCATCGACACGAGGGTCTTCGCGTCGGTGTCGACGCGGTCGATGACGAAGTCGCTCTCGAGTGCGATGTCGCGTTCGGCGAGCATCCCGCCGAGCCGCTTCGACGCGACCGGCTTGGTGAACGCACCTTCCAGTGGCGTGACGTACGTGATGTCGACGCGGTCGCGCATGCCTCGTTTGTGGAAGTACGCGTCGGCGAGGAACGCGAACTCCAGCGGTGCGACCGGGCACTTGATCGGCATCTCGGTCACGTGAACGACCAGCCGGCCGCCGGCCCAGGTGTCGAGCTTGTCCCGCAACGCGACCGCGCCGTCGAGGGTGTAGAAGTCGAAGACGCTCTTGCGCCATTCGTCGCCGTCCATCCCCGGCGTCTGGTCCGGTCGCGGCGAGGTGCCGGTCGCGATGACGAGGTAGTCGTAGTCGAGCCGCTGCCCGTCGGCGAGGTAGACGCGGTGCGCCTCCGGATCGACCCGGTCGATCTCGCTCACGATCAGCCCGACACCTGGCGGCAGTACGTCGCTCCTCGGCTTCGTCAGCTCGTCCGGGGTGTAGACGCCGAACGGCAGCAGCAGCAACCCGGGCTGGTAGAGATGGCTGTCGTCGCGGTCGATGACCGTGATCAGCCAGTCGGTTGCATGCAGCCGGTGCCGCAGCTTGTTCGCGATCATCGTGCCGGCGGTTCCGGCACCGAGCACCACCAGTCGCCTCATGTCAGCTCCTCGGCGTAGCGCTGATCACAGCGTCGCCGGGGCGGGGTGGCCGCAACCAGAGGCGAAGGTCCCCGGGGCCGAGGGGAGGCCGGCCCGTCTACTCGTCGGGGGTCGGTCGGGACTCTAGCTCGGCGGCCTTGCGCTTGGCGTAGAGCGACGGCGCGGGCGTCGCGGTGCGGGTCGGGCCGGCGTTCGCGGCGACGACGGCGACCCACGGCAGGATGAGGGAGCCGGCGACGGCGAATCCCGCGAGCAGGCGCTGCCCGACACCGAACAGCACGATGGCGAGGATGAAGCAGACCAGCCGCAGGCCCATGGTGATCAGGTAGCGCCGTTCGCGCGCGCGCCGCTCCGCTGCCGGGCTCGGCGGCGCCGTCGTGATGAGCACAGGCTCGTCGGCGCGGGTCACCCCACCAGCATGCGCCACGACGTCGAGCAATCGCCATCTGGCTGCCTTCCAGGGCAGAGCGGCGGCGATTGCCCCACCACGGCGCCCCTAGCCGAAGCGGCCGGTGATGTAGTCCTCGGTGCGTTTCTCGCTCGGGTTGGTGAAGATCTTCTGCGTCGTGTCGGCCTCGACCAGGTAGCCCGGCTCGCCGGGTCCGCGCAGCGTGAAGAACGCGGTGATGTCGGAGACGCGCGCGGCCTGCTGCATGTTGTGCGTGACGATGACGATCGTGTAGCGGTCCTTCAGCTCGAAGATGAGGTCTTCGATCGCGAGCGTCGAGATCGGGTCGAGCGAGCTGCACGGTTCGTCCATCAGCAGCACCTGCGGCTCGACGGCGATCGCCCGGGCGATGCAGAGCCGCTGCTGCTGCCCGCCGGACAGGCCGGCGCCCGGCTTGTTCAGCCGCGACCGCACCTCGTCCCACAGGTTCGCGCCGCGCAGCGATCGCTCGACCGCGCCGTCGAGCTCGGACTTCTTGCGTACGCCGTTGAGCCGCAGCCCGGCGGCGACGTTGTCGTAGATGGACATCGTCGGGAACGGGTTGGGCCGCTGGAACACCATGCCGATCGTGCGCCGTACTGCGGCCGCGTCGATGTCCGGCGCGTAGATGTCCTCGTCGTCGAGGAGGACCTGGCCTTCGATCCGCGCGCCGGGAACGACCTCGTGCATCCGGTTGAGCGCGCGCAGGAACGTCGACTTGCCACAGCCCGACGGCCCGATGAATGCGGTGACGCTCTTCGGCTCGATCGCGATCGAGACGTCGTCGACCGCCTTCGTCTTGCCGTAGAAGCAGGACAGTCCGACGGTTTCGATGCGCTTGGCCATGGTTGGTGCGCTTACCTCCGGGCGAGCGAGTTGCGTCGGGTCAGCAGCCGCGCCGCGACGTACAGGACGACGACGATGAGAATCAAGGTAAGCGCTGCCGCCCAGGCGCGGTCGACGTCGAGGCTGCTCGAGGATCCGGCGCCCTGGAAGACGTAGAGCGGCAACGACGCCTGCGGCCCGCTGAACGGGTTGGTGTGAATGAAGTTGTTGTTGCCGACGACGAGCAGCACCGGTGCGGTCTCGCCGATGACGCGGGCGACGGCGAGCATCACGCCGGTGGTGATCCCCGTCGCCGCGGTCGGCAGCACGATGCGCAGGATGGTCTTCCACTTCGGGACACCGAGGGCGTACGACGCCTCGCGCAGCGCCGCCGGCACGAGCCGGATCATCTCCTCGGCGGACCGTACGACGATCGGCAGTTCGAGGATGGCGAGCGCGAGCGACCCGGCGAAGCCGGAGAACCCCTTGTGCAGCGCGAGCACCCAGAACGCGAGCACGAACAGACCGGCGACGATCGACGGGATGCCGGTCATGACGTCGATGAGGAAGCGGATCGCCGTACCGAAGATGTTGCGGCCGTACTCCGTCACGTAGATCGCGACGAGCAACCCGAGCGGTACGGCGATGAGGCTGGCGAGCAGCACTTGCTCGAGCGTGCCGATGATCGCGTGGTAGACGCCGCCGTTCGCCGACAGCGGCCCGACCCCGGCCATCGAGTGGGTCAGGAAGCTGCCGGTGAACCGGGACGCGCCGCGGTAGGCGGTGTAGCCGAGGGTGAAGCCGAGTGGCAGCAACGTGAGCACGAGGGCGAGCAGCGCTCCGCTCGTCGCCAGCCGGTCGACCGCACGCCGGCGCCCTTCGACGGCGAGCGTCAGTCCGGTCACGGTCGCGACGACGATGACGGCGGCGGCTACCAGGAAGTCGGCGACACCTTGCAACGGCGTCACCGCGAACAGCAGGAAGGTGAACGCGACCGCACCGACGACCGCTGCGCCGATGACGGGTCGCGACAGTGAACGACTGCTCAGCGACCGGGTTCGCAGGCCGGTACCGGCGGTCATACCGCTGTGCTCCTCTCCTCGACACCGGAGCGGTAGATGACGTAGCGCGCGAGCAGGTTGACGAGCAGCGTGATGACGAACAGCACGAGGCCGCTCGCGATCAGGGCCGAGACGCCGATGCTGCCGGCTTCGCCGAAACGGTTCGCGATGTTCGCCGCGATCGTGTTGCCGCCGGGGGTCAAGACGTGCGCGCTGATGTCGAACGTGTTGCCGATGACGAGGGCGACCGCGATCGTCTCGCCGAGCGCGCGACCGAGCCCGAGCATGACCGCGCTGACGATGCCGGGCCGGCTCGGCGGGAACACCGCGGTCCGCAGCATCTCCCACTTGGTCGCGCCGAGCGCGAGCGCCGCCTCCTTCTGCGCCGGGTCGACCTGCCCGATCACTTCGCGGCTGATCGCCGCGATGATCGGCAGCACCATGATGGCGAGGATCACGGACGCGCCGAACACGGACTTGCTGAAGGTGTTGACGTCGCCGTGCGGCCCGCCGAACAACGGGATCCAACCGGCCCACCGGTTCAGGAAGACCTGCGTCCCGATGAGGTGCGGCAGCAGGAAGAACAACCCCCAGAGGCCGTAGACGACGCTGGGTACGGCGGCGAGCATGTCGGTGAGGTAGCCGAGGAACCGGCCGAGGCGGCGTGGCGCGTACTCGACCGTGTAGGCGGCGACGCCGAGCGCCACCGGCACCGCCATCACCAGTGCGAGCAGCGAGGACAGGACCGTGCCGAAGACGAGCGCGGCGACGCCGTAGCGGCCGGTGCCGTCGGGGTCCCAGATCTTCGTCGTCCAGAAGCTGGACTTGTCGTGCTGCAGCGCGGGCAGCGCCTTGACGACGAGGAAGATCGCGATGGCGCCGAGCAGCGCGAACACCAGCGCGCCCGCGGTGAGGGTGAGGCCGGAGAACACGCGATCGCCGCGACGTGACGAGCGGGCGTCGCGCAGCGGCACCGCATCGACGCCGGGGCTCACGGCGGTCATCCTGCCTTCTTTCCGATCCGGTGTGCGAATGCGGGGCCGCGGCGAACGCCGCGACCCCGCACGTACACGCCTGCCTTCGTTACAGCGAGCTGATCGTGGTCTGCGCCCTGGTCACGAGGCCGGCGGGCAGCGGCGCGAAGCCGAGTGCGTCCGCCTGCTGTTGCCCGGCGCCGACCGCGTAGGTCAGGAACGCCTTGATCAGCGCGCCCTTGGCCGCGTCGGAGTAGTGGCTGCACACGATCACGTAGGACACGGTCGAGATCGGGTAGCCGGTCATCTTGGTGTAGTCGAGCTTTCCGGCCAGGTCACTGCCGGTGCCGGTGATGGAGAAGCCGGAGTCGATCGACTGGCTCACCGTGGACGAGGAGATGTCGGTGAAATCGCCCTGGGCGCCCTTGACCTTCGCGGTCGGCAGATTGTCCTGCTTCGCGTAGCTGACCTCGGCGTACGTGATGCCGCCGTCAGTGCTCTTCACGCCTTGCACGACACCGCTGGAGCCGTTCGCGCCGAGACCCGACGGCCACGTGATGCTCTTGTCGCTGCCGAGCTTCCACTCCGACGGCGCGTCGGCGTTGAGGAAGCCGGTGAAGACCTTCGTCGTACCCGAGCCGTCACTGCGGTGGTAGGTCTTGATCGGAGTCGACGGAAGCGTTGCACCGGGGTTGTCGGCCTTGATCTGCGCGGCGTCCCAGGTCTTGATGCTGCCGTCGAAGATGCCGGCGAGGGTGGCCGCGGACAGGTTCAGCGACGAGACGTTCTTGACGTTGTAGATGATCGCGACGCCGCCGGCGGTCACCGGGATGTGCAGCGCGGCGTTGCCGCAGCGCTTGTCCGCGGCGGCCTGCTCGTCGGGCTTCATCGTCGCATCGGAGCCGGCGTAGTCGATCGTGCCGGAGCCGAACTGCTTGATGCCCGCGCCGGAGCCGGTGCCGGTGTAGGTGAGCTGCGCGCCGGAGCACTGCCCGGTGAACTGCGAGATCCACTGCTTTTCGATGTTGGCCTGGAACGTCGATCCCTGGCCGGTGACGCTTCCGGCCGCGCATGAGCTCGAGCTCGACGCGCTGGGCGAACCGCCCGACGCGGTCGGAGACGTGCCGTTGTTGTCGCTTCCGCAGGCGGCGAGGCCGAGCACGGCGACGACGCTGATGCCGGTGGCTCGCAGCAGGAGCGCGGGTTTCACGGGGGCGTTACCTCCATCGATACGGCGCGGCTCGCCGGACTGCGAGCCGTCGACGCGCCCACGGTAGGGAGGCAATCCGACCGCTCGGCCCCGACGCGGTGAACGGCACGTGAACAGCCAATGGCCGCGCGGTGACGCGGCCCATCGCACGACGAGGCCGTCAGCTTTCGACGGTGACGCGCTCCCCGGTGACGAGGTAGATGACGCGGCGCGCGACGGACACCGCGTGGTCGCAGAAGCGTTCGTAGTAGCGGCCGCAGGAGGTGACGTCGATCGCGCCTTCGATGCTGCCGTGCCACGCGTCGTCCAGCAGCACCCGGAACAGCTTGCGGTGCAGGTCGTCCATCACGTCATCGTCGCGTTCGAGCTCGGCGGCGAGCGCGAGGTCACGGCCGGCGATGACACTCGAGCACTTCGCGCAGATGCGTTGCGCGACCTGCCCCATTTCGAGCACCGTCGCGTGCAGCTCCGGCGGGATCGCCGAGGCGGGGTAGCGGCGGCGCGCGACCTTCGCGATGTGCAGTGCGAGATCGCCCATCCGCTCGATGTCGGCGACCATGCGCAAGCTCGTGATGAGGACCCGAAGGTCGCTCGCGACCGGCTGCTGGCGGGCGAGCAGGTCGAGCGCGCGCGCCTCGATGTCGGCGTACAGCTGGTCGATCGCGGCATCGCCGGAGATGACCGCCTCGGCCTCCTGCAGGTCGGCTTCGAGCAACGCCGTGGTGGCGCGGTTGATCGCGCTGCCGGCGAGGCGGGTGATGTCGACGAGAGATTGCGTGACGCCGTCGAGTTCGTCGTGGTACTGGTCGCGCACGTCCGGGAGCCTACGCCTGCGAATCCGTCACACCACGACGTACGACGAACGGCACGTGAGCGTTGCGTGAACATCGACGGTGCGCGCGGTGAACATTCGCCCGGTGCGCGTGTGGTGCGTCGTACGACGCGGCGCGGCGGGTTGCCTCGTCTTTATCATTGCCCTGTCCAGTCTTCTGGGGGGTCGTGGCCGTGGCGTTCGTCGGACGTGGTCGCCGAGCGCGGAACACACGCCTTGCGCCGCCCGCCGACGCCGATGACGCGAGGAGCGCGCGCGCGATGGCCGCCGACCGCATGCTGGCGCTGCTGCCGACGGCCGCGATCCTCGTTGACGGCGAGGACAGCGTGCAGATGGCGAACGTCGCCGCTGTGTCGATGGGCATCGTCAAGGGACAGCGGCTCGACGTCAGCGAGCTGGCGCAGCTCGTGCGTTCGGTTCGCCGTACGGGCGATGCGCAGACGGTCGAGTTCGACATCGATCGCGGCGGGTTCCCGCGCCGCGTGCTCACCGTCGGCGCTCGCGCGCAACCGCTGGACGGTGGCGAGGTCGCGCTGGTCGTGGACGATCTGACCGAGAGCAAGCGCGTCGACGCCGTACGCCGGGACTTCGTCGCGAATGTCGGCCACGAGATCAAGACGCCGGTCGGGGCGCTGACGTTGCTGGCCGAGGCGGCGCTCGACGCGCGCGACGATCCGGACGCTGTTGCGCACTTCCTCACCCGCATGCAACGCGAGGCGAGCCGGTTGTCGCGCCTGGTGCAGGAACTGCTCGACCTGTCGCGGCTGCAAGGTGGTGAGACGCCGCCGTCCGCCGCTGTGGTCTCGGTCGATGCGGTGGTCGACGAGGCGGTCGACCGCGGCCGGTTGGTGGCCGAGGCCAAGCAGATCGAGATCGTGCGCGGCGGTGACGCGGGGTGCCTCGTCGTGGGAAGCGAGAACCAACTCGTGACGGCGGTGTCCAACCTGCTCGACAACGCGGTCGCGTACAGCCCGGAGCGCACCGAGGTCGCGGTCGGCGTACATCGCCGCGGCGACACGGTCGAGATCGCGGTGAAGGATCAGGGCATCGGCATCGACACCGCCGACCAGGAACGGATCTTCGAGCGTTTCTACCGGGTCGACCCGGCCCGCTCGCGGGACACCGGCGGGACCGGCCTCGGGCTCGCGATCGTCAAGCACATCGTGAGCAACCACCGCGGCCAGATCACGGTGTGGAGCCAGCCGGGCGCCGGCAGCACGTTCACCCTGCGGCTGCCGGCGAGCGAGCCGCTGCCCGCGGCCGACGGACAACCGCAGACGGAGGCATCGCGCGCGTGACCCGCATCCTGGTGGTCGAGGACGAGCAGTCGTTCTCCGACGCGCTCTCGTACATGTTGCGCAAGGAGGGCTTCGAGGTTGCCGTCGCCGGCAGCGGGCCCGATGGGCTGACGGAGTTCGACAAGGCCGGTGCCGATCTGGTGCTCCTCGACCTCATGCTGCCGGGGTTGTCCGGCCTCGAGGTGTGCCGCCAGTTGCGGCAGCGTTCCGATGTCCCGGTGATCATGCTGACCGCCAAGGACGCCGAGGTCGACAAGGTCGTCGGGCTGGAGATCGGCGCCGACGACTACGTGACGAAGCCGTTCTCCGCGCGGGAGCTGCTCGCGCGGATCCGGGCGGTGCTGCGCCGGCGCGGCGCGGAGGCGGACGAAACCCTCGCGCCGTCCGGGGTGCTCGAAGCGGGGCCGGTGCGGATGGACGTCGACCGGCACATCGTGAGCGTCAACGGCGATGCGGTTGCGTTGCCGTTGAAGGAGTTCGAGTTGCTGGAGTTCCTGCTCCGCAACTCCGGCCGGGTGCTGACCCGCGGCCAGCTGATCGACCGGGTCTGGGGCAGCGACTACGTCGGCGACACGAAGACGCTGGACGTGCACGTGAAGCGGTTGCGGGCGAAGATCGAGCCGGACCCGGGGCGGCCGCGACACCTGCTGACCGTCCGCGGGCTGGGCTACAAGTTCGAGACCTGAGGGCAGCCGCTTACGCTGACCGGATGCAGGTCGCCGAGGTGATGACGCGGGCGAGCGTGACCGAGTCGCCGTCCGACCCGTTGCGGGCCGCGGCCAACCGCATGTGGTCGCAGCAGACCGGATCGCTGCTGGTGATGGACGGTTCGCGACTGCTTGGCATCATCACCGAACGCGACGTGATGAAGGCGGTCGCGCGCGGCGCGG
>Ga0157369_10000549_pt1 | contig 49380 bp, 45 predicted proteins | sample C25metaG_FD_113461 | JGI IMG/M metagenome (GOLD analysis project Ga0157369, IMG submission 113461) | Corn rhizosphere microbial communities from Kellogg Biological Station, Michigan, USA - C2-5 metaG | ecosystem: Host-associated > Plants > Roots > Rhizosphere > Soil | place: USA: Michigan... | reverse complement strand
CGACGACGATGAACAGCGACTGCTCGACGCCGTCGACGGACGCAAAGTCCTCTACGAGCTGGTGAACACGCCTCCGCTGGCATCCGCGGACAACGCGCGCATCCTCTACGCGTTCTTCGCCCTCGGCCTGATCGTTCCGCGCGAGCCGCGCCAGATCAAGGTCCAGGTCAAGACCGACGGCGGCAAGTACGCGTGACGCTGCGCTGGCTCGTCACCGGAGCGGGCGGTATGGTCGGCCACGACGTCTGCGCCGCGCTGGAGTCGCGCGATGAAACTGTTCTGCCGCTGACGAAACCCGATCTCGACATCACCGATGCCGCCGCCGTTCGCGACGCGGTTCGCCGCGCGAAGCCGGACATCATCGTCAACTGCGCCGCGTACACGAAAGTCGACGATGCGGAAACGAATGAGCATCTGGCGACGGCGATCAACGGATCGGCGGTCGAGTTCCTGGCCGATGCGGCGAATGAGGTCGATGCGCTGCTCGTGCAGCTCTCGACCGATTTCGTGTTCGACGGCGCCAAACGGACGCCGTACGAAGTCAACGATGCGCCGGCTCCGTTGTCGGCGTATGGACGATCGAAACTGATCGGTGAGCAGGCCGCGAACATGGCGCGGAAGTTCGTCGTTCTCCGCACGGCATGGCTGTTCGGAGTGCATGGTCCAAACTTCGTCGAGGCCATTCGGAATCAAGTCCGCAAGGGAACGAATCCGCTGCGCGTCGTCAACGATCAACGCGGACGGCCGACCTACACGCCGCATCTCGCCGACGCGATCGTCCGTCTCGCGCAACGCGCGCACGAGGACGAAAACGCGCGCGGCATCGTCCACTACGCCGACGAGCCGGAGTGCACATGGTTCGATTTCGCGCGCGCGATCGTGGCCGAAATCGGAAGCGACACGACCGTAAATCCCGTGGCTAGCCGCGACTTCCCGCGGCCGGCGATCCGCCCGGCGTATTCGGTGCTCTCTACCGAACGCTACGAACGGATCACCGGCGTGGAACCGGAATCGTGGGAAGAGGGACTGCGCAAGTACCTTCAGCTTCGCGCTTAGGGCGTGCGGACAGTAACGAAAAGCCGCCGCTCGCCGATCAGACCTCCGACGATCGCGCCGGTCTCCGTGACGACGAAATGCTGCAATTCGTCGGGGTAAAGCGGCGGTAGTTTGGAGATGGCGTCGAGGAAGGCGTCTTCAAACGAAAACGAATCTGAGTAACCCGTCGCGGTGCGCTTGACTCCGACGAGTTTCCTGGCGACTCCCTCGGGCACATGGGCGTCGCGGTTTTCGACAGGCACTTTCTGAGGGCCACCGGCGGTATTCACCGTCACGTACGGCCGGTAGGTGCCGATGTAGTCGAACGTCGTCACTTCGTACGGCGTCACGACATCGGGACAAATCCCTGCCCCGCGACGCCATTCGACCGAGTACTCCGGCGGCTCAATATCAATTGGACTCCTGAAGATTTGGACCTCGTAGCACGGTGTCGGTTTGTCACCTTTAGCGGTGATTACCAGGTGACCACTGAAGAAGACAGCAGTAATCTCTTTGACCTCGGCGGGCTCCCACGTGGGCACGGCAGTTTTGTTCGTCATGTTCAGCTCCTTTCGGTAGAAGCTAAGACGGACGGGTGGATAGAATTCTCAAAGCTGCCGAAAAAGTGCAGCCGGACCCATTGGCGCAACCACGCGACCCAGACGAAGCGCAGCGCAACCGCCGGAATCCGGCTGCCCTGATTAGATGGCCCTATCCGCCAAATTCCCCGCATACATCAGGTATTCGACATTTCCCTCGGCGCCTTTGACCGGACTCTCGATCACGCCGCGGACGTCGAAGCCGATCTCTCGCGCAAATGTGACGACGGCGTCGACCGCCGCGGCACGCTTCGTTTCATCGCGCACGATCCCCCCTTTTCCGACGTCGGCTTTGCCGACTTCGAACTGCGGCTTGATGAGCGCAACCAATTCGCCGCGAACAAACGTGGCCGCCGCCGGAAGGATCAGTTTCAACGGGATGAAGGAGACGTCGATGGAGACGAACTCGATGACGTCCTCGAAATCTGCCGCGGTGAGATACCGCGCATTGACCTTCTCGCGATTGACGACGCGCGGATCGTTGCGAAGTGAGACGTCGATTTGCCCGTAGCCGACGTCGATCGCGTAAACCTTCTTCGCGCCGTTCTTCAGCATCACGTCGGTGAAGCCGCCGGTTGACGCGCCGACGTCGGCGCAGATTTTCCCTTCGACACTGATCCCGAATTCGCGCAGCGCGTGGGCAAGCTTCATCCCGCCGCGACCGACCCAGGGATGCTCCAACTCCTCGATGCGCAATTCGTCGTCATCGCCGACATTCGCACCAGCCTTGTCGACGTGCTGGCCGTTGACGAGAATCCGCCGGGCCATGATCAGCGACTGCGCCTTCGACCGCGTCTCGCAAAGTCCGCGCTCGACGAGGGCGACGTCCAGCCGCTGCTTCTTCATTCGTTGACGACGGTGAACCCTTCCTGGCGGAAGTGATGGTCGTTGGTAAGGACGTGCGTGATGCCGCGCTCGCGCATGAGGGTCATCGACATGCAGTCGACGAGCGAATACTCCTTGTCGGGGCGTTGCGAGTAGAGACTCAGGGCACGATTAAAGAGGTCACTGGACCTTGCCACGAACCAAGTTTGGTCCCGCTGACGGGCGCGAATGAAATCGACGACCCTCCGGCGAACGCTACTGCCATCTGCGGAGAAATACGCGAGCGTCTCGCTGAAGATGCCGTCGTGTGTCGCGATCAGCGCCCCCGAGAGGGCGCGGTCGATGCGCTGCGCCCTGGCGTGATGATTGTCATGCGGATCGAACAGCGCGACTAAGTACCAGGTATCGGCGACGTAAACGGCCATTACTTCGTAGCGCTGCGTTTAAGGCCGTAGACGACCTCGTCGATGTGCTCGGAGTCGTGATCCGCCACTTCGCGATGCCGCCATTCCGACGCGGGGATGTCGCGCGTCAGGAACTCAGCCACTTCACCCGCCGTTGCTCCTGCCACGATCATCGCCTTCACTTCAGGATTGAGCTCGTCCGCGTTGCCTGATTCGCCCACAAACTCCCGAACCCTCTTCGCGATCCCGTTCGCGTCGAGGTCGTACTGCGCGCGAAGCACGTCCTGCGCGCCGTGGTGGACGTATTCGTCGGGGATGCCGATGCGGTGGAAGGCGACGTCGCGGATGCCGAGTTGCTGGACGCGCTCCATGATCGCCGCGCCGAAGCCGCCGGCGAGCGAGCCTTCCTCGACGGTGATGATTTTCGTGAATGGACGGCAGTACTTCGTGATCAGCTCATCGTCGAGCGGCTTGATGAAGCGGGCGTTGATGACCGCGACTTCGATCCCTTCCTTCGACAGGATTTCGGCGGCCTGCATCGACGGCCACACCTCGTTGCCGATCGCGAAGATCGCGCTGGCGTTGCCTTCGCGCAGCACCTCGCCCTTGCCGATCGGCAGCGACTGCAGTTCCGCGTCCATCGTCACGCCGAAGCCGTTGCCGCGCGGATAGCGCAGCGACGTCGGATGGCCGGTCTCGAACGACGTCTTCAGCATGTGCCGCAGCTCGTTCTCGTCTTTCGGCGCCATGCAGATCATGTTCGGGAAAATGCGCAGGTAGGCCATGTCGTAGATGCCGTGGTGCGTCGGGCCGTCGGCGCCGGCGATGCCGCCGCGGTCGAGGGCGAAGACGACCGGCAGATCCATGATGGCCACGTCGTGGAAGACCTGATCGAAGGCGCGCTGCAGGAACGTCGAGTAGATCGCTGCGATCGGCTTCATCCCCTGCGTTGCCAGGCCGCCGCTGAACGTCACCGCGTGCTCCTCGGCGATGCCGACGTCGAATGCGCGCTCGGGGAAGGCCTTCGTGAATTTGTCCATCCCCGTTCCGTCCGGCATCGCCGCGGTGATGCCGACGATTTTCGGATCGCGTTTTGCCAGCTCGATCAGCGTTTCCGCGAAAACGGCCGTGTAGCTCGGCGCAGACGCCTTCGTCGACGGCACTACCTCGCCGGATTCGATATCGAACGGGGAGACGCCGTGCGACCAGATCGGTTTGTTCTCCGCCGGCACGTAGCCCTTCCCCTTTTTCGTGATCACGTGCACGAGGAGCGGGCCGTTGTAATCCTTGTTCTTCTCGAAAAGGTCGATCAGGAAATCGAGATCGTGGCCGTCGAAAGGCCCGAGGTACTTGAAGCCGAGCTCCTCGAAGAGCGTGCCCGGCACGATCATGTGCTTGAAAAGCTGCTCCATGTCGCTGGCCATGCCGTGGAGCTTGCCGCCGACGAGCGGGATGCGATCCATGATGCCGCGCGCCAGATCCTTGGCCTGGTTGTAGGTCTGCCCTTTGATGAGCCCATTCAGATATCCCGACATCGCGCCGACGTTCGTCGAGATCGACATGTCGTTGTCGTTGAGGATGATCATCAACTTGCGCTTGAGATGTCCGGCCTGGTTGAGGCCTTCCAGCGCCAGCCCGCCGGACAGCGCGCCGTCTCCGATGATCGCGACGACGCGATAGTCGTCATGCTTGATGTCGCGCGCGACGGCGATGCCGAGGGCGGCGGAGATCGAAGTGGAAGCGTGACCGGCGTTGAAGACGTCGTACTCCGACTCCTCGCGCTTGCAGAAGCCGGAGATCCCGCCGTGCATGCGGATGGTGTCGAAGGTATCGCGCCGTCCGGTGATCAGCTTGTGCGGATACGACTGATGGCCGGTATCGAAAACGATCTGATCGCGCGGCGTGTCGAAAACGTAGTGCAGCGCCAGCGTCAGCTCGACGATGCCGAGGTTGCCGCCGAAGTGGCCGCCGATCTTCGAGACCACTTCGATGATGCGGTGACGGATCTCTGCCGCCAGCTCGTGGAGCTGCTTCCGATCGAGTTTGCGGAGGTCGTGCGGCGAGTTGATGGTGTCGAGGAGCGTCATGGCGGTGCGGCGCCTCAGGATCGCCGTTCGCAGATGAAACGTGCGATACCGTGAAGATAGTTCACAGAGCCGCCGATGATATCAGCGTTGCGAAGCGCTTCGGCGAGGAGCGACTCCACCTTCGCCCGTGCCGCATCCGTGCCGAACAACGCCGGATAGGTGAGCTTGCCTTGGGCAACATCCTTCCCGGCCGTCTTGCCGAGCGTGGCCGCGTCCTCTTCCTGATCGAGGAGATCGTCGACGATCTGGAAGGCCAGGCCGACCGCGTTGCCGTAGTTTCGCAGCGCGTCGATCTTGACGTCCGGGGCGTTCGCGAGCAAACCGCCGAGGACGACCGAGGCCGTCAGCAGCTTGCCGGTTTTGTTGCGATGGATGAAGTCGAGCAGCTCGGGCGTCGATTCGTCCGTGCCGGTGGCGATGACGTCCGCAACCTGGCCGCCGATCATCCCTTGCGAATCGACAGCAACGGCGACTTCGCGGATGGCGCGAAGCTGGTGCGCCGCCTCCACCCCAACCACCGGCCTAGCCAGCCACGAGAACGCCTCGGTCAGCAACGCGTCGCCGGTGAGGATGCCCATGGCTTCGCCGAAGACGACATGCGTGGTCTTGCGTCCGCGGCGAAGGTCGTCGTCGTCGAGCGCGGGGAGGTCGTCGTGCACGAGCGAGTAGGTGTGAATCAGCTCCAGCGCGGCGATGGGTACGAGAAGCTTGTCGACATTTGCGCCGCACGCTTCCGCGGCCGCGATGGCGACGATCGGACGGATACGCTTGCCGCCGCCGAGGACGGCGTAGCGCATCGCTTCGTGAATGACGGTTGGTTCTGTTACCGCGGGAGGAAGGTTTGCGTCGAGCACGCGATCGACGAGTTGCCGTTTCGAATTGAGATATTCGCCGAGGTCGCTCACTCCTCGTCAACCTCGGGAACCTCGTCGAGCTTCTCACTCTCGAACGGCTCGATGCGCGGCTGCCCTTTGGCGTCGGCCAGGATCAGCTCGATCTTCTTCTCCACCTCTTCCAGCTTCTGATTGCAGAAGCGAGAGAGCCGGATGCCCTCCTCGAAGAGCTGCAGCGACTCGTCGAGCGGCATCTCCTCCGACTCCAGACGCTTCACAATCGTCTCAAGATGCTGAAAGGCTTTTTCGAATTCGTTCGACTTGCGGGCCATCACTCCCCTGTTGTGGGCCAGACAGTCTCAAGCCCCATCGTCTTTCCGTCAACCGTGCAGGCGAGGCGGCCCGTTTTCAACTGCACTTCGATCGGCTCGCCGATTGCGACCGAGGCGACGTCCATGATCGGCTTGCGCCGGCCGCGTTTCGTGCGCGAGAAGGCGATGGCGTAGCCGCGGGAAAGGACCGAGAGCGGCGAGACGGCGCCGAGCGTGGCTGCGGTGGCGCGAAGGCGTTCGCGTTCGCGGGCTACGTGCGACGGGAATCGCAGCAGCGGCGCGTTGACCGCGGCCAGTCGCGCGCGCATCGATCGCGCGCGCGCTTCGAGCATGCGGAAGAGCGTAACGCGGCTGCGGTCGAGACGTTCGCGGCGCGATGCGATTCGCCGCGGCAAGAGTCCGAGACGATCGGACGACGCGAGGTGGCGAAGTTCGTGGCGGTAGTTGCGGACGCGCGATTCGACGACATGCCGGACTCGCCGCGCCATGTGATCGATCTGCGTACAAATCTCGCTCTTCGCCCGGATCACCACCTCGGCGGCCGCGGACGGCGTTGGCGCGCGCAGGTCGGCTACGAAATCGCAGATGGTGAAGTCGGTCTCGTGACCGATTGCGGAGATGGTCGGAATCGCGCAAGCGGCGACGGCGCGGGCGACGGACTCCTCGTTGAACGCCCACAGATCTTCGAGCGATCCTCCGCCGCGGCAGATCAGCACGACGTCATGCATTTGCCAGCGCGACAGGTGGCGGATGGCGATGGCGATTTCACGCGCGGCATCGCGGCCCTGTACGCGCACCGGGTAAACCTGCACATGCAGCCCTTCGAAGCGTCGCCCGAGGACGTTGAGGACGTCGCGAATCGCGGCACCGGTCGGACTCGTGACGATGGCGATGCGCTGCGGCAGCATCGGAATCGCTTTCTTGCGAAGCGGATCGAAGAGTCCTTCATCCGTGAGTTGTTTTTTTAATTGTTCGAACGCCAGTTGCAGCGCGCCGAGGCCGGCCGGCTCGACGGCGACGGCATTGAGCTGGAACTCTCCCTTCTGCTCGTACAGCGTCAGGCGTCCTCGGACGATGAGCTGCAATCCGTTTTCGATGCGGAAGCGGAGGAAGCGCGAATTCGTGGCGAAGAGAACGACCCGCATCTGAGCCCGCGAATCCTTGATCGAAAAATAAATGTGGCCGGCTGCAGATCGGACCACGTTCGTCGCTTCGCCCTCGACGCTTATGTCGTTGTAACGAAAGAGCTCTACGTTGATCTGACGGATGAGCTCACTAACTTTCCAGACGCGCTCAGGCATACGCGGTCATGTTATTGAAATCAATTCGGGCAAGCTAGTTGCTCTTCCGTTTGATTGCCGCGAGGCATTTGACGGCTGCCGTTCGAGGCAGCAAGGAGCAGGAAAATGAGAACAGAATCGATCCTGAAAAAAGCAGTGGCCGGCCTGGGGTCGGCGGCGCTCGTGATCGCGATGAGCGCATGTGCACACCACGATGTAGCCGCGGATCAGGGCTACGGCCAGATCCGCACCGAAGCGCCGGCAACGGCGGATAGCAGCAGCACCACGGTCGCCACGGTTCCGGCGCCGGCCAATACGGTTGGCGTGGCCACGTCGCCGACTCCGGCTGTGCTCTCCGGCCCGGCGGCGGTCGATAACAGCGGCCGCGCCTACACGAGCAGCTCCGCCGGCGGTACCGGCAACGGCTCCTCGATCGGTACCAACACGAACGTAAACCTGATCCCGAAGAACAGCAGCACCTCGAATGTCGTCGTCACGCAGTCGCCGGCGACGGTCGACACGACAGCCAGCACGACGACGACCGAAACCACCGTGATCACGCCCGCGCCGGCTCCCGTCATCGCCGAGACGCCCGCACCGGCTCCGGTGATCGTTGAAACGCCGGCCCCGGCGCCCGCGCCGACGATGGTCGAGACTCCCGCTCCGATGAGCTCGAGCACGACGGAAACGACCACGCAGCAGTCGACGACCAGCACCGACACCACGACCACCACTACCGACACGACGGCCAAGACGACCACGAAGCATCACCGCCGGATGCACAAAGACTAATTCGCGGTCGAAACGCAGTACGACAGGGCGCGGGCGACCGCGCCCTTTTCGTTGGTAGTGGATTAGTCGATTAGTGGATTCGTAGATTAGGAAATCTTCATTTGTCCTAATCCACGAATCACTAATCTACTAATCCACTTCTTTTCACTTCTTCTTCGCGACCGCTGGTTTCGCCGGCGGCGGCGCGAGCGGCTTGATCAGCGTTTCCATCCAATCGGGTTTGCCGGTCGTGCGCTCGAGGTGCGGGTACTTTTCGCCGCCGTGGTAGTCGATTGACGCCGTCGTGAAGAACTCGCCGTTCTGGACGATGAGGGTCATCGGCGTCGTGGATTTGCTGGACGCCTTCAACGCATCGCGAAGACGCGCGGTGCTGTAGGCGCGGCCGTTCACGGCCACGATGTGCGCGCCCGGCGCGAGGCCGGCGCGGGCGGCAATCGAGTCAGGCACGACGTCGCCGACTGAACCGTTGTCGCGGATGTTGAAGCCGAGGGATGCGTTCAGGTCCGCACCTTTGGAGCGGCCCTCCTGATATTGCAGCGCTACGTTCGGCTTGTCGTTGTAGACGAGGTGCCATCCCGACTGCTCGATACCGCCCATCGGCGGCGTGGCGGACATCGACGTCAGGCGCTGATCCAGAAACGCGCGCCAATCGTGTGGCGCGACCGCGTTCAGCGCGGCGACGAGATCGTCGAACGTGTACGGCTTCAGCTCCGCGTGACCGCTCGCGCCGCCGTAGAACGAGCGCGTGAAATCGTCGAGCGACTTCTTGCCGTTCGTCAGCGACCGGATGGTCATGTCGGCGTCGAGCCAGAGCAGTTCGCCTTCCGGGTAGTAGTCGACGCTGCGGCGCCAGTTCGTCGATGCGCCGGGCGCCTCGTACAGCAGCTGCGCGGCGACGGCGGTGTCGAGCAGCGGACGCCACGTGCGTCCGGTGTGCTGCGTCATGTTCGCCGCGATCTCCGCCAGATTGTCGCGATAGTCCTCGGGCGTAATGATTCCGGCGCGCGCCGGGAGAAGATCGCCGAGGTATTCGGTCAGGCCTTCGTAAACCCAGAGCAGTTCGCCGGTCATCGGCTTGTCGTAATTGTTCGTGGCCAGGCCGGCCGGGCGGCGGTACTTGCCGTTCCACGAGTGGACGAACTCGTGCGCCATCAGGCCCGACACCCACTTGCGGCTCGTGTCTTCGCGCAGCGTCGATTCGTCGGTGCGGTCGTCGCTCGACTCGTGATGCTCGAGTCCGAAGTGCGCGACGGCGTCGCTCAGCGTGAGCAGCCAGTCGTAGTGGCGATAGTGATTCGCGCCGAAGACGGCCGTCGTTTCGTCGACGAGCCTTCCGTACTGCGTCGCGAAATCGTCCGGCGTCTCCGTGGCCTCGGTGCTCTCCGAAAGAAGGTTCAGCGTGTGCCGCAGCGGCGAATGGTTGACCAGATCGATCTTGCGCAGCGTCTGCCCGAGCTGCACCGGCGAGTCGATGACGGTGGTCAGCGTGGCCGGCTCGAAGTGGATCTCGTCACCGTTGCGTCCGACCGTCTCCAGCGCCGTCGCGTACAGCCATCCGGCCGGAATGCGCAGCGACGCATCGACCTGAATCGAATCGCTGGCCACTCCTCGGGGATACAGCAGCACCGTGTTCCAGCTCAGCACCGCCAGCCGCGGCGTGGTCGATGCGCCGGCAGTGAAGTTTGCGCCGGGTGCGGGCGCGAGAAAGTCGAGATCGACGTCGAGCGACGTCGCGCCGGCCGGGACGTCGACGTTGAACGCGAACATCTCCACCGGATCGCGCAGCCAGATCACCGGCTGTCCATTCGCCGTGATGCGCAGCCCTGCCAGGCCGTTGATCGGCCCGGTCGGCCCGTGCTCGCCGGGGATCCATTTCGGATAGAACAGCGTCATCGGCCCCGGCGTGGCGGGGATGCTCAGATGCGCGTGATAGATGTTCGAAGCGACGCTGGTGGCGTCGACGCGCAACGTGATCGGCGCGGCGGTAAGCGCGAATGCGATGACGAGCAGCGGCAGGACGAGCGCAAATCGTTTCATGACGCGGAATCGTAGACCATGTCCGCACCGCGTGGTTGTCATCCTGAGGCTGCCGGAGGCGCTGAAGCGCGAAGCGCGGAACGCCGGAGGACGGCGAAGGATCTCAAGCTTCCTAAGCTGCGTTGAATCCCCGTGGGTTTCAGCCGGTGTTGCGCATCTTGAGATCCTTCACCGTCCTGCGCTGCTCCGGCTTCGCCTGCGCAGCTCCGGCGGCTCAGGATGACAAACGTGGCGATGACTGCGGAGTCACTACAGGTTTAGGTTCATCGCGCGTCCCGACCGGCGCGAGCACTGCTTCGAGGATCGGCCGCATTTGCGAGAGTTGCTTGATGCGGATGACGAGGTCCCACGCGGGCTCGAACTTTTTCCATCCGGCGCTGTAGGCAAAATGTTTGACGCGGTGCTTGAACGATTCGTGCGCGGATGACGCGCGGAAAATCGCGTTCCAGCGATAGAACGATTCGTAGGCCCAGTCGTAGCCGCGCTTCAATTCGTCGGGCGACATGCCTGTCGGGTGGTAGACGACGTTGCGCGTGTCGTAGAGATCCCAGTTGCGCGTTGCGATCCGGTTTTGCGCTTCCATCTCCGTGAAGAGCGCCGTGCCGGGATACGGCGTGAGGATGTGGAACGTGGACGTGGTCAGGCCCGACTGGACGGCCCAGTCGACGGTGCGCGAGAAGACGTCGCGGTCGTCGCCGTCAAGGCCGAAGACGAAGCTGCCGTTGATCATGATGCCGAGCGCGTCGAGGCGGCGGACGACGTCGCGGTAGCTGCGGTTCAGGTTCTGACGCTTTCCGGCGCCTGCCAGGCTTGCATTGGACAGCGTCTCGAATCCGACGAAGAGGCTGCGCAGTCCCGCGGCTGCCGCTTCCTCGATCACGTCGTCTCGCAGGATCGAATCGACGGTGGCCGCGCCTTGAAAGACACGCCCCATGCCGCGCATGCCGCGAAACAGTTCGCGCGCGAACTTCGGATTGCCGAAGAGATGGTCGTCGAGGAAGTAGAGATGCCGGCCAGGAAGGCGGGCGATTTCCGCCAGCGCGTCGTCGACGAGTTGCGTGTAGAACGTCCGCCCGCCGGCGAAGAAGCCGTCTTTGTAGCAGAAGGTGCAGTGGTGCGGGCAGCCGCGCGAGACGACGATCGAGTTCGGGACGAGGTAGCGATGCCGTTGAATCAGATCGCGCCGAATGGGCGGAAGCTCCTTCAGCGTGCGGACGGAAGATTCGTAACGCGGCCGCGGCGTGCCGGCGGCGAAGTCCTTCAGAAACATCGGGAACGTGTGCTCGCCCGGGCCGAGGAAAATCGTGTCCGCGTGCGGCGCGGCCTCGTCCGGCAGCGACGTCACGTGCAAACCGCCCAGCGCCACGTACGCGCCGCGGGCGCGATAGTGATCGGCGATCTGGTACGCGCGATACGCGTTGGTGATGTAGACCTGAATGATGACCAGGTCGGGATCATCCTCGAGATCGAGCTTCTCGACGTGCTCGTCCTGCAGCGAAATCTCCAGGCTCGGATCGAGGTAGGCAGCCAGAGTGGCCAGTCCGAGGGGTGGGAAAAGGGAGTACTTGATCGGGCGCCAGTAGGGGCTTGTCGCTTCGGTCAACGCCGGAAGAATGAGCTTGACGCGCTTGATCGGCAATCGCACGAAGGACTTTATATCACAAAGTCATTCCGTCAAAGGACCCTCCGCCCGTCCTTCGATGAACTGCTGCACGATCGGATTCTTCGACTGCTGAAACGCTTCCGGCGTCCCTTGTTCGACGATTCGTCCCTGGTAGAGCATGGCCACGCGGTCGGCGATCTTGAAGGCCACTTTCATGTCGTGCGTGATCGTGACCGTGGTCGTGTTCAGCGTTCGGTCCATCTCCACGATCAACTCGGCGATGACGTCGCTGATGACGGGATCGAGACCGGTGGTCGGTTCGTCGAAGAGGAGGATTTCCGGTTTCAGGGAAATCGCCCGCGCGAAACCGACGCGCCGCCGCATGCCGCCGGAGAGCTCGGAGGGACGCTTCGACGCCACGCCCGGCAGGTGCACGAGATCGAGGCACTCGTCCACTCGTCCGCGAATTTGCTGTTCGGTGAACTTCGTATGTCGCCGCAGCGGAAATGCGATGTTCTCGAAGACCGACATCGAGTCGAACAGCGCCCCTTCCTGAAACGACATCCCGAACTTGCGCCGGAAGCGGTTCAGTTCGACCGGTTTCATCGTGCCGATGTCTTCGCCGTCGATGATGATCTTGCCGCGGTCCGGCTTCATCAAACCGATGATGTGCTTGAGCGTCACGCTCTTGCCGACGCCCGAGCCGCCGACGATGACCAGCGCCTCGCCGCGGCCGACGTCGATCGACATGTCGTCGAGCACCTTCCGCCCGCCGAGCGTTTTGTCGACGTGCTGCAGCGAAATCATCGGAGTGTCGTCAGCCATGTCAGAAGAGGAGCTTGGTCAGGAAAAAATCGGCGAAGAGAATGATCAGCGACGCGCTCACCACCGCCGCGGTCGTCGCGCGGCCGACGCCTTCCGCGCCGCCGCGCGTGTAGTAGCCGCGCACGCAGCCGGTCAGCGTCAGGATCAGGCCGAAGAACGCCGACTTGATCAAGCCGCTCCAGACGTCGTTCATCTCCAGAAACTGAAACGTGTTCTGCTGATAGACCACCGGATTCGCGCCCATCAGCTTCACGCCGACGAGATAGCCACCGCCGACGCCGAGCGCGTCGCCGAGAATCGTCAGAAGCGGGACCATCACCACGCCGGCGACGACGCGCGGGACGAAGAGATACTGCACGGGATCGGTGGCCAGCGCCTCGAGCGCATCGAGCTGCTCGGTCACACGCATCGTTCCGATTTCCGCGGCCATCGACGAGCCGACGCGTCCCGTCACCATCAGCGCCACGAGCACGGGTGAGAGTTCGCGCAGCATCGCCAGCGCCACGACGCTGCCGACGAAATTCTCGGCATGCACGCGGTGGAAGCCGTTGTACGTCTGCAGAGCCATGACCATGCCCGTGAACATCGTGGTCAGGAAAACGACTGGGATCGAATCGACGCCGACGCGCACCATCTGCCGCAGCCACTCGCCGCCTTCGAACGGCGGACGGAAGGTCCACAGGAACGTGCGGCCCAGCATTCCGAACCAGAGGCCGGTCTCTTCGAAGAGGCGGAGAAAAACGCGGCCGATCCGTTCGAGCAGGTTCATTCGGCGAATCGCGAGCGTACCCGAAACGTGCCATCGTCGTCGTAGACGCGCGGAACGCGGGCGCTGATGCGGCAGAACACTTCGTACGAGATCGTCTGCGATCGTTTCGCCAGCTCCTCGGCGGTGATGCCGTCGCCGAGGAGGATGACTTCGTCGCCGATGGAAGCGTCTTCGATGTCGGTGACGTCGATCGTGACCAGATCCATCGACACGCGGCCGACCACCGGCGCGCGTTTCCCTCGGACGATCACCTCCGCGTTGTTCGACAGCAGCCGGTCGTAGCCGTCCGCGTACCCAACCGGCAGCGTGGCGATGCGGCTCGGCCGCGTCGTATGAAACGTCGTTCCGTAGCCGATGGCGTGACCGGCGGGTAGCTCCTTCAGCCGCATGATCTCCGTCCGCCAGCGAAGCACGGGCTCGATCGTTCCGGTGGCGACCATGATCGGTTCAGGTCCGTAAAGTGCGATGCCGACGCGGGCGAAATCGCCCGGCCGCACGAGCCCGCGCAATGTCGCAGCGGAGTTGGCGAAGTGATGCAGCGGCGCGTCGATGCCGGCCTCGCGAAGGACTGAGAGCATACGGTCGTAGTTGGCGATCTGGATTTCGGTGAAGGGATCGGCGGCGTCGTCCGCGTTTGCAAAATGCGTGTAGATGCCGTCGATGCGCAGCCGCGGCGTGGCGCGAATTCGTTCGATCACGCCCGCCAGTTCGGTTTCGACGACTCCCATTCGCCCCATGCCGGAGTCGAGTTTCAAATGGATGGCGACGTCGCGATCGCGCGCGATTTCGCAGACGAGATCGAGCTCCTCGGGACCGACGATGCCGATCGTGATTCTGTGATCCAGTGCGACCACGATCTGCTCTTTCGAAAGCGGACCAAGAACGAACAGCGGCAGCTCGATGCCGGCACGTCGCAACTCGATCGCCTCCTCCAGCAACGCCACCGCGATCATCGTCACGCGATCTGCCCTCAGTCGGCGCGCCACTTCCACCGCGCCATGTCCGTACGCATCCGCCTTCAGCACCGCCACGAGCCGCGCGCCCTCGGGGAGCGACCGCGCAATCACATCGACATTGCGTTCGAAGCGATCGAGATCGACAACCGCATACGTCGGCCGCGAGTCACGAAGAGTAGACATGCACGTCCTGCCCGTTCACAGCCCGCGCCCGATCCGAGGCCAGAAAGCAGATGACCTCGGCAACTTCGGCTGCCGTCATCGCCGCCGGCGCGCCGCCGCTGGCCTCCGCCCACATCTTCGTGTCCACCGATCCCGGGCTGACGCTGTTCACGCGGATGCCGAATTGCTTCACCTCCACCGCCAGCGCCTCGGTCATTCCGATCACGGCGGCCTTCGACGCACAGTACGAAACCCATCCCGGAAACTTCTCCGGTCCCGGCACGCCGGAGATCGACGCGACGTTGACGATCGCCCCGGCGCGCCGCGCGATCATCGACGCCAACGCGCGGCGCGATGCGAGGTACGTCCCGCGCACGTTGACCGCGAACATCCGATCCCACTCCTCCGGCGCCACCTCGGTCAGAATCTTCGGGTCGATCATCCCCGCGCAATTGACGAGGATGTCGCAGTCGCCGAGCTTCGATTCGGTCTCCGTGAAAAGCCGCTCGATTGCATCGGGATCGCTGACGTCGCCATCGATCGCGAGCATTTCCAGTCCGGCCTTGCTCGTACTTCGCGCGAAGGCGGCCACAAGCGCGCCGCGCGACAGCAGCATCTCCGCGGTTGCGCGTCCGATTCCTGATGAGGCGCCGGTCACGATGGCCACGCGTCCTTCGAATTCAAACGCAGACATATAATCGCCGTCAGGCTACCCCAAACGCAGCGATGGAGGAGAGCGAATGAATCCCGAACTGAACAACTGGTTGCAGCTCATTTTCCGATGGGGTCACGTCGTCGCCGGCGTGATGTGGATCGGACACCTCTGGTTCTTCAACTTCGTCAACGGCCCGTTCGCGGGCAAGCTCGACGCGCCTACCAAGAAAGTCGTCGTGCCGGAACTCATGCCGCGCGCGCTTTTCTGGTTCCGCTGGGGCGCCGCCTGGACGTGGATCACCGGCTTCCTGCTGCTCGGCGTTGTCTACTACCAGACCAAGACTGTCCTCTTCGACCAGGACCACATCGGCAATCCGTGGCTCTGGCTGGCGGTCGTTCTGATCACGCTCGCGATCGGATTCGTGATCTACAACCTGGTCCTGAAGAAGGTCAAAAACGTCACCGTCGCCAGCGCCATCAACCTCGTGCTCTTCGCCATCGTCTACGGCGCGCTCGAGTGCTGCGGTCACTACAGCGGCCGCGCGCTCTACATCCACGCCGGCGGCATCTTCGGCACGATGATGGCCCTCAACGTCTGGATGGTGATCTGGCCGTATCAGCAGAAGATCATCAAAGGTGTGAAGGGCGATCAGCCCGCAGCCGACGCCGAAACGGTGCGCCAAGCTGGACTTCGTTCCCGCCAGAACACGTACATGTCGGTTCCGCTGATTTTCCTCATGATCAGCAACCACTACCCGACCGTCTTCGGCGCCGACCCGCTCGTTCGCGACGGCATCCTGGCCGCCGTCATCATCCTCGGCTTCCTCTTCGTCCGCTGGATGTACGCGAAAGCCGCGGCGGTGCAGGGATTCTGATTTGAAGCTTCTCCAGATCGACGCGTTCACCAGCGATGCATTCAAGGGAAATCCCGCCGCCGTCTGTTTCATGGACGGCGCGCGGGATGACCAGTGGATGGCCAACGTCGCCGCGGAGATGAACTTGGCGGAGACGGCCTTCCTCACGCCCGGCGATGACGGATGGGGACTGCGCTGGTTCACGCCGACCGTCGAAGTCGATCTCTGCGGCCATGCGACGCTCGCCTCGGCGCATGCGATCTGGAGCGAGAACATCAGCAGCGATGACATGTTGCGCTTCCACTCGCGCAGCGGCGTGCTGACCGCGAAGCACGACGGCGACATGATCGAGCTCGATTTTCCCGCCAAGCGCGAGGAGTCGATCGCCGCGCCGGCCGGCCTGCTCGACGCCCTCGGCGTCGATAGCGCGTCGTACGTCGGCCGCAATCAGTTCGATTACATCGTCGAGCTGCCCTCGGAAGCCGAGGTGAGGGCGATCAAGCCGGATCACGGCGTGTTGCGCCAATTGCCCGTGCGCGGCGTGATCGTCACCAGCCGCGGTACCGGCGAATACGATTTCATCTCCCGCTTCTTCGCGCCCGGCTCCGGCGTCGATGAAGATCCGGTGACCGGCTCCGCGCACTGCTGCCTCACGCCGTACTGGTCCGAGCGCCTCGGCAAGACGGAGATGAACGCGTATCAGGCCTCGCCGCGCGGCGGCGCCGTCCGCGTCCGCCTCGACGGCGACCGCGTCAAGCTGGCCGGCCGCGCCGTGACGGTCCTTCGCGGCGAGCTGGTGGTGTGATCACCATCGCGCCCGCGGATGACCTCACCATCGTCCGCGAGCTCATCACCGAATACGCGAACTCCCTCGGCGTCGATCTTTCGTTCCAGGACCTCGATCACGAACTCTCGACGCTGGCCACCTTCTACGAACTGATCCTCCTCGCACGCGACGACGATCGCGCCGCCGGCTGCGTCGCCCTTCGCCGTATCGATTCCGAAATCTGCGAGATGAAGCGGCTCTACCTTCGCCCCGCATTTCGCGGCATGAACCTCGGACGCGAGCTCGCGACGCGCATCATCGAAGCGGCCCGCATTCACGGCTACAAACGAATGCGCCTCGATACGCTGCCGACGATGACCGCTGCGATCCCGCTGTATCGCGCGTTGGGCTTCGTCGAGATCGAGCCGTATCGGTTCAATCCGATCGCCGGTACGCGGTTCCTGGAGCTGGAGCTTAGTCTCGCCGCATCAAACACTTAGAGCACTGGCCTGCTTACTGCTCAAGGGGATACTGATGAGCAGCATCGAAGTGCTTGCGGAGCGGCGGCCGGAGTGGGAGGACATCCTTTCGGAGGATGCGCTCGCGTTTGTCGCCGATCTTCATCGGCAGTTCAACGGGCGCCGCAACGGATTGCTTGCGGCGCGCGAGGCGCGGAAGTTGCGCATCGACACCGGCGAACTTCCCGACTTTCTGCCGGAGACGAAAGACATTCGCGACGGCGATTGGACGGTCGCGAAGATTCCGGACGATCTGCAGGACCGGCGCGTCGAGATTACCGGTCCGGTCGATCGGAAGATGATCATCAACGCGCTCAATTGCGGCGCGAACGTCTTCATGGCCGATTTCGAAGACGCGAATGCGCCGACCTGGTTTAACAATATCGACGGCCAGGTCAACCTGCGTGACGCGGTTCGCCGGACGATTTCATTTTCGGCCGGCGAGAAGCATTACGCGCTGAACGAAAAGACCGCGACGCTGGTCGTTCGGCCGCGCGGATGGCATCTGGCGGAGAAGCATCTGATCGTCGATGGCGAGCCGGTGTCGGCGAGCCTGTTCGACTTCGGTCTCTACTTTTTTCACAACGCGAAAGAGACGATCGCGCGTGGGACCGGTCCGTACTTTTACCTGCCGAAGATGGAGTCGCATCTCGAGGCCCGGCTCTGGAACGACGTCTTCGTTCACGCGCAGCAGGCGCTCGGCATCCCGAACGGCACCATCCGCGCCACGGTGCTCATCGAGACCATCCTCGCGGCCTTCGAGATGGACGAGATCCTCTACGAACTGCGCGATCACTCCTCGGGGCTGAATTGCGGGCGCTGGGACTACATCTTCTCGTTCATCAAAAAGCTGCAGGCGCGGCAGGATTTCGTGCTGCCCGACCGCGGCAGCGTGACGATGGAGAAGCACTTCCTCGCGTCGTACGTCGCGCTGCTGATCAAGACCTGTCATAGGCGCGGCATTCACGCGATGGGCGGAATGGCGGCGCAGATTCCGATCAAGGGCGATGACGCGGCGAACGACGCGGCCATGCAGAAAGTCGTGGCCGACAAGTTGCGCGAAGTCCGCGCCGGCCATGACGGAACGTGGGTCGCGCATCCGGGACTCGTACCGATCGCGAAGAAGATTTTCGACGAGCACATGCCTGCCCCGAATCAGATCGATCGCAAGCGCGACGATGTCGATGTCACCGCTGCCGACCTTCTGCGCGTCCCCGAGGGCGTGATCACGGAGCAGGGATTCCGTCAGAACGTGAACGTCGGAATCCTCTACCTCGAGGCCTGGCTCGGCGGCCTCGGATGCGTCCCGCTTTACAACCTGATGGAGGACGCAGCCACCGCGGAGATTTCGCGGACGCAGCTCTGGCAGTGGATTCATCACCACGCGCATCTCGACGACGGTCGCGCAGTGACGCCGGAGTTGTACCGGCAGATCTGCGACGAAGAGCTGCAGAAGATCGGATCGCGGCCGCATCTCGAAAAGGCCGCGGCGATTTTCAACGACCTGATCCTCAACGACGAACTGGCTGACTTCCTCACGCTCCCGGCGTACGAGGAGCTTCTTCGACTGGAGAACTAGCGATGGCGAAGCTGAAAGCGGTACGCGATCCGAAGCAGATCGAGCGCGATTGGGAGAACAACCCGCGCTGGGACGGCATCACCCGCGATTACACGGCCGACGACGTGCTGCGCCTGCGCGGCTCGATCGACATCGACTACACGCTCGCGAAAATGGGAGCCGAACGTTTGTGGCAGCTGCTGCAGGACGAGCCCTACGTGAATGCGCTTGGCGCGCTCACCGGCAATCAGGCCATTCAACAGGTGCGCGCCGGACTCAAGGCCATCTATCTCAGCGGCTGGCAGGTTGCCGCGGATGCGAATCTGGCCGGTCACATGTATCCCGACCAGAGTCTCTATCCGTCCAACTCGGTGCCGCAGGTCGTGAAGCGGATCAACCAGGCTCTCCAGCGCGCCGATCAGATCGATCACAGCGAAGGAAAGAGCGACACGTACTGGTTCGCGCCGATCATCGCCGATGCCGAGGCGGGGTTCGGCGGATGTCTGAACGCGTTCGAATTGATGAAGCTGATGATCGAATGCGGCGCGGCGGCCGTCCATTTCGAAGACCAGCTGGCCTCTGAGAAAAAATGCGGACACCTCGGCGGGAAAGTTCTGCTGCCGACGTCCCAGTTCATCCGCACGTTATCCGCGGCGAGACTGGCCGCGGATGTAATGGGCGTTCCGGCGCTCGTCGTCGCGCGAACGGATGCGAACAGCGCCACGCTGCTGACCAGCGACATCGACGAACGCGATCACCCCTTCCTCACCGGCGAGCGGACCGCCGAAGGCTTTTTCAGGATCGAAGGCGGCGTCGATGCCGCCATCGCGCGCGGACTCGCGTATGCGCCATACGCAGATCTTCTTTGGATGGAGACGTCGACGCCCGACATCGGCGAGGCGCGGCGCTTTGCGGACGCGATTCACGCGAAGTATCCGGGAAAGATGCTCATGTACAACTGCTCGCCGTCCTTCAACTGGGCGCAGAAGTTGTCGGCCGAGGAGATCGCGAATTTCCAGCAGGAGCTGGGAGCGCTCGGCTACAAGTTCCAGTTCGTCACCCTAGCCGGGTTCCACGCGCTCAACTTCTCGATGTTCGAACTGGCGCGCCACTATCGCGACGAAGGGATGACCGCGTACTCGCGCATGCAGGAGTCGGAGTTCGCAGCCGAGGAGCATGGCTACACGGCGACGAAACACCAGCACGAAGTGGGCACGGGCTATTTCGACGAAGTGATGAAAGTGATCTCGAACGGACAGTCATCGACGACCGCGCTGGCCGGTTCCACCGAAGCCGCGCAGTTCAGCAGGAGACCGTGATGGAAGACATTCGCAATTACCGCATCGAGGAAGAGAAAGACGAACGCGACGAAGAGCGCGAATACGAAGGCGCGCAGCGCGACGAAGTGCCGTTCGAGATTCCTAGGGATTGACACTGTCATCCTGAGCCGCCGGAGGCATTGAGGCGCGAAGCGCCGAACGCCGCAGGACGGTGAAGGATCTCAAATTGCGCAACTCCGGATGAAACCCGCTGGGATTCAACGCAGCTTGGGAAGCTTGAGATCCTTCGGCGTCCTCCGGCATCTCCGCCTGCGGCTCCGTGCCTCCGGCAGCCTCAGGATGACAAAGGAGATTAGAAAATCATCTCTTCATCGCTGAGGCCGAAGTAGTGTCCGAGCTCGTGGATCACCGTCTCGCGGATCTGGCGATGCGCGTCGTCGCGCGAGCGGCTGACGCGCAGGATGGGGCCGCGGAAGATCGCGATCTGGTCGGGCATGCGGAACGAGTCGTAGCTCCGGCGCGTCATCGGCGTGCCGCGATAGAGGCCGAGCAGCTCGCTGTGTCCGTGATCGTGATCGTGGCCGTCGTGGAGAACGTCGAGATCCGAGGCGTTCGGCTCTTCTTCGACGACCACCACCACGTTGTCGAGCAGCTCGGCGAAACGCTCTGGGAGCGAGTCGAGCGCCTCTGCGACGAGGCGCTCGAACTCGGCGGGATTGACGGCCACTACCAGCCCGTAATGATGTTGAAGCCGGTCACCCAACCCTGCGTCGGGCGTTGGAACGGCTTGGCGGCGTAGAACTCGAGCGGGATGTAAGCGAGCAGGAGCCGAACGCCGGCGCCAGCGCTCACCACCGGCACGCGGTCGGTGGAGTTGTTGCGCGCGAAGCGCAGGTCGACGTGCTGATCGCTGCTCCATGCCGCGCCGGCGTCGACGAAGCCGAACAACTCCGTCGGGACGAAGCCGCTGGCCAGGCCGAACTGTTTCGTGCCGATCACCGGCACGCGCACTTCGAAATTCGCCACACCGATCTTCGAGCCGACCAGGCGGTCGAATACCGGGCACGCAGTCGCTGCCGAACCCGGCGTACGCACGCACTCCTCGGGACCGATCGAGCCGATGTTGTAGCCGTGGATCAGCGAGTCCTGCCCGATGTAGAGCGGCGAAAGCTTTCCGCTCTCCGAGTCGGTGCCGTAGCGGCCGTAGTAGATGCCGCGCACGGCGAACGTGACCGGGTTGAAGAAGAAGTACTTGCGCCAGTCGGCCAGCGCGGTCTGGAACTTCAGGTCGCCCGTGAGCGTCTCCAGCTCATAGCGATACCGAGTGCCGCGGACCGGCGACAGGAAGCCGAACACCGTACTGTCGCCGACGAACGCGGTGTTCGCGTGTGCGATGTTGTACGAGAAGTTGAACGGCGACTTCGCCGTCTCGTCGGAAATGATCGTGTTGCCGATGAAAACGACCGTTTCCTCTTCCAGCTTGAACGCCTGACGCTGAATGCCTGCCGAAAACTCGATTCGCCGCGTCTGGCTGAACGGATACTGCACGACGCCCGACACGTCATCGAAGCGCTGAATCTCGCGGTCCTGAACCACGACGTCGACCGGAGTCGGTACGCCGTTGATCGGGATCACATCAGAACCCACGAGGTTCGTCGCGGTGACGTACGGCAGATGCGTCGTGTCGATTCCCCAATTCAATCGATGCTGTTGATTGAGGTAGAAGACTTCGCCGGCCAACTGATCGGCGACGGTTCCTACGCCGGAACTGCCTCCGCCCTGGAAGGTGATGCCGACATTGTGGTAGCCGAGGATGTCGCTGTAATAGGCGCTGACGCTGCCGCCGACGCCGGTGCCGAACGAGCTGGTGCCGACGCCGATCGTCGGAGGCCCGAGGTAGGCGATGTGGAGGCTGGGATGGTACGTCGCCGGCGTGAAGGTCGTGTTGGCGGGGAGCAGGCCTTCGTCCGGTTTCTGGAGATAGGCGGTGATCGTCGAGCCGGTTCCGCGCAGCGGCGGAAGCTGTCCGGCGCGCGCGCTCGACGGCGCGGTATTCGTCGTCGCAACGGCGAGCGACGGCGGGTTCGGCGGCAGCTTGTAGATGTTGTAGTTGTCGCCCTCGTAGAGTGAGAAGGCGATGTCGCCGGTGCGCGTGGCGACGGAAAGCGCCGGCGCCAACTCGGTGATGCCGGAGACGCCCGTCTGCACGCGGGTGATGCGGCTGACCCGGCCATCCGGCGAGTAGCGATAGATGTCGGCCATCCCTTCCGGATTGGCGATGAAGTAAATGCTGCCGTCCGGACCGTACGCGGGATTGATGTTCTTGGCGTTCGAGAACAGCGGCAGGTTCTTGATCGAACCGCTGGCGACGTCGATCGTGGAGATGCGCGTTCCCTCGAAGTAAAGCGACTCGAGATTCGCTTCCGGACCTGAACCGCGGTCGGAAACGAACGCGATGGTCTTGCCGTCCGGCGAGAAAGCCGGCTGCATGTCGGCGTATTTGTCGTTCGTCAGCCGCCGCACTTCCTTCGACTCCGTGTCGAAGAGGAAGAGGTCGGAGACGCCCGTGGCCTGGCCGGCCAGGACGATGGTGCGATTGTCCGGCGACCACGCCACGTTCGTGATGGCGTCGATGCCGGGAACGCGCACGCTCTTGAAGTTGCGCGAGTCGACGTCGACGATGCCGAGGTAGTTGTCGCCCTTTTCGAAGGTGACGAAGGCCAGGCGTTTCGAATCAGCGGACCAACTGCCGGCCGAATCGATGAAGCGCAACGCTTCGTAGTGTCCGTTTCGGTCGGTCGAAGCGAGTTTGCGGATCACCTGCCCCGTTTGCGCGTCGGCCAGGAAAAGATCGATGTCGAAGATGGCGCGCGTGGAGAGGAAGGCGATGTACTTGCCGTCCGGGCTGTACGCCGGTCCGACGTTGAGATTGCCGCGCGTTCCGGCCTTGCTGCCGATGAGCGGCGTGCCGGGCTCCGAGGGGCGGTCGGCGACGATTGGCGCGTACATCTCGTGCGCCGATTCCTGCCAGTCGGTGAAAAGCTGTTTGGCCGGCACACCAAGCGCACGATCGAACGCGGCCTCGGGGCTCGTCAATCCGGCCGCGAGGAAGTAGCGGACGACGGCGTCGTCACCAAAACGACCGCCGATGTACGCGAGCAGCGCCTGGCCGTAGCGGTAGGGGAAGTAGTACGGATCGCGCTCGAGCTGACGCAGATTCGGGAGGTGGTTATGCACCTCGGCATCGCGAATCCACATCGCGGTCAGCGGATCGACGCGGCCTTTCGAGAAGTACTCGGCCATGCCTTCCACGATCCACAGCGGCATCATCTCCAGGTTGAAACGGCGCCGGTTGCTGGTGATGCCGGCGGCGATGTCGAACTGGAACACGTGCACCATTTCGTGGCCGATGACGTGATCGTTCTCGGCGTAGTCGCCGGTTAGCGGCAGGACCACGCGGTTCATGAACGGATCGGTGAAGCCGCCCGTCCCTTCGCCGATCATCTCCGGCGTAGTGGTGGTCTGCTGAAAGTCGGCGGAGTTGGCGTAGAGGACGATCGGCTTGCGGTTGAACGTGTGATTGAACGTCCGCGAGAGGCGCGTATACCAGCGCTCCGCCTGACGTCCGACGTCGTTCACCACGTCCGCTTCACGGTCGTAGTAATAAATGTCGAAGTGCTCGGTCTTGAGGACCTTGAAATCGAAGTGCTCCCACTGCACTTTGTTGCGCCCGAAGTACTGTGCGTTCAGCGATGTGGAAGCGAACAGAAGAAAGAGGAAAGCGACTGCGAGTTTGCGCATCGAAAGTACCTCTCCGTTTGAAAACTCTGAATTCTGCTTGTCCCGCCGGGCTGCAAAACCTCTGCCCCGGCGGAGCGCAATGCTACTCCTCGGAGGACCGGAGGCTGTTGCGAAGAGGTGAACGGGCGCGATTTAACGCCGAACTTATTTGTGGAGCAGCTTGAATGCATGCAGCCAAGTCCCGGAAATGACGCCGTGGACGACCCAGGCCATGCACATCGGCTCGAGGTAGCGCGACGCTTCGATGCCGCCGAGATCGACGACGCCCCAGCCGAATGCCTCGCACACCTGCGACACCAGTTTCTTCGCGTCGGCATCGTTGCCGCCGATAAACATGTCCGGCGGTCCGCCCGGCAGGTCGGGCTTGAAGAACAGCGGATTGCCGACGGTGTTGAAGGCTTTCACCACGCGCGCGTTCGGAATGAAGCGCTGAATCTGTTCGCCGAGGGAGTCGGTGTGGCCGACCGCGAGCCGGGGCGCGCCGCCGCTGAAGTCGAGTGGATTGGTGGCATCGATCACGACTTTGTGATCGAAGTTCTGCTTGCCGGCCGTCGAAATCGCTTCCTCGGTAGCCATGCCGTGCGTAGCCAGAACGATCAGATCGCCCGCACGCGCCGCATCTTCGAACGTCCCGCTGGTGACGCGATCTCCCTCGCCTCCAACAAAGTCGCTCAACTTCTCCGGCGACCGCGAGCCGATCACGACGTCATGTCCCAACGCCCCAAACGCCTTCGCGAATGACTTCCCGACGTCGCCCGATCCGAGGATTCCAACCTTCACGTTTTTCATGAAGGGAAGTTTAGCGCGAAGTCTAAAGGGAATCGGTTTCACGCGGAGGCGCGGAGAGGCGGAGAAAGACTTTTTTCTCCGCGTCCTCCGCGCCTCCGCGTGAAAAGCTTTTGACTCAATCCAGCAACTGGATTCCGCCCGTCACCGGCTTCGACGCGGCGGCGGACGGGGATCCCGATTCGATCATGTGCGAGAGGAAGAGATCGGTGTCGGGCTTCTCGTCGGGGGTGAAGCCGATGACGAGGTAGCGCTGCGGTTGCGGGAGGTATTTGTAGGCGTGGCCCCACGGATCGTGGAGCAGCGACGGGGAGATGTAGACCGGCGTCAGCTCCTGCAGGCGCGCGGGGAGGTGTCCGTTGACGAGGTTGAACGCTTCGACTGCCTGGCCGATCTGGCCGATGCGCTGGATCGAGATCGCTTTGCGCGATTCCTCGACGGACGACGAGCGCTGCGCGGCGCCGAGCGGGTTCAGTGCGTTCAGCGGATTGCGGAACGACGTGGCCAGCGAAACGATGGCCAGCAGCGCCAGCACGGCCACGAGCGGGAGCGGCACCGGTGTTTCCGCGACGTCCGTCTCGTCAAGCGGCGTCGCCTGCGCGAGGACTTCCGCGGCCGCGCTTCCGCGCACTTCCTCGATCAGGTCGCGCGTGAGCAGCTCGTAGAGCGCCTTGGCGGTGTCGAACTCGGAGAACTTCGACAGCTCCATCACTTCGCGCACGCTGGTCGTGCCGTCGACGAGGTCGTAGATCACCTTCTCTTCGCGCGAGATGCGGATCTTGTCGCTGATGATCTGACGGCGGCGGCGCATGTTCGTCGAGTCGGAGCCGTCGAAATCGATTTCGTCCGCGTCTTCCGCGCCGACCACCACGATCTCCTGGTCGGTCAGCTTCTTGCGGAAGACCATGTCGTACGAACGGATGCGCTTCTCGATGATCGGCCACTCGTCGATCATCCGCGCGCCTTCCATCAGGATCGACTCGGCAGTGACCGGCACGACGTAATCGCGGTCGTACTCGATCGTCGTCTCCTGCGAGAAGTGGTAGTCGCCGTCCTTCCAGCGGAAGAGACGGAAGACGATCTGCATGATCTGAAGCTGGAGCGCCTGCTTGAGCGCGTCGACCGAGATGATCCCGTAGTGCACGAGGATGAAGCCGAGGCGCTGCAGCGTCTCCTTCTGGATCTCGAGCGCGCGATTGAGCTGATCCTGCGTCAGGAGTTCACTGCGGATCAGGACGTGGCCGAGGCGATTTTCGAGTCGATGGCTCAACGAATCGGCGCCGACGACTTTGCCATCGAGAAACGTGACCGTGACCGTGTCGTCCTTTGCGCGCAGCGTCAGCACGCCGGTCTTCCGCTGCAGCCCGATGAGCTGGAAGATGTCGGCCAGACTGAAATCTTTGAGTGTGCCTTCGAGTGCCATGACTTACGCCGTAGCGCGCCTCCGGTAAATCGGAAGCGTGATGAAAATCCAGAGAATGATCGCGAGCACGATAGCCACGATGCGAACGAACAGTTTCGCAGCGTCTCCCGGCGCGAGCACCGGAGCGAGCCGGCCCGACAGAAGCGCCAGCGAAACGAAAAATACGAAGACGAACGCCGCGAGCGCTCCAAAGAATGTCCGCCCTTCGATGAAGTGCGCGGACCCGGGGAGGAACGTGGCCAACCAGCGATTGCGCGTCAGCGTGCTCTCCTGATGTTCGCTGACTTCTTCGAGCTTGGCGCGCTTGGTGGCCATCGAAACGCCGTCGCGCTTCAGGTAGATGTGGATGCATTGCGTGCAGAACGTGGCGCTTTCGTGCGCCGACTTGCAGCGCGGGCAGAACGTCCGTCCGCACTTGATGCACGCGCCGGCGTACCCGGTCTTGCGGCGGATGAAGTGCACGATCGGCGCGAGGAGAATCGTCAGAATCGCGCCGAGCGTCAGCGGATTGCGGATGCTTTCGGCGGCGTCGAACCACGCGTAGTTTCCGAAGAGCGACCGCGCCACCCCTCGGCGCGCGATGCTCGACGACACGCTCCACGCCTGCGCGATGGTCGGGTGATAGAGCACCACTTTCTGCGCCGGCGGCTGCGATGAAATCCGCTCGATCGATGCGCTGTCGATCTGCTTGGCGCGATCGAGCTTCTGCGCCTGCTGATCGAATTTGTACAACTCGCCGAGCGCGACGGAATCGTCGTAAAACGCGATCGCCAGTTTCGGATCGAGCACCTCGGCTTTGTTGTACTCCGTCACCGCGGTAGCGAAGTCATTGTTGAAAAAATGCAGGTTGCCGAGGTTGACGTGCGCGCCGGCGGAATCGCGCAACTCCGCCGAGCGGTGATAGTGCTGATTGGCCTGCTGCTCGTTGCTGTCCTGAAGATAGAGGTTGCCGATCAGCAGATGGAGCGTGGCGTCGTCGGGAACGATGTTGATCAGCTCCTGCATGCGCCGAAGCGCATCCGGCTGATAGCTGCGCTCGTTGCCGGCGATCGCCGACATCACCACGGGACTGTCGACGCCGGCGATCCAGTGCGAGGTGAGATCGAGCAGCACGGGCGCGGATGCGAGGAGCAGCGAGAACGCAACGATCAGAATGCGCTCGCCGCGTTTCGCGTAGCCGAAGAAAATGATGAACCAGTAGAAGACCAGCCAGACCGGACCGAGCCAGAGAAAAATCGGCAGGAAGAGCAGGGCGAAGGCGAGCACCGAAACGGAGCCGCCGTGCATCCGCCCGCCGAGGATTTCGCGGAAGTCATGAGTCATGGCGTGGCCGTAGCGGACGAAGAGCGCGATGGCGAAGATGGCCGCCGTCAGCGCGATGGCCAGCAGGATCGTGATCAGAAAATCGGCGCGGCTCAGAAGCCGTGAGCGGTAGTTGCGGAGAATGTTGGCGAAGCCACGAAAGATGTTCGTCAGCGCGACTCCGAAGTTCTTGGAGTCGGAGGCATCGTCCGCGCGCATGAAGGCGACGGCTGGCGAGTAAGGATCGAGCGCATCGGCCGCTTTGGTGCCCCATTCGGCTCCGGATTTGTTCCCCTGCTTCGCCGCCTGGCGCGACAACGCGCCGGCCGACATCGCGTACACCGGATACGTTCGAATGCCGAGCGATTTGCCGGCCTCGGTGAGCTGCGTGGTCTTCTTGCTGGCCGCGTCGGCGTTGCCCGAATCCGCCGCCGCCGTCGCCTGCGGCCAGATGTCGCGCGGCGCAAGCTCCTCCGCCCGTGCTGCCAGGGAGCCGAGGCACGCGGACGCCGCGAGGAGCGCAATGAGGCGGAGTTTCATGTGAGGCTTTTCGTTCGCTGCACGAACGCGAGCTTCAATTCTCCAAGATGCGTCGAGAGGAAATCGTCTTCGTCCGGCGTCAGGTTGCCCGCCGTCTTGTCTTTGAGCATGGTCACCATCTCGATCATCTGCCGCGCCGCGGCGACGTCGATCTTCGGCTTCTGCCCGTATGGATCGCGCAGCATGCCGAGCGAGACGTAGGCCTGCGCGATCAGCGGCTCGACGAAGTCGGCGAACGGAGTGCCGGGATTCTGCGCTTTGTCGGCGATCGATTTGTTGCGCCGCTCGCCGCCCGGAGGCGGTTGCGGATCTGGATTCTGACGCCGTTCCGCCGGTGCTTCCCTCGGAGCAGCCGGCTTGTCGGCCGGTTGCTCGGGCGGCTTCGTCGCTACTGGATCCGCCGCCTTGATCTCCTCCCGAAATTCTTCGCGAATCTCCCCCTCGGCGGTGAAGATTCGCTTGTCGGTGACTTTGATCTCGGATTTCGGTTTGTCGGTCATTGTCGTCAGTAGTTTAGGCAGTTCCGGGGACCGGAAACGATATAGCAAGTGCGCGCTTCCCGCTACCGCCGCTACAATCCGCGCCCTCGCCGATGCGCATCTTTCAGATCCTCGAGTTCAATCAGTTCAACACCGGTTCGGTGCACCAGATGTTTCAAGCCGCGGCCGGTTTGCGCGAGCGCGGGCACGAGGTGACGATCGTCAGCCGCCCGGATGCGGTACTGGAGTCGAAGGCCGCCGAGGCGGATGTGCGATTCGTCGGACTGCCGATGAGGCACGAGTTCGACGTCATCAGCGCCTGGAAGCTCGGCAGGCTTTTTCGCGACGTGAAGCCGGACGCGGTGCACGTGCACAAAGGCGTCGCGCACTCGCTGGCGCTCGCGGCGACGTTCCTGCAGCCGGTGCGCGCGTTCGTGGTCAATCGCGGCGTGTCGTTTCCGCTCGACGTCTGGAATCGGATCAAGTACCGGACGCGGCGAGTGTCGCGCGTCGTGACCGTGTGCGAGCAGATCAAGGATGTGATCGTCTCCAGCGGTCGTCTTCCTCCGGAAAAAGTGGTGGTGATCTATGCGGGAACGGACGTGGCGCGATTCGATCCCGACAAATGGGATGCGCGCGCGTTTCGCCGCGAGAAAGGGATCGCCGACGATCGCTTCCTCATTGCGCAGGTCGGCGTGCGGACGTGGAAAGGTTGGAAGGAGTTGATCGATGCCGTGGCCTCGATCCTTCCGACGCATCCGACGGCGCATCTGGCGCTGATCGGTTGCCGGAACGCGAACGAACAGGCCGAGGTCGATGCGTATGCGCGCGAGCGCGGCGTGGCGCCGCACGTCACGGCGATCGAGTATCGCGACGACATGCCGAACGTTTTCGCGTCGTGCGATCTGGTCGTCGACGCGTCGTGGGCCGGTACCGGCATCACCGGCACGATCCGCGAGGCGATGGCCATGCGCAAGCCGGTCATCGCGACGGACTGCGGCGGAAATCGCGAGCTCGTGTCGTCGCCCGAGGTGGGATGGCTGATTCCGGCGAAAGAAGTGGCGCCGCTGGCGCGCGCGATCGCCGAGGTGATCGACGACGAGCCGCGCCGCACGCGCGTGGCCGCGAACGCGCGCGAGCACGTGGTGCGCGGGTTTTCGAAAGAGCTGCGGATTACGCGGCTGGAAGAGTTGTACACCAGCATCCTGGGAACGCGGGCGTCTCGCCCGCTGTGACACACACCGCGGCTTGAAAAAGCGGGCGGGACGCCCGCGTTCCCAGGTTAGAAGCCGCCGCTCATGTACTTCCACTGCACGATCTTCTCGTTGATCTCGCGCAGACGGCGGCTGATCATCCGGCAGAGAAGATTCAGGAACTGCAGCGACGCGTGCGGGTCCATCGACAGGATCTCGTTGAGCGTGGCGCGGTCGATCGAGAGCACGGTCGCGTCGCCGTCGTGCGCTTTCGCGTCGGCGGAGCGCGCCTTGTCGTCGATCAGCGCCATCTCGCCGAAGAAGTCGCCGCGGTCGAGCACGGCCAGCGCTTCTTCGCCGACGCCCGGGATGAATTTCGAGATGCGCACCCGGCCGTCCAGGACGATGTAGAGCTTCTCGCCCCGTTCCCCTTCGCGAAAAACCATCGACCCGTCGCTGAAGCGCTCCTCGCTCGAGAACGTCGCCAGCAGCTTCATTTCACCGGCGGACAGGCCGCGCTCCTTGAATAGATCGACCTTGTCTTCCGACTTGACGGTGACCTGCTGCGTCTCGCGCGTCCCCTCGACGCGTTTGCGGCCCTGACCCTTTTTGGCGTCCTCCTGGAAGAAGAGCTTGAGCTGCTCGTTGGCGTCGCGCACTTTCTCGGTGAGCGAGCGCCAGAAAGCCCAGTGCAGGCCGACGGCGAGCTGCTTGTCTTCGTCCATGAGCTGGTCGAGCGCGCTGAAGGAGAAGGTGAAGCAACTCGACGGCACGACGGCCACGGCGTCGCTGGAGCGATGCGTGCGGTCGATGAAATTCATCTCGCCGAAGATCGTGCCGGACGTGAGCGACCCGAGGATTTGCGGACCGAACGGAGTGTCCTTGCGGACGTCGATGCGGCCGTCTTTGACCACATAGAAATCCATCGACCGGTCTTCTTCGCGAAAAACGTAGCCGCCCGCTTCGAGCGCTTCCACGCGCGCGAACTTCGAGAGGCGGATGAGCTGCTCGTCCTTGATGTGTTGAAACACGGCCAGCGCGCGCAGGTCGGCGGCCATGGTGATGAGGTTGTCGCGCGTCTCGGCGTCGCGCGTGATCTTCTGAATGATCTCGCGCAGCCCTTTTTTCGATTCGACTTTGAAGAGGTTGTCCTTGCGCAGCTCGAGCCTCTCGGTGCAGAGCTGTAGCTGCTCGACGCGCTGCTTGATGCGCGCGTTCAGCTCCTTGGTCTCGATGTTCTCCATCCGCTTGAGCGTGTTGATCATGCGCCGCACCGGCTCGGTGCTCTCTCCCTTCTGGTCGGTGGAGAGGAGAAAGGCGTCGACGAAATCCTCCAGCGCGCGGTCGAAATTGCGCAACTCGAATTCGACGCGCCCGGAAATCTCGGCCAGTCCGCGGTCGAACGGATTGAGCTTGCGCGCCTTGACGATCTCGTCGCGCGCGGCGTCCCACTCGCCCTGCGAGTAGTGGAGGCGCCCGAGGATTTCGTAAGGTCGGTAGCTGTTCGGCGTCTTCAGCTTGGCGATCTCGAGCAGCTCGATGGCCTTCGAAGTCTGATCCTTGGCCATGTAGTACTGCGCCAGTCCGACGTATTGCGAGGCGTCGACTTCGTCGCGAGCCCGCAGCGCTTCGACCTCCTGTTTCACACTCTCGAACCGCGACGCCTCGGCCTGCGACTTGAGGTCGCGTGCGCGCGCAAGGTTGATGCGCACGGCCACGGAACCGGGCTTGAGCTTCTCCGCCATCTCGTACAGGTGGATGGCTTCGTCGTACATCCCCTGATCGGCGTAGCGCCGCGCCAGCGCGACGAGGTCGTCGGCATCGATGGGAATGCTCCCCTCCGCGGCAACGGTGCGGAAGCGCGTTCGTGCGGTTGCGACCGGGGTTTCGGCCATGGGCGAGCGCATATTATGGCCTTCGGAATGTCGAATGTTGAAAGGAAGCGGTGGCTGGTCATCTGCTTCGCAGCTTTTTATTCAACGTTCCCATTGGCCGCGCAGACGGCGCCCCAGTTCCAGCCCGCGCTGCCCGGCTACGACTACTCCTTCCCGCGCGATCACGGCACGCACGACGACTACAAGACCGAGTGGTGGTACTACACCGGCCATCTCGACACGGACGCCGGCAAACGCTACGGCTTCGAGCTGACGTTCTTCCGCGTCGGCGTCGTGCCGCCGGGAACCGATCCGAAAACGCGATGGGATCTGCGCAATCTCTCGCTCGCGCACTTTGCGATCACCGACGTCGCCGCGAACGACTTCCGTTACTACGAGAAGCTCAATCGCTCGTCGCCCTTCACCGCCGGCGCTGCCGCGGGAAGGCTCGACGTCTTCAACGAAGGATGGCGCGCGGTCACCCTCGCCGACGGTTCGTGGCGCATCATCGGTTACGGCGGCAAGGACGCCATCGATCTGGTCATGACGTCGCGCAAAGCACCGGCCATCCACGGCGAGAACGGCGTCAGCGTGAAGGCCGAGGGGCCGGGATACGCGTCGCATTACTACTCGATGACGCGCCTCGAAGTGCGCGGCCGCGTGAACGGTGCGAGCTGTCACGGCGCGGCGTGGATGGATCACGAGTTCGGCAGCTCCGGCCTTCGCGAAACGCAGCAGGGTTGGGATTGGTTTTCCGTCCAGCTCGACAACGACGCGGAGCTGATGCTGTACCAGATCCGCCGCAAAGACGGCACGCCCGATCCCGCTTCGTCCGGCTCGCTGATCAGCAGCGAGGGCAACGTCATCCACCTCCGCCGCGAGCAGATTTCGATCACGCCGGTGAGCTCGTGGCACTCGAAAAAATCGAACGCAACGTACCCGATGGGCTGGCGCATCGCCGTCCCTTCGTTCGGCATCGCGTTGACGCTGCAGCCGGTGATGAAAGAGCAGGAGCTGGTCACCAACAGCTCCACGCACGTGACGTACTGGGAAGGCGCCGTCGACGCCGCCGGGACGTTCGGCAATGTCGCCGTCAACGGGCGGGGGTACGTCGAGATGACAGGATATGAAAGGGCGTTTCGGGCACCTTGAGAGGAACAGGACGCTTCATGTCCAGGTTTGACACCAATGACGACATTGACTAGATTTCGTCGCCAATCACCCCTCCTGCTTCGGCGGAGGGCGCGGGGCCGCTGAAAGGCGGCCTCTGCTTTTTGTGCGCAAAACGTACGTTTATATCGACGGCTTCAATTTCTACTACGGTTGCATCCGCAACTCGCCGTACCGGTGGCTCGATCTCTTCAAGTTCGCGCAGGCCATGCTGCCGGAAGAATGAAGTGATCCGCGTGAAGTACTTCACCGCGATCGTTAAGCCGTCTACGAGCGATCCCGCGAAAGTGATCCGTCAGCGGACATTTCTCCGTGCTCTCGGCACGATTCCGCAGGTCGAAATCTTTCTGGGTTCATTTCAAGCGCATCCTGTGAAGCGGCCCAAGGCCGACGGCTCGGGCAGCGTCGAGGTCATTGACATGAAAGAGAAAGGCTCGGACGTCAACCTTGCTACCGAGCTTCTCGTCGACGGTTTCACGAACACGTACGACGTCGCGGTCGTCATTTCCAATGATTCCGATCTTGTCGCTCCCATCCGCGCGGTACGCACGAAGTTGAGCAAAACGGTCGGCATCATCAATCCACATCAACGACAGTCCGTAGAACTACGCGCATGTGCCAGTTTCGTCAAAGAAGTTCGTACGTGGACGCTCGCACAGTCTCTTCTTCCCGACGTTGTCTACGATCCGAATGGTGCGATCCACAAGCCCGCGGCTTGGTAGCTGGAGGATTTCCGAAGCATGATCATTGCTGCACTTGCCCTCTTCGCTGTGCTTCAGTCGCAGATCACGACGATCGCCGCGCAGACCGATGCAACGGTCGGCGTCGCTGCGATCGACATCGAATCGGGCCGCCGCGTCAGCATTCATGGCGACGACCACTTTCCGATGGCCAGCGTTTTCAAGTTTCCGGTCGCGCTTGTGGTTCTGCAGCGCGTCGATGCAGGCGAGCTCAAACTTGACGACGCGATCACGATCCAGCCGAAGCAGTTCTCGCGCGGCCATAGTCCGCTGCGCGATTCCGCGAACGGCAAGCCTGTCACGGCGACCGTGCGCCGTCTCGTCGAGCTGATGGTGGTCGAAAGCGACAACACCGCCGTCGACTACTTCATCCGCCGCCTCAGCGGTGCCGCCATCACCGCGCGCATTCGCGCCCTCGGCGGCGACGGTGTCCGCGTCGATCGTCCGGAAAACGACATCGCCGAAGCGATCCAGGCGCATGGCATCGCCGCCTACGTCCGCGATGCACGCGATACCGCCACGCCCGACGGGATGGTTCGGCTGCTGGCCGCGTTCGCGAAGCGCAAAGACGGTCTCACGCCCGCCAGCCACGACCTCCTCATGCATTTCATGACCGCGTCGCATAACCCGATCCGGCTGGCGTCAGCGCTTCCGCCGGGCACCATCGTCGCGCACAAGACCGGAACGATGCCTGGCGTCTTCAACGATGTCGGCATCATCACCTCGGCCGACGGCAAGCACCACATCGCCATCGCCGTCTTCACGAAGAAATTGTCTCCGCAGAATGAGGATGTGGCGCTGCGCGTGGTGGGACAGATCGCTCGCGCGGTTTACGATGATTTCGCGCGGTGAAATCCGCAGATTACGCAGATGGACGCAGATTCGAGCTTCGCAATCTGCGAATCTCCGCCACGAGCTGATCCCGCGCGCTCTTTCCTTTTTGCACGCAGGCGGCAACCTTTGACTGCAGCTCGCGCCGGTCGTCGGCGGAGATTTCTTTTGAGGTCAGGACCAGGATCGGGATGCGTGCCGTCGACGGATGGTCTTTGAGCAGGCCGGCTACTTCGAAGCCGCTCATGCCGGGCATCATCAGGTCGAGGATGATCACGTCCGGCGTGTTGGCTTTGGCGGCGGCGAAGCCGGTCTCGCCGTTGAAGGCGCTTTCGATCGTGTAGCCGAGGCGGGTCAGCTCTTCGTCGAGAAGTTCGTGGAGCGACGTGTCGTCGTCGATGAGCAGTAGGCGCGTTTTCGATTGGTCCGACGTCGTCAATTGACGGACGCGATTGAGCAGGCGGTCGCGGTCGACCGGCTTGACGAAGTAATCGTCGGCGCCAAGGGCCACGCCGAGGTCGCGTTCGTCGACGCGGGAAATGATCACCACCGGGATGTCGCGCGTAGAAGCGTCGCTCTTCAGCGTTTTGAGCACTTCCCAGCCGTCGATGCCGGGGAGCACGAGGTCGAGCGTGACCGCAATCGGACGGGCCTCGCGCGCGAGGCGGAGCGCTTCGTCGCCGTGGCGCGCGCGGACGGAGAGGTAGCCGGCGGAATTGAGCGCGGTGGCGATCAGGTCGTAGGCGTGGGCGTCGTCCTCGACCACCAGCACGCGTTCGGCGCGCTGCTCGGACGGGACCAGCTCGGGAACGCGGCTCACCACCGCGGCGCGCGAATGGATCGGCAGCGTGAAGGAGAAGGTGCTGCCGTTGCCCGGCGCGCTGTCGACGCGCACCCAGCCGCCCTGGAGCTGCACGAACTTTCTGACCAGCGCCAGACCTAGGCCGGTTCCGCCGAACTGGCGGCGCTCGCTGCCGTCGATCTGGCGGAACTCTTCGAAGATCACGTCGTGATTTTTCGGATCGATGCCGATGCCCTGGTCGCGCACGGAGATGGTGATGGTCTCGTCCACGTGCATCGCGCCGATCGTGATCGGCGACCCGGCGGGCGAAAACTTCATCGCGTTCGAGAGCAGGTTGTAGAGGATCTGCTTGAACTTGGCGAGGTCGGTCTCGATCGGAGGCAACGCGTCGTCGGCTTCGATGACGAACGTCGGCATTTTCGTCTTGGCCATGCCGCGCATGACGGTGCAGACGCTCTCGATGACGGGACGCACGTCGAACTTTTCGGCGAAGACCTCCATCTTGCCGGCCTCGATTTTCGAGAGGTCGAGGATGTCATTGATGATGCCGAGGAGGTGCTGGCCGGAGGTGAGGATGTGGCGGAGAAAGACGACGTGTTTCGGATCGATCGTGCCGTGCAGACGTTCGATCAGGATTTCCGAGAAGCCGATGATCGAATTCATCGGCGTGCGCAGTTCGTGGCTCATGTTCGCCAGGAACTGGCTCTTCAGCCGGTCGGCCTCCTGAATGCGCCGGCTGGCCTCCTCCAGTTCGTCGCCTCTTCTCTGCAGTTCCTCGGTGAGCCGCGTGAGCTCGGCCAGTTCGCGCGCCTGTTCGTTTTCGAGTTGGCGGATCACCAGCCGCTTCTGCTGCAGGTTGGCGATGCCGCCGAGGAAGACGAATGACGCGCCGAAAAGGAAGAGCATCCGCGCGACGGCGAGGAGAAGAACGTCATTGACGAACCACGCCTGTCCGATCGCCATCAGCACGACGATGTAGGCGACGGCGTTGAGGATGCTGACGATGTACGACGCGCGCTTGCCGACCGCGAAGGCCGTCGCGGCCGCCGAGGCCAGATACCAGATGAACCACGGACTGTTGCTTCCGCCGGTGCCGTAGACGCCGATCGACACGAACAGCAGATCGGCGCCGATCCAGATCGGATTCAGGATTTCACGCGCGATTCCGCGCCGGAAGAGCGCGTACATCGCCGCTGGACAGGTCAGCGAAATGAGCCACACCGCGGTTGCCGCAGCGATGTCGAGGACGAAGACGCCCAGCGCGTGGCCGGCCAGCGCCGTGACGAACGCCGCGGTGTAGGCCAGCGCATGGCTCTTCTGCACTGCGAGATCGAAGCGCAGCACGCTCTCGCGATCGGATGGCATAGGGATGGAGAGAAGTTTACGCCCGAAACGTGCGAGCGTGTTTGCCGCGCTACGCCAACCGTTTCAGTGCACGATCCAGGTCGCCCAACCGATCGCGATCGCAGCAAGCGCCGACAAAATCACAGGCGGAGGGAAGAAGTATCGCCAGCTGAGGAAACAGCTCACCAGCTGCAGCACGCAAAGCGACCAGCCGATGACGCCGACCGCCTGAGGTGCGGTGCGAGCGAGTGAGGACAAGTTCCAGGCAACGATCGCCGAGAAGAGAAGGAACGCCGTAATCGTCAGGCCGAATCCTTTGTAGAAGCCGCCGTACGTGTATTGCTTTCCGCCGTAGTCGAACCGGACGTTGTTCATGCCGTCATGAACCGCCAACCCCTCGGCGGAAGCGGGCACGAACGTGAGAAACCCGACCGTGTGGCCGGCAGCAAACAGCACGAGCATCACGGCAGCGAATCGATAGAGAACCGTAGGAGACATTGGTAACGCATCCTCCTCTGCACGACTGATTCGTCTCTGCGCGGTGGGCTATCGATCCTGCTTGAACAACTCCGTCTTCGGCAGCGACTGGCCTAGCGTGATGCCGTCGAGCGTCACGCCGAGGAAGGCGATGCACATTTCGTCAGTGGTCTGTTCGCCCCACGAAACGGCCTTTGGCGGATTGTTCGGATTGCGCCAGTTGCCTTCCGAATTGTCGTAAGTCGCTTCGAGCGACACCTTCGTGTGATACGGAATCGGTATCGGCTCGCTGAAGCGGTACTGCCCCTGCCAGTTGAAATCCCAATCGTCGACGTTGATCAGGCACTTCGTCTCGCCGTTGATCAACGTTGCGGTCACGTTCATCTTGCGGCCGAGCAGGTGCATGTGCGGGGCGATGAGGTAAAGGTGCGCCGGCCAGCCGACGGTGTACGACGCGGGCACCTTGTAGCTGGCGTCGCCCGGCGGAATGGTGAAGTCCTGATTGATCAACGGCAGGATGTAGAGGAGCTGCTTCGGCTTTTTCTTCGCGTAGTAAATGCCGATCTGGGTCTGGTCCGGGATGGTCTTGATGCCGTGCGGGTGATAGTGAACCTGAAGCACGACGCGCGACTGCGCCGGCAGCGAAAGCGCCACATCCTCGGGGAGCACGACCGGACGAGCGCCCGGAGCCCATCCGCCCAGAGTGGTCGCGCCGAGGCTTGAGGCGGAAATCGTGAAGCCGGGGCCGCCGAACGACGTGTAGCCCGGACCGGCATCGGCCTCGTCCAGCTTCTGCGAGTCGCCGGTCGTGTCGATGTAGGCGATGACGTGATGCACCGTCTCGCGGTCGCCGGGCTTGATGTCGATGGCCGAGACGTACATGTCGGCCGGAAGATTCGTCGGAATCGGGAAGCAGCGGTACATGTCGCCAGTCACCGGCGGCTTATAGGCCTCGGGGTACGACAGGATGAGGTCGGGCTGGCCGAGCGCCCACCCGCCGTCGAAGTTTTTCGGCTCCGGAAGATCGGCGAGGTTCCCCTGCGGCGCGCCGTTGTCGACCCACTTGGAGATCGTGTCGATCTCGTCCTGCGCGAGCACGCGGGCGTCGGCGAAATCGCCGCACGCGGGCGTCGGCTTCCACGGCGGCATCTGGCGCGTCTGCGTCATGTACTTGATGGCGTCCGCGTGCGGCGCGGCGTCGGCGTACGTCATCAGCGAGAACGGCGCGATGTCGCCGGGGTGATGGCAGGTCTGACAGCGGTTCTGAAAAATGCGGACGACTTCGTTGCTGAACGTCGGACCGTTCGTCACCTGCGCCGGCGGCGGATGCAGCACGGCGCGCTGCCGCGCCGCGACGAGCGCGAAAACGAAGGCGGACGCGAGAACGATACGGCGCATGTTGGGAGACGCAACATCATACGCCCGGGACCATTCCCGGCTTGTCTTTGTGCGTTTTGATGACGCCGCCGTCGAACGCGATCTTTCCATCGACCATCGTCAGGACGCTTTGGGTGTCGGGAAGGGCATCGGCCGAAACGGTGAAGATGTCCTGCGACAACACCGCGAGGTCCGCGACTTTGCCGGCCGCGATCGTTCCCTTTTCGTTTTCGGCGAACTCCGCGAATGCACCGCCGCGGGTATACGCGTCCACCGCTTCTTCGCGCGTAATCGCTTCGCCTGCATTGCCGGGCATCGTAGTGACGAGCATGAGATTCAGGCCCGGATTCATCGGACCGTCCGAACCGATCGCCAGCGGAATGCCCGCTTTCAGCAGCGATTTCGCCGGCATGTACGGACCCTTCGGATACGCCGAACGCGCCATGACGTGCGCCGGATTGACGACGACCACCACGCCGAATTCTTTGGCGAGCGCGATGAGGTCGGGATGAAGCCCATCCCCATGTTCGAAGCGCACCCGTTTCTTGCGCCACTCCTCGGCCGGTCCGACCGCGCGCATGGCGTCGAAGATCGCGGCAGCCGTGCGGTCGCCGGCGACGTGGAGCAGCGTCTGCTCTTTCGAGTCGAACGCTTCCTTCATGATCACTTTCAACTCATCGGGCGAGAAGTTGAGCTTCCCCATCTTGTCCGTGGTGCCGGGATACGGCGTGCGCACCGCGGCGCCCTGCTCGACCGGCGTGCCGTCGAGGATCCACTTCGTGCCGCTGATGATCGACAGCGGCCGTTCGCGCGATGTTGTCGGCAGCGTGGCGCCTTCGCTCGTATCGCGCGCGGCGGTCTCGCTCACCGGAATGCGGATCATGCGGATGCGGATGGGCGCCGGTCCGTGCCGTTCCACTTTTTCGTAGCGCGTGAGCGATCCCATCGACATGTTCTGGATCGACGTGATGCCGAATCCGAGGGCCTGGTCAGACCAGGTCTTGAGCTGATCGATGGCGTCGGTATCGGAAACGCTGTCCGCCAGCCGCCGTTCCGCGGCCCAGCCGGCGTACTCGAACATTTTTCCGGTCAGGTGATGGCTCGCGTCGCGCTCGAACGAACCGCCAGCCGGATCGACGGCCGTGTCACGGATGCGCAAGGCGTTCATCGCCTCGCCATTCATGATCGTTCCGTGGCCGGTCCATTCGTTCAGGATGACTTTCCGGTGCCCGGCCACTTTGTCCAGCGCCTGCGCCGTCACGGCTGGATCGGCGAGCAGCTTCGGACCGATGGTGCCGTAGATCCAGATGTCGTCCGGGTTTTCGTCTGCTGCGTTGGCGAGGGCGGCGCTGACCAGCGGCCACGTCGCATCCTGATCGATCGACAACGTGAACCCTTCAGGGCGCGGTCCCTGATGCGTATGTGCGTCATTGAAGCCGGGAACGACGACGCGTCCTCCGGCATCGATGCTGTTGGTCTTGTCGTTCGCCATCGCCGTGATCGCGGCGTTGGTGCCGACCGCCACGATCTTGTTGTCCCGAATGGCCACGGCTTCGGCGAATCGATGCGCGGGATCGCCGGTGAAGATTTTCGCGTGATGGATGATGACGTCGGGCGCGCTCTGGGCGAGCACGGCGACAGGAACCAATGCAACGACCGCAACGAGCAGAGCACGTTTCATGATGTCCCTCTGCCCGGAAGTTTACCGCGAGCCGTGCCGCCTAAACGTTCTCGACGATTGCCCTGCCGAATTCGCTCGTGGACACTTTCGTCGCCCCCTGCATCTGCCGCTCGAGATCGTACGTAACCTTCTTCTGGGCGATCGTTTTGGCGATGGCGCGCTCGATGGCGTCCGCGGCCTCCCACCACTTCATGTGCCGCAGCATCATCACGCCCGACAGAATCAGCGAGCCGGGATTGATCATGTCCTTGCCGGCGTATTTTGGCGCGGTTCCGTGCGTCGCTTCGAAGATGGCCACTTCGTCCGATTCGTTCGAGCCCGGCGCCATGCCCAGACCGCCGACCTGCGCCGCGAGAGCGTCGGAGAGATAGTCGCCGTTGAGATTCGTCGTGGCGATGACCGAATACTCGCTCGGCCGCAGCAACACCTGCTGGAACATCGAGTCGGCGATGCGATCCTTGATGACGATCCGCCCGCCGGAGCCGTCGACGCCAACCTCGGACTCGGGAATCGTGACGTCGCCGAATTCGTCACGCGCAAGCTGGTAGCCCCAATCCTTGAAGCCGCCCTCGGTGAACTTCATGATGTTGCCCTTGTGCACGAGCGTGACCGAGTCGCGCTTCGCGGCGATCGCGTACTCGATCGCTTTGCGCACCAGCCGCTTCGAGCCAAACTCGGAAACCGGCTTGATGCCGATGGCCGAGCCTTCGCGGATCTTGCTGCCGCCGCGCCGTTCGAGCGCGTTCAGGAATCCGATGATGTTGCGCGCGCCCTCGGACTCCGCAGGCCATTCGATGCCGGCGTACACGTCTTCGGTGTTCTCGCGGAAGATGACCATGTCCACTTTGCCCGGCTCTTTCACGGGCGAAGGGACGCCTTCGAAGTAGCGCACCGGCCGCACGCACGCGTACAGATCGAGCACCTGCCGCAGCGTGACGTTCAGCGAGCGGATGCCGCCGCCGACCGGCGTCGAAAGCGGACCTTTGATGGAAACGCGGTAGTCGCGGATCGCATCGAGCGTCGCCTGCGGCAGATATTCGCCCGTCGCCGCAAAGGCCTTGTCGCCGGCGAGTACTTCGAACCAGTGAAACTTTTTCTTGCCGCCGTAGACCTTGGCCACCGTCCCGTCGAGGACGTATTGCGTGGCGCGCCAGATGTCGGGGCCGGTGCCGTCGCCTTCGATGAAGGGAACGATGGGATCGTCGGGGACGACAAGTTTGCCGTCGCGGTAGTCGATGCGAGTGCCAGATTGCGGCTGTGTCATAAGGCCGCGGAGTGTACCGAATTTATCCAACGGTGCGCAGTGACGGCTTCGGCGACGGTTCTCCTATACGATCCTCATCGCTATGGAGCTCGACATCTTCTTCTCCATCTCGCAGACCGAGGTCGATGGCTACATGCCGTCGGAACGGGTCATGTTCGAGAACTTCTTCGAGCAGGTGGTGCTTGCGGACCGGCTCGGATTCGGGACGGCCTGGGTGGCGGAGAGCCATCTCAGCACGGAAGTTCAGAAAATGAATCCTGGCGCGGTGATCCCGCACTTTGTGGGCGAGATCGGATTGAACACCGACATCCTGCAGCTCGCGCATCGCATCTTCGCGCGCACGAAGCAGATCGGCGTCGGGTCGGCCATCATGAACATCCTCTGCAACGGCGGGCCGATCGCCGCGGCGGAGCGCGTCAAGACGTTTCTGGCGCTGCATGGACTCGATCCGAACGAAACGCGGCTGCTGACGGTCGGCTTCGCGGCGGGGCGCTTTCCGTTCATCAACGTCCCGTACGGAATCGTGCCGCGGAATGCGGTCGAGGAAGCGGCGTGGCCGGTGGTGAAGAACAAGATCTTCGAGGAAGCGACTGAGATTTTTCTGCGGCTGCTGAAGGGCGAGATCCTCAGCTCGTCGATGGTGACGGAGCGGTCGCTGCAGCGTAAGGATTTCCGATCCGATGGTGACTGGCAGCGTGTCATTGAGGCGTATGGACAAGCACAGACAAGACTGTCTGTGCCACAACCCGAGGCGATTCCGCTCGCGCCGCGGTGGGTGTTTCCGAACCTGAAGATCGTGCCGCAGGAATCGCGGATGGATCTGCTGCGGCTGTCGATCGGATCGCACGATGCGGCCACGCAGATGTTTGCGAACACGTTCCTGCCGGTCGGCGTTTTCAATCTGTCGATCACGCCCGGCGACGAGATCCAGAAGACGAACGCACGGATGGAGACGGCCTATCACCCCGACGGCGGCGGCTGGCACCGGCGCCTGATGCCGCGCACGGTGCTCGTGTTCATCAACGACGATCCGGCGCAGGCGGCCGAGGAGGCGCGCGCGGCGTTGTCGAACTACTGGCGCGCCCTCGAAGGCACGCTTGACGAAGAAAAGGTCCGCCGCGCCTCGGCCAACGCGCTGATCGGCGATGCGTCGATGATCGCGGCGCAGGCGCGCGAGCGCTTCCATCCCGAGGACCGGCTGATGCTCTGGTTTGATTTCAACAATCACGATTCGAAACGGGTGATGAAGAACATGGAAGACTTCATGACGAAGGTGGCACCGGCGATCGCATGAAAAAACTGGCCGCACTGCTGCTGCTTGCTCTCGCGTGCGCGACGACACATCCGCCGGTCGTGCACGACGCTGCCGAGTACGATCGTCTCGTCGCTTCCGATCCGGACAAGCGGCTGGTCGAGATCACCGACATCCCGCGCGACGTTCGCTACGCGACGACCGACAACTTCATGCACCAGACGCTGTATCCGGTGGCGAAGGTGTTTCTGCGCCGTCCCGCGGCGATCGCGCTGCACGACGTCGAACGTGAGCTGGCGCGCGAGGGATTGGGTTTGAAACTTTTCGACGGCTATCGTCCGTATCGCGTGACGGTGCGGATGTGGAAGCCGATCCGCAATCCCGATTTCGTCGCCGATCCCGCTAAAGGTTCACGTCACAATCGCGGCGCGGCGGTCGATCTGACGCTGATCGATCTGCGCACGGGACGCGAGCTGGTGATGCCGACGGGATACGACGCGTTCACGGTGAAAGCGCGGCAGGATTACAACGATCTGCCTGCCGAGGCGATCGCCAATCGCGCGAAGCTGCGCGACGTGATGACGCGGCACGGCTTCGATCCGCTGCCGTCGGAGTGGTGGCACTTCGATTTTCGCGGATGGGAGAAGTTCGAGCTGCTCGACTTGCCGCTGGAACGTTTGTAGTACCGCGGAGCGGCTCCAGAGGGTAGCCAGGGGTGAGAGCGAAGCGAACACCCCTGGAAAACGTGAAGTTGTGAATTTTGTGCCGCGTCAGCGGCACTAGAGTTGGCGAGATTTGCTCTGGTGCCGCTGACGCGGCACAACTACCTCCAACCTCCTCGCAAACGAGGGGTATCGCTTCGCTCAACCCCTCGCTACCTTCTTTTGGCGGCTACGCGGCGATCATCGACTAGAACCGCGTCACCATCGAGATTGACCCCACCCGGAACAGGTCGGAGCGGTCGTAGGCCGCGTCGATCTGGAAGCGGGGCCAGGCCAGGCCGGCGCCGACCGAGAAATGCGTCAGGTTCTTCGTCTTTGGGAAGAGCACCGCGGCGCCGACCTCGGAGGAGTTCGTGAGCGGGCCCGTATACGTGATCGAGTGCTGCGGGTCGCGCCACGCGCCGGCGCGGACCGCGAACGGAATCTTGGTCGAGAAAAAGTACTCGCCGCCGAGGTGGATTTCGGTGGCGTCGGCAGCCTTGTAGGCCTTGTCGATCTTGCGGACGTCCGAATTGATCGAGACGAAGTTGTCGACGAGGTTCGAGTACTTCACGCGGACCACATCCGCGTTGAGGGTCAGGACCGGCATCGGACGGAAGGAGACGCCGGCGCCGTACACGTCCGGGATGTGGAACGTGGTGTTGGCCACTCTCACGTACTTGAAATCCGTCTGATCGGTCGCCGCGAACGTCGGCGCGTCGAACTTCGCGCCCTGCTTGTAAACGCCGCCGAGTGAGAACTTGTCGTTCGGCGCCCATTTGAAGCCGCCGGCGAAGGTGATGTCGCTCTCATCTTTGGCGACGTCGTCGTTCTTGCTGATGTCGCTCGTGGCCTGCGCGGAGATGCTCGAGAAATCGAACGTCGGCGTGACCCGGAAGGTGTAAGCGGTCTCGTTGAAACGCTGCATGCGCGCCGTGGCGCCAAAGGAGAACTTGCCGACCTTGAACGCCGCCGCCGCGCCAAACGTCTTCTCCTGAATTTTCACGTGGCTGAGGAACGGAAGAACCGTGTACTCGATGCAGGTGAACGGATCCTTCTGCCGCAACGTGTTGCACTGCGCTTCGCTGATTGGAGTTCCGATCAGGTTGCCGTTGCCATCGGATTGGAAAAAGAAGTTCGGAACGTTGGTCTTGATCTCGCCGGTGAACTCGTTGCGGACCGGGACGACCTGGCCGGTCCCTTCGTTGCGCAGCGGCTCGTGGTAGTACGCGCCAAACGTGAAGTGTTTGGTGGGATAGACGACGCTGGCGAACGTGGCGTCGATGCGCTGGCTGTAGTGGCTGAAGGCGGTGCGCTGCAGGTCGGGAAACGTGCCGCTGGTGGTGAAGACCTGCTGCTCCTGATAGTTGCGCCCTTCGAGCGTGATCTCCGGCTTCCGCAAAATCGTCAGGCCGGCCGGATTGGCTTCGGCGGCCGAGGCGTCGTCAGCGAGGCCCAGGAAGGCGCCGCCCATGCCGAGAGAGCGCGCGCCGGGATTGCCGAAGTTGAACTGCAGCCCGGAGAGCGATTCGATGTCGGTGTTCTGTGCGGCAAGCGGAAGGGCGATGAGCGTGCAAACGATCGCCGCGAAAACGAATCTGCGCATGGTGTTCGTCCTCCGAAATTGGAATCGCCGAAGGATAGCAGGCTAGTGGATTAGTCGATTAGTAGATTAGGACGCGGCCGATGACTTCCCCTCTAATCACTAATCCACTAATCGACTAATCCACTAAAAAGTGAGGCGCGGCGGAGGGTGAGTACGCCGCGCCTCGGTGTGCAGGAGGGTACGCCGCTCTACCGTCGAGCGACGAGGACGATCATCAGCGCGCGCTGGCTTTGCGGGCCCTTCGCTGCGCCAAGAATGTAGGGTTGACCGATGGCGAGGTTCAGCGTCGTCTTCAGCAGCGGCGTGAGCTGATCCTTTTGTGCTCCCGTGAGTTTGGCAATCTGCAGATCGTTGACGGCGATCGAGTCGCTGGCCGGGTCGTACTCGCCGAACTTGAAGTCGGCGCGATAGCCGGTGGGCATGTTGATCAGACCGGGATCGCCTTCCTTCCCCTGCACCGTCGCTTCACCGACGGCCTCGTAGGAGTTGAACGGCAGCATGGCCAGTTTTTTCGACACGTCCTTGAGATCGTCCGGAATCTTCGGCGTTCCCTCGACGCGCGAGGCGCCGATGATGCGGACGGAAAGGCGGAAGCTTTGCGGCTCTTTGTCGAAGTCGCCGATCATCTTGGCGACGGCTTTCATGTTCTCGGCGCGGTCGGTGACGACCAGCGCATTCGTGGAGGGCTGGATCGACATCGAGCCTTCCTTGCTCAGCAGCGGCTTGATGGCGGCAGCGGCTTTGTCGGCCTGCTTGAACTTGAACGTGAACGAGTGCACCGCCAGCGCCGGCTTCGTATCCGCGGCTGCCGCAGCAGGCTCGGCGAATGCGGCGCCGGAGAGGGCGAGCAGCATCGCAGTCATCAGGAAAACGCGTGTGAATTTCATAGGTCCGCCGGCAACTTGTCGTCGAAGATCATCACGACCTTCGTGTCGCTGCCGTCGTTCGGCATCTCGACGATCGTCGCGTCATGGGATGAATACGTTTCGACGAACGATTTCGTCGCGGTCGGTTTCGGATGGGGTGTGGCGACTGCAATGATGTGAGCCGGCTGCACTGCCGGAGCCTGATGTTCGTAGCGATACGCGACCGTCGCACCGGTGATGCCGACAATGGCCGTTGCCGCAATCGCCCAGCGCTGCCACGCGCTCACGGCGTGACGCGGCGTAATCGCAACCTCGGCATCATGCACGCGCACCTGCGACATGACGTCGCCGACGAATGCGTCGATGCCACCGGGCGGAACGAGCTCCTCGCCGCCGAGCGACCGGAAGAAGAGGTCGGGATCGACGCTCATGGCGAAATCGAGGCAGCCATCGCAATGGCGAAGGTGCTCGAGCATCGCGGCGCCGGCGTTGCCCGGCTGGAGATGCGCGCGGAAGTACGAGCAGGTCATCATCGCGATTCCTCCCACAGCCGCGCGTATTCGGGGAAGCGCCGCTTGAGTTGCGCCTGCATCAGCTTGCGCGCGTTGAAGAGGTGATTGCGCACCGTCGACTCGCGGCAGCCGAGGACCTTGGCGATTTCGGAGGAGCGAAGGTCTTCCATCTCGCTCATGACGAAGATGGTTTTCTGTTTCGGTGAGAGCACGTTCGAGACGGCGTTGAAAACGGTCTCGACTTCCTTGCGCGCCACGGTCACCGTCTGCTCCGGATCGACGGACGTTTTGACCAGCCGCAGGTTGGAATTGACGGCGTTGTCGCGCGACTGCTTGCTGCGCATGAAGTCGATGGCGACGTTCGTGACCATGCGATACAGCCAGGTGTCGAAGGCGTAGGTGGCGTCGTACTTTTCGAGGTTTTCCCACAGCTTCAGGAAGACGAGCTGGGAGATGTCCTTCGCGTCCTCGCTGTTGCCGATCACGCGATAGCAAAGCCCGTAAACCTTGGAAGTTTTGCGGCGAACGAGCATCTCGAAGGCGCGATCATCGCCTTGCCGGATCTGTTCGACCAGTTGCCGATCGTCGAGCTCCACGGTCTCTTTCGTCGGGATCATTCGGAGGACTTCCGCGGCCATCGTGACACATGTACGGCGGAGGACTTTGGAACGTCTAGGCAGGTCTGCAGATTCTCCGCGAAGGCGCATGTTAGAATCGCCGGCACCTACCTCATGCGCGTTCTGGTCGTTGGGCAAGGGGCACGCGAGCACGCGATCGCGTGGAAACTCCGCCAGTCTCCTCTCGTCAAAGAGCTCTATGCGGCCCCGGGCAATGCCGGGATCGCCGCTACCGGCGACTGCGTGAACATCGGCGTGGCCGACATCATCGAGCTGGCTGATTTCGCCGAAAAGCTCCGCATCGACCTCACCATCGTCGGTCCCGAGCTCCCTCTCACCCTCGGCATCGTCGACGAGTTCCAGAAGCGCGGCCTGGCCATTTTCGGTCCGACCCGCCTGGCCGCGGAGTTGGAAGGCTCAAAGGCGTTCTCCAAAGAGTTCATGCGCAAGTACAACATCCCGACCGCGGATGCGCGCGTCTGCGCGTCGGTCGATGATGCGAAGAAGGCGCTGAAAGAATTCGGCTATCCCTGCGTCATCAAGGTCGACGGCCTGGCCTCGGGCAAAGGCGTGGTCATCGTCGAATCGAAAGCGGATGCCGAGGAGTATCTGCGGCTGGTGTTCGAGGAGAAGAAGTTCGGCAACGCGGCGAATCGAATCCTCATCGAGGAGTTTCTGACCGGCGAGGAAGTGTCGTTCATGGTGCTGACCGACGGGACGAAGTTCGTCACGCTCGCTCCCGCCAAGGATTACAAGAAGGCGCTCGACGGCGAGACGGGCCCGAACACCGGCGGCATGGGCGCGCACTCACCGGCGGTCGTGTTGACCGGCGAGACGGCCGCGGAGATCGTGAAGACGATCATCATGCCGACCATCCAGGGGATGTCCGACGAGGGCCGCCCCTACACCGGCTGCCTCTACGCCGGCGTGATGCTGACGCCCAAAGGTCCGAAGGTCCTCGAATACAACTGCCGTTTCGGCGATCCCGAGACGCAAGTTCAGATGCTCCGTCTCGAAGACGACCTGGCCGACCTCTGCCTCAAAGTCGCCCGCGGCAACCTCGGCGACACGAAGCTCAACTGGGTGAAGGAAGCCGCCGCCTGCGTCGTCATCGCCGTCGACGGCTACCCCGACGATTTCGCAAAAGGACAGGAAGTCGTCATCGACCCGATCGACGACCCCGCCGTCACGATCTTCCACGCAGCCACAATCCAGCGCGGCGACAAGATGATCAACGTCGCCGGCCGCGTAGCCAGCGTTTGCGCCCGCGCCGCCACGCTCTCCGAGGCGCTCGCAAAAGCCTACGAAGCCGCGCCGAAGGTGCGCTTCGAAGGGGCGAGATACCGAAAGGACATCGGGTATCGGGCGCTGGAGCAGCGGAAAGCGTAGCTTCGACGTAGGTTCCCGTTCGACCAAAAGCACAGGAATCCTTTTCGCGCGATTGACAATCGATGGTATGCAATACTTAACGCATGGCAAAGAAACGCTTTAAGGTAGGCGATCTCGTCCAGCTTAAATGTGGCGGCCCGCTCATGACCGTTGAAACTATTATCCCGCCGAATATCTTCGCTGGGTTGGGGATGGACTCCCCTGTTTCGACTGAGTCCACATACGAATATCGTTGTTATTGGTTTAGCGGAAAAAGCTGGTAACTTTGCAGAAGATGCCATTGAGTTGGCTGTAAATGAAACTGCGAAAACGAAGGCGAAAACCTCTCGATAGCACAACTCCGCTGTCTGTAGCGAGCTGGATGCTGCGACAACTGGAATCGGCGGACGTTCTTTATCAAAACGAGGTTGCCGACGAACTTTACGAGAAGTTCGGAGATCGCTTTACCTATGAGAACGATCGAGGCAACCTCGCTATCAGCAGAGACGTTTTGGCCGAATTTCGCAAATTGACGGAGACTACCGCCATATGGGATCGCTCAGAACGCGCTTGGCGTTGGCGTGACAAATATGACGGCGCCGGTAGACTCGGCGAATCGTGATCGATTGCTGCGCCTTACTCACTCCTCGTCCTCGAGCGCGATTGTCTTCGCGTTCCGGAGCCATCCCAGGTCGTATTCCTACGGCGCTGTGATGTGGAATGGGCTTCCTTCCTGAGGAGGAGCTTCATCGTCATTCAAACTCGTTGACGAAATCGTCCGGAAGAGGCTCATCGAAATCGTCTGGGACCACAAACTTGCCGACAGCAAGCCCGACCGGCCGAAGCGTTTCCGTCTCACTCATTGGACGAATCTCGGCGATTGCGCGCTCTCCTTGATAAACGACGATCGTCTCACCGTCGATGACGCGCTGAAAATACTTGGCCGCTTCGTTCTCAAGCTGTTCGAGCGTCGCTTTCATCGGCGGCATTGTAGCCTTTGCAGATCATCACAGAGGCACATAGGACACAGAGAAACCTCTGTGATCTCTGTACTACTAACCCATAGATTCTGCGCGCGCCGCGAAGATTTTCTTTGACGGTTCTCGCGCGTTCGTTCCATCGAGAGTCCTTCTCCCCCGGCGTCTTTTTGCCGGGGGAGAAGGTGCCGAAGGCGGATGAGGGGGCGGAGCTTGCGCGACCTGCGG
>Ga0157369_10000547_pt1 | contig 49435 bp, 46 predicted proteins | sample C25metaG_FD_113461 | JGI IMG/M metagenome (GOLD analysis project Ga0157369, IMG submission 113461) | Corn rhizosphere microbial communities from Kellogg Biological Station, Michigan, USA - C2-5 metaG | ecosystem: Host-associated > Plants > Roots > Rhizosphere > Soil | place: USA: Michigan... | reverse complement strand
TAGCTAGGTGCTGACATGGTGACTAACGAAGCCGCGAAGGAAATCCGGCGCGGCGCGATCGAGATGATCGCCGCGATGCTGATCTCGGGCACGATCGGATGGCTCGTCGTTGCATCGGGGCAATCGCCGCAAAACGTCGTATTCGTGCGCTGTTTGCTCGGCGCGCCGACGCTCGCGGCGATTTGCGTAGCCCTCGGGCTGATTCGTCGCGACGTGCTGTCCTGGCGCGTGCTCGGTCTCTCGGCCCTAGGCGGCGCGGCGATCGTCGCGAACTGGGTGCTACTGTTCGCGGCGTATTCGCGCGCTTCGATTTCGATGGCCACCGTGGCCTACAACACGCAGCCGTTCATGCTCGTGGTCCTGGGTGTCGTCATATTTCGCGAGCGGATCACCGCGTCGACGGCCGCGTGGCTTGCGCTCGCATTCGTCGGTCTCGTGCTCGTCGTCAAAGTCGAGCCGGCGGTGTTGGCCGTGCCCGGGCAGTACCTGCTCGGAATCGGCTATGCGCTCGCCGCCGCTTTCTTCTATGCCGTGTCCTCGATCATCACGAAGCGGCTCAAGGGTACGCCCCCGCAATTGATCGCGCTGATCCAAGTCACGCTCGGCATCTTCTTGCTGGCACCGTTCGTGGCGCCGCATGCGTTGCCCAAGTCGTTCATGCCGTGGGCCGATCTCACCACGATCGGCGTCGTGCATACGGGGCTCGTCTACGTCTTGCTCTACGGCGCGATCCAAAAGCTGCCCACCGCGATGACGGCCGCGCTCTCGTTCATCTACCCGATCGTGGCGATCGTGTGCGACCGGTTCGCGTTCGGGCAGACGCTCGCGTGGGTGCAACTCGCCGGTGCTGTTCTGATCTTGCTTGCGGCCGCGGGCGTCAATTTCGGCTGGCGTGTGCTGCCCCCGCGGCGTATCGCCGCCGGGCCGACGGCGTACCGCGGCACAAAGGGCGAGTGAGGGCGCGCCTGCCTGTCTGCAGGGAAATCACCGATGCGTGGCGTCGGCGCACGTCGGTATCATGACGACTGACGCTGATCACGTCGAAAATTGCGCCGTTCGTCCTCGATGATGAACGGCTTTCTTTTTTTGTGCGCGCGTGCAGCGCCAAGATGTGCGTGCGGCGCGCCGCCGCCTCGACACGATTGCAGAGGCGGCCCCGGCGCTATGCGCGTAGCGCGACGTCGGCTACCGGCGCACCTGTCAGAGCAATGAGTTCCTGCGGCGACAGATTGAAGACGGCGTGCGGATGTCCCGCCGCGGCCCACAGGCTGTCGAGCTGCAACAAATCGGAGTCGATCAGCGTGACGGGTGGCGTGAGATGTCCGATCGGACATACGCCGCCGATCGCATAGCCTGTTTTCTCTCGCACGAACGCTGCGTCGGCCCGCCCGATCTCGCCCACGTGCTGCGCGACCTTCTTTTCGTCGACACGATTGACGCCGCTTGCCACGACGAGCACCGGCGCATCGTCGTCGCGGCGGCGAAACAGAATCGACTTGGCAATTTGCGCGACGGAGCAACCGAGTCCCGTGGCCGCTTCCGCTGAAGTCTTCCCCGTTTGCGACAACATGACGACCGGTTTTTCATGACCGTGCTCGCGCAGCAGCAGCGCGACGCGGCGGGCCGTCTCGGGCAGGGCAGCCAAGTTCATGATACGCATGCGGCGTTGGCCGCTTTGGCGAGCAGCGCGCGGCCCGCGCGCGAGGCGTTTTGCCGGCCGATCGACGACGAAATGAAATCGCCGATCGCCACCACCGCGTTCAAGTCGACGCCGGTATCGATGCCGAGCCCGTGCATCAGATACAACACGTCCTCGGTTGCGACGTTGCCGGTCGCCCCCTTGGCGTAGGGGCAACCACCTAGCCCGGCCACCGATGCATGAAAGATTTCGATGCCTTCGAGCAGCGACGCGTAAATGTTCGCGAGCGCCTGCCCGTACGTGTCATGGAAATGCCCTGACAGCTGTTCGCGCGGGAACACCTTCGTGACGGCGGCGAACACTTCGTGCGTCCGCCCCGGCGTGCCGACGCCGATCGTGTCGGCGATATCGATCTCATCGCACCCGAGCGCGGCCATGCGCTGCACGACATCGACCACTGAGGGGACCGGTACGTCGCCCTGATACGGGCAGCCGAGCGCGCACGAGATGCTGCCGCGCACGCGCATGCCGGACTCTTTGGCGGCGCGTGCGACGGGCTCGAAGCGCGCGATGCTCTCGGCGATGCTGCAGTTGATGTTCTTCTGCGAGAACGCTTCGCTGGCGGCGCCGAAGATCACGATCTCATCGGCGTGTGCGGCAAGGGCGCCGTCGAAGCCTTTCATGTTCGGCGTCAGCACCGAGTAGATCGTGCCTTGGCGGCGTTCGATGCCGGCCATGACCTGCGCGCCGTCGGCCATCTGCGGCACCCATTTCGGCGAGACGAACGAGGCCGCCTCGATATTGCGAAACCCTGCTGCCGACAGACGGTTCACGAGATCGATCTTGACCTCGGTGGGCACGAACTGCTTTTCGTTTTGCAGCCCGTCGCGCGGGCCGACTTCGACGATTTTGACTGCAGCCGGCAAAGACATGGAATGTCTCCTCGATGAACTCGTTCGGAATACTAAGCAAATCGGTTAGGTGCTATGAATGCGCACACTCGTTTGCTCAATTTCGTATGCGTGAATGCTAGTAACCGCGCTGGCGGTCGACGATACCGCCGATGGCTTCGCCGCGCGCGAGTGCGTCAATCTTACGCGCAATTTGTTCGACGGCAGGCTCTCGCAACGTGAGCGCCGCGATGTGCGGGGTGATCGTCACGCGCGGCATGCGCCAAAACGGATGGTCGTGCGGCAGCGGCTCTTGGCAAAAGACGTCGAGCGTGGCGGCGGCGAGACGGCCCGCATCGATTGCGTCGATCAGATCTTGTTCGACCACATGGGCGCCCCGAGCCAGATTGACGAGGTAGGCGCCGTCAGCGAGATGGGAAAACGTCGTCCGGTTCAAGATGCCGTCGGTCTCCGGCGTGCTCGGCAGCAGATTGACGACGAGCTTGAGGCCTTCCAAGAACGCGGGCAGTTCGCGCTCGCCGGCGAACGTCGCGACGCCGTCGATCGTTTTTTCGCTGCGGCTATAGCCGCGCACGGGCAAGCCGAGCGATGCAAGCGACTTCGCTACCTGCGCCCCCAGCGCGCCTAGGCCGAGCACGCCGACATGGAACGTTTCGGGCGCATGCGGTTCGAGCACGCGCCATCGTGCTCGGTCGTCGTGCTGCCGCTGCGCTAGTTCGTATTCATCGAAGCGGCGCAAGTAGCGCAGCGCGGCGTACACGGCATATTCGGCCATTTGCGCGGCCATGCCCGTATCCTCTAGCCGCACGAGCGGCACATCGGGGGGCAGCGTACCGGGCTTCATGCGTTCGAGCGCGAGGAGCAATGCATCGACGCCCGCGCCGAGCACGAAGATGGCGCGCAAGCCCTCGCGCGGGGCAAGCAACTCGGCGGGCGGGCGCCAGACGATGGCGAAGTCGGCGGCGGCCGTGTCGCCCGGCGCCCACAGACGAACGTCGGCCGAGGGCAACGCGCGCGCGAGCGACGCCAGCCAGGCCGGCGCGTCGTCGGCGTGCGGGGTGTAGAAGACAATCTTCATGCAAGGGCGGGCGCGCGGGGAAAGCGCGGCCCGTATCGGTGGATGTTGGCCGTTATTTTAAGGTCAACCTGCGAGGTTGGTGATGGGTTATGTAGGCATGACGAGCGGCCTCGCATGCTATGTTAAGTTCAATGGCGTACCCGCAGCCGAGAGCACGACGACCTTGCCGCGCAGTTCGTCGAGCAGGTCATTCATTATTGGTTCTTTTTTACAGATCAACCCTTGGTCTTCCCTAGGGCAGAAAGGGGGATGAGTCCCACGCGAAGTTAGTGAACATGACGGGGGGAATGTTCAGTGGGGTGCGTACGACGCCCCGTCCTTATCCGTGCGTCCTGCCAATTGCACAACTTTCTGCTGGGCGTTGTCATTGAAGGGCCACCCGCTGCCCTGGCTGTCTGTCGGGTTATCGCTCATTTCGGCTTACCGAATTTGGATTATTCGTGGGGTCGTCACATTGGCGGGGGAGGGGGAGCGGAAGCCCAAACATGCACAGATAGTTGTACATGTTTGGGGCGTACGCTATACTTGTACTTGTTATGGTACATGTTAGCTGTTGAGGACTTCACATGCGCACAATTCCGTTTACCGACGCTCGCGCGAACTTGAAGCGCGTCATTGATCAGGTAGTTGATGACGTGGATGTTACGCTCATCACCCGGCGAGATGCTCCCAATGCCGTTGTCATGTCTCAGGAGCATTACGATAGCTTGATGGAAACGGTCCATCTGCTGCGGTCTCCGGCCAACGTTGCCCATCTCGAGCGTTCGATAGCGCAAGCAAAGGCGGGCAAGGTCAGGTCCCGGAAACTCGTTGATGATGGCGAATGAGCGTGCTGAACATCATGTGGACCGCCGAAGCGTGGGAGGACTACGTTTACTGGCAGAGCCAAGATAAAAAGACGCTCAAGCGCATTAATCAACTCATCAAGGACGTCCAACGCGAGCCGTTTGCCGGCATCGGCAAACCCGAGCCGTTGAAGGAAAACTTGACTGGGTTCTGGTCACGCCGCATCGATGAGACTAACCGCTTGGTCTACGAGATATCCGGGACACAAGTCAACATCGTCTCGTGTCGTTACCACTACTGATCCAACGGCTGCCCAGGTAGCTGCCCCGCGTGTTGCCGTTCTGCTGGATCAAGTAGCCCTGATGAAAGGCGCTGTAGCTCTTCCCCGTATAGCTCGTGAGGCGCGTTGCGCTCTGATTGGTCGCGTCGTCGTGAACGAACGCGTTGTAGGCGCCGGAGTTGCCGAAGCCGCGCGAGCGGAAACCGGACAGCAAGACGTTCGTGTGCCAAGGCGGTTGGGTCGTGCCACCCGTGAGGCGGCCGAGGATGAATGGCCGATCGCAATCACCACCCCAATGGCCGATCGCCAGCCACTCGCCCGCGCGGGGCACGTGGACGCCGCCGTAGCCGTCGCCCGTATCGGCTTGCATCGCGAGCAACAATGGCGAGGAAATGAATGTGCCTTCCGGTGTTTGCCGGTCCCACGCAAAGCGCGCGCGAGTTCGATTGAGCGCATCGGCCCAAGCCTCTTCGCCGTCCGGAGCGACAGCCTGCGCATGCTCGATTTGCATGACAGGCTTACGGTGCTCGAAGGGGCTTCGGTATTCAACCGTTGCCGGCTGCGCCTCGAGTTCGACGACAAAGAAGCCCGTCTGCCCATCGGCAACATGCGGTTTCGATGTGAAGCGCTTACCGTGCGCGGCTTTTGCTTCCGCGATTGCGCGTTGAACACTGTGAGGGAAGGCGGCGCCGTGGCTACCGATCGGCACATTATTCTCTATGTGCCAGCGCAATTCGATGACGACGAACTGTCGATCCTGCTCCTTGGTGTGCCGCGGGTGATTGTTAAGTTCGAGGTGTGCCCCTGCATCAACCCATCTCAACGCACCCACGCCAGAATAACGACGGGCCTGCGCGTCCCAAGCTTCGGTGCGCAGCCGGGCTCGATCATATCCCGCGTCCGAACTGGGATAGCCGTAAGGCAAGGACTCAAAAACCTCCATCGGCGCCGTTGGAATCTGATGAGACTCCGTTGAATGAGGCAGACCGTTCGGCATGCCCGGTGATTCGATCCGAAATCCAGCCCGATCCCGCTCGCGCGCGCCAATCCGCCCCGATGATGTCACCTCCCAACCGAATCGAGTCAAACGATGCATACCGAAACGATTTACCTCATGACCGAGAATGGCCGCTTCGTCTGCACGAGCCCATACGGCGATGTCACGATTAAAAAGAATCGAGCGGACGACAGTTGCAAGCTGAGCGCGACGTTCGGCGGCGGCGATGCCACGGTGGCGTTCTACAACGCGGCGACGCAGCGATATTGGAACGTCGCGCCGGACCCTGCCACGCCGCACGTGGAGCATCTCGTCACGGCGCGCAAGGATGGCTGGACCGAATTTTCCTATGCGTACAGCGATGCCGATCAGACGCTGATGACGTTGCGCAACGACAATGACGGATACGTGTCGCGCATCGACATCGGCCGCCCCCACGAGCATCTCGCCGCTAGCGCCGTCAATGCCGACGAGGCAAGCCGGTTTCGCGTGATTCGCTTCGCGGACGAAGCCGCGTAAGCAGTGGCCGGGTGCGCGTGCCGATGTGCTTCCAGTGCCGAGGGTCGCCGGGCCGTCAGCTTGCCGCGCCGGCCTGCGCGCTCTGCGCGCGAATCCCGAGCCGCTCGAGCAACTTGCGATCGGCATCGGCCTGCGGGTTGCCTGTCGTCAGCAACTGATCGCCGTAGAACATCGAATTGGCCCCAGCGAGAAAACAGAGCGCTTGCAGCGCATCGTCCATCTGTTGCCGGCCTGCAGAGAGGCGTACGACGGCGCGGGGCATCGTGATGCGGGCCACGGCGATCGTGCGCACGAACTCGAAGGGGTCGATCGGATCGACATGACCGAGCGGCGTGCCTTCGATGGCGACAAGGTTGTTGATCGGCACCGACTCGGGGTAAGGGTCCATGTTCGCGAGTTGCGCGATGAGGCCCGCGCGCTCGCGGCGCGACTCGCCCATGCCGACGATCCCGCCGCAGCAGACGTTGATCCCGGCGTCGCGCACGTGGTCGAGCGTATCGAGCCGCTCCTGATAGCTGCGCGTCGAAATGATTTGCCCGTAGAACTCGGGCGACGTATCGAGGTTGTGATTGTAGTAATCGAGCCCCGCTTCGCGCAGCGCATGCGCTTGGCGCGATTCGAGCATGCCGAGCGTCATGCACGTTTCCATCCCCATCGCTTTCACGCCGCGAATCATCTCCTTGATCGGTTCGAGGTGGCGATCCTTCGGGCTGCGCCATGCCGCACCCATGCAAAAGCGCGTGGCGCCGTTTTCCTTGGCCACGCGTGCGGCGTCGAGCACCGCGTCGACATCCATCAGTTTTTCCGCTTTCAAGCCCGTGTCGTAGTGCGACGACTGCGAGCAGTATTTGCAATCTTCCTCGCAGCCGCCGGTCTTGATCGAAAGCAGGGTCGAGAGCTGCACGGTATTGCCGTCGAAGTGCTCGCGATGGACTTGTTGCGCGCGATAGAGCAAATCATTGAACGGGAGTTCGTAGAGCGCAATCACGTCGGCGACGCGCCAGCGCTGTGAGGCGCGCGTCGCATCGTGGGCGTGCGTCGTATCGGTGATGGCGGGCGCTGCGGGCGTCGCGCGTTGGGCTTCTGTCATGTCGTTCGTCCTGGTTGGGATTCGATCGAATCGAAAGGCAAGGGATGAGGGGCGCTCAAGCGTTCGACTGCAACGCGCGCACGAGCTCCTCGATGTTCAGATGCGTCGAGGCTTGCTCGGGCGAGGGCGGTATCAGGTGCGGCACCGTGCCGATGAGCGGCGCGCGATGTTCGCGCTCGAGCCGCGCGCGCACCGTCTCGATGTTTTCGTCGATGAACTGCATGGCTGGGTCGACGATGTTCGCGACCCAGCCCACGAGGCGCAAGCCGCGTGCGGCAATCGCATCGGCCGTGAGCAGCGCGTGATTGATGCAGCCCAAGCGCATGCCGACCACGAGAAGCACCGGCAACGCTAGCGCGACGGCGAGATCGGCCGTATCGCGTTCGTCGTCGAGCGGGACGCGAAAACCGCCCACGCCTTCGACGACGACCATATCGGCGCGCCGCATCGCTTCGCGATGACAATCGACGATCGGCGCGAGTTCGAGCGATCGGCCTTCCTGCGCCGCGACGATGTGAGGCGCGGCCGGCGCCTTGAGCAGATATGGCGTTCTCACGTCGGGCGGCAGAATGGCGCCGGCGGCGGCATCGAGTTGGTCGGCATCCTCGTTGTGCCAAAGGCCGTCTTCCGCATTGAAATGCGCGCCGGCGGCGATCGGTTTCATGGCGGCCGCGGATAGGCCGGCTCGAGCAAAGCCGCGCAACAATGCACAGGAGATGAGGGTCTTGCCGATCTCGGTATCGGTGCCCGTCACGAAGAGCGAAAGCGCTGAGTTCAAGCGAATGCTCCCGTGCGGACGAGGGCCGTTTGCAACCGGTCCAGATCGTCGAAACGGTGCCCGGCCGACAGCGAAATGCGCAAGCGCGAGGTGCCGGCCGGCACCGTCGGCGGCCGGATCGCGGGCACCCACAATCCTTGCTCACCGAGGTCGGCGGCGAGCGCGAGCGCGTCTTCGTTGCTCCCCACCACGAGGGCCTGCACGGCGGTCAGCGAATCGATCGCTCGCCAAGGCGTCTCGTGCAAGATTTCGCGCGTGCGTGCGATCAACCGTGTGAGGTGCCGGCGGCGCGTCTGTCCTTCTTCACCCGAAATCAGTGCGAGACTGGCCGATACCGCATGTGCGACAGCCGGAGGCGCGGCCGTCGTGAAGATATAAGGACGCGCGCGTTGCAGCAGCCATTCGATCACGGTCTCATGCGCGACCACACCGGCTCCGGCCACGCCAGCCGCTTTGCCGAACGTGCACAAGTAGACGAGATGCGGCGAGCGCAACGCGGCTTGCGCGAGCGTGCCGCGCCCTTGCGGGCCGAGCACGCCGAAGCCGTGTGCGTCGTCGACGACGAGCCACGCGCCGTGGCGCTCGGCAAGCTCGAGGAGGCGGGCGAGCGGCGCGATGTCGCCGTCCATGCTGAACACGGCGTCCGTGACGATGACTTTGGTCGCGGCCCCTGACGCTTCGAGCAAAGCGGCAAGCGCTTCGGTATCGGCGTGCGGATAGATATGGACGTCGGCACGTGCGAGGCGTGCGCCATCGATCAGCGACGCATGATTGAGCGCATCGGAAAACAACGCCGCGCCGCGTCCGGCGAGCGCCGTTACCGTCGCGAGGTTCGACAGGTAGCCGGTCGAAAACGTCAGCGCGCGCGGCGCGTCGACGAACCCGCCCACGAAGGCCGCGAGTTCCTCTTCGAGCTGCTCATGCGCACGCGAATGACCGCCGAGCAGATGTGAGCCGCCGCTGCCCGCGCCATAGAGGCGCGCGCCTTCGGCTAAGGCTTCGGTCAAACGAGGGTGGACCGCGAGCCCGAGATAGTCGTTGCTGGCGAAGCCGACGATCGCCTCGCCGTCGACGGTCATTCGCGCGGCGCACGGCGTATCGGCGATCCGTCGCCGGCGCGTCAAGCCGCGCGCGTCGAGATCGGCAAGCCCTTCATGCAGGGTATCGAGCAGTCGCATCAGCAAGCTCCGTCCGAGAGCGTGGCTTCGAGCGTCGCGAGCGTGCGCGCGGCGAGTAGCGCGATCGTTTCGGCGTCCAAAATATAAGGCGGCATCAAATAGACCGTCGTGCCGATCGGGCGCAGCAGCAATTCGTGCGACAACGCCCGCTCGAAAAAGCGCCGCGAGAACGTGCGGGCGGCATGACTTTCGAGCACGACGTCGAACGCGACGATCGTGCCCCTGCGCCGCAGATGGCGCACGCGCTCATGCTCCTTCAACGGGCCTAGCGCCTCGATCAACGCGGCCGATTTCCTTTCGTTCGAGGTCAAGACATCGCCGCGCTCGATGAGATCGAGCGTAGCGAGCGCGGCGCGGCAAGCGAGCGGATTGCCCGTGTACGAATGCGAATGCAAGAAGCCGCGCGTGGTGTCGTCGTCGTAAAACGCGGCATAGATCTCATCGCGCGAGAGCACGAGCGATAACGGAAGGTAGCCGCCGCTGATGCCTTTGGACAAACAGAGAAAGTCGGGCCACACCTGCGCTTGCTCGCAAGCGAAGAAGGTGCCGGTGCGGCCGCAGCCCACCGCGATCTCGTCGGCGATCAGATGCACGTCGTAGGCGTCGCATAGCTTGCGTAGGCCCGCGAGGTACGACGCGTCGTGCATCGCCATGCCGCTCGCGCATTGCACGAGCGGCTCGACGATGAGCGCGGCGATGTGAGCGGCACGCGCGTCGAACAACTGGCGCACGTGCTCGAGCGCGCGCGCGGCGACGTGGGCGGCGCTCTCTCCGGGCTCGGCCGCACGCGCGTCGGGCGAGGCGACGACGTGTGCGCCCCGAATCAGCGGATCGTAAGCATCCCTAAACAATGCGACGTCCGTCACGCCCAGCGCACCGATCGTTTCGCCGTGATAGCCGCCCGCAACGCAGACGAATTCGCGTTTTTCCGCGCGGCCGCGATTGCGCCAGTAGTGCGCGCTCATCTTCAGCGCGATTTCGACGGCACACGCGCCGTCCGAGGCGAAGAATGCGTGTCCGAGCGTGCCCTGCGTGAGCGCCGACAAACGCTCGGCGAGCTCCACCGCGCTTTCATGCGTGCAGCCTGCCAGCATGGCGTGCTCGAGCGTTTCGAGCTGCGTCTTCAACGCCGCGTTGATGTCCTCGTTCGCATGACCGAAGAGGTTGACCCACCACGAACTGATGGCGTCGAGATAGCGGCGGCCGTCGCGGTCGTAAAGCCATGCGCCCTTGCCGCGCGCGAGCGCGATGAGCGGCAGGCGCTCGTGATGCTTCATCTGCGTGCACGGATGCCAGACGGCGCGCAGGCTGCGGGCGACCCAGTCGTTCGCCTGCGTGTTTCGATCGTCGACGATTTGCGTATTCAATCACCGCTCCATGAGATGAACGTCCGCGCCATACCGTCCGCTGCCCCGAAACTGCATGACAGGTTGGTCTATTCGCATCTGCACGGCTGCGCCGCACGGACAAAACCGGCGTGAGATTAGCGCGTTCGGCGATCGATTGCACCTACCCGAACGGCGTGGGCCGAGCGCTCGTTCCGGGCAGTTCGGCGCAGCTCGCGACGCTTCGAATCAAATCGATCGAGATGGACTGAATTGACGACGTCAGAGTGAGCCCGGCCTAAGAAAAAAATTTATGGCGGCCCGCGATGGAACCGATTTACATGCGGCGCGTGACGAGTGAATCGATGGTTTGTGCGCAAACGTATGAGGTTTGAAGGCTCAATGCGAGCTCCGCGCGGAGCAGGGCGTCACAGTGTTTGGAGGGAAGCAGGTATGAAGGCGGGAAAGCGCGGTTTGCGTCGCGGCTTGGCAAGACGGGCGATGACTGTCGCAAACGCGCCGGCGCAGAGCGGGAATCGAGCGAGAACGAGTGCGGCTAGCGCCAGCCGCAGCGCAAAGGGATCGGCGTGGCGAACCGTATCAGCTCAGTCCCGGCTTGCAAGCGCCGGCTGTTCCACATCCGTTGCAGGCGCGTCTTCATGCGCGTTCGACGAAGCCGTTTGCGAGCTCGCCCCCGATTTGTCGTGCCAGACGACCTCGTTGTCGACCGCATAGAGCTGGCAAGGCGTATTGCTGTTTTCTTTGCGGCAGTTCGCGAGCGCGACCGACATCGGATCGTCTCCGCCTTCCGCCCACGACCATGCGCCCGAGGGCGATACGGCGAACGCACGCGTCGGATACTGGCTCAAGAACTTGCGATAGGCTTCGCGTCCCGCCGCATCGACATATGGAACCGAGCGAATGGAATCGACGGCCGCGTATCCGGACGCGGGCGGCAGCGCGGGGCCTTTGACCTGGTATTGCACGTGCGTCGGCATGCCGATGCGCTCGAGGAAGGCATCGACGGCCGGCCACCAGACTCTTACGCCGTCGCGATCGACGACGAGCCGATGTGCGTCGTTCTTGTAGTCGCCGAAGTCGACCATTTTCGCTTGCGCACCGTGCTCGGCATAAGCGGCGTACATGCGCTGCGTTAAATCGCGGCTCCATACCGAATCGTTGTCGCCGTAGATCCACAACGACGGCAAGCGCACGGCTTGCCCATACTGCTCGAACGCACGAGTCAGATTCTCTTGCCAGCCGGCGCAGGCGTCCTGGCGCAACCCGCCTGAGAAATTGATGAGACCGCGCACGCCTCGCGCGGCATCCGTGCCATAAGCGATCGTGGTGAGCCCGCCGTGCGAGGTGCCGGCGACGACGATATGCGATGCGTCGACATACGATTGGGCCGACATGTACGCGATCGTGGCTTTGACGTCTTGCGCTTGCGCGATGCCGTTGCGCTCGACGTTGCAGCCTTCTTGACGGTAAGTGCCGCCCGAGCCCGCGAAGCCTTCGCGATTGGGCGCGACGACGGCATAGCCGCGCTTCACGAATTCGCGAGCGAACGACAACGGCCGGCTGCGCGTTTGCGCGCGCGGATCGCCTTCGATTTTGCCGTGATTGAACACGACGAGCGGGAACGGTCCCGCACCGTCGGGTTTGTAGATGGTCGCCTCGAGCGTGATGGTTCCCTCGGCATCGACGGGAATGCGCACGATCTGCTCGTTGAGCGTGCCGGCGAGCGCAGGCAGCGCGTAGGGCGCGTGGCCGAATTCGAGGGGGGCGATCGATGCCCGCGAAAGCGGGCGAGCGTCGTTCGAGGCGAGCGAGATTTCGCGCATCGCCTCGCCGGCCGACTGTGCACTTCCGGCCGAACCGGCGAAAGCGCCGACCCATGCGCACGCACACAAACAACCGACGAATACGTTCTTCAAACTCATGCGCGTGTCTGCCCCAATTCCCAAAAATGCATCGCGACTTCCAAGCTGGCGGTGCTCGTGCGCTCGGCTAAGTTAGTATCCGCGAGTCGCTCGCGGCCCCGTTGTGCGAAAAGAGGCCGACGCGGGCCGCAATTCATCCCTTCGGCGGCGAAATGACGGCAGCCAATGGCGCAAAACAACGGAAAGGTGCTACGTGGCGACGATTCGCTAAGGGTTAGTACTAATCCCGAGCAAGAGGGTTGTCGCCGGCATGGGTGCGCGCCGGGGCGTCGCGGGACGTCCGAGCCGATGCATCACAAGCGGGTCATCGTAGCGTTGCCGAAATATTTCGTGCAATGCAGGAGAACCCGGGGCGCGGCGCGGCCCGAGTGGCGGCATCGGCAATCTTTGCCGTGACAAAGATTGCCGAAAGGGGGAGGTAAGTCAGCGCTCGCTAACGTCGCCGTCCACGTAGCGCCAGCGTTCATCGCCATCGTCGCGCACGAAGCGGCTCACTTCGTGCAGGCGATGACCGCGCCCGCCGCTCTTGTAGCGCGCCACGAATTCAACGATGGCATGACGCGCGTCTCGTTGCTGGAAGCGCTTGATTTGCAAGCCGAGCCAACGCGGCGCATCGGGGGCGTTCGGATCGGCGTCGAGATCGGCCGGGCAGGTCGCAGGATCCCACGTCGCGCGCAGATAGTCCGTGTGGCCAAGCACATACGCCGAGTCGCGCGAACGCATGAGCTCGAGCGCGCTCGGTGCGAGGGTTCGTCCGTCGAGATAGGGACTGCAGCAGGCCGCGAAGCGCGGGGCGGGGGCCGCGGGAGGGCGCCCCGGGGCCGCGCCGCCGCAGGGGCAATCGAGCGGTGCTTGCCGCTTCGCCGAACCCGTCATGCGCCCAAGCCTCGAGCGATCAGTATCTTCTGGATGTCGCTCGTGCCCTCGTAGATCTGGCAGACGCGCACATCGCGATAGATGCGTTCGACGGGGAAGTCGCTGACGTAGCCGTATCCGCCGAACGCTTGCAGCGCCGCCGAGCAGATTCGTTCGGCCGCTTCCGACGCGAAGAGTTTTGCCATCGCCGCTTCGGTCAGACAAGGCAGGCCTGCGTCCTTGAGCGATGCGGCGTGCCAAACGAGTTGGCGGGCGGCCTCGAGCTGCGTGGCCATTTCCGCGAACCGGAACTGCACGGCTTGGTGCGCATAGAGCGGCTGGCCGAAGCTTTGCCGCTCGCGCGAATACGCGAGCGCCGCCTCGAATGCGGCGCGCGCCATGCCGACGCTTTGCGCCGCGATGCCGATGCGTCCGCCCTCGAGCCCGGAGAGCGCGATCTTGTAGCCCTCGCCTTCTTCGCCGATCCGATTCGCGGCGGGCACGCGACAGCCTTCGAACACGATCTGCGCCGTGTCCGACGAATGCTGGCCGAGCTTGTCTTCGAGCCGCGCGACGAGATAGCCGGGCGTATCGGTCGGCACGAGAAACGCGCTGATCCCGCGTTTTCCCGCGGCTTTGTCGGTGACGGCCAGGACGATGGCGACATCGCCGTGCTTGCCGCTCGTGATGAATTGCTTGACGCCGTCGATCACGTAACCGTCGCCGTCGCGCACGGCGCTCGTACGCAGCGCCGATGCGTCCGAGCCGGCTTGCGGCTCGGTCAAGCAAAACGCGCCGAGCATCTCGCCGCGCGCGAGCGGCGTGAGCCAATCGCGTTTTTGCTGCTCGCTGCCGTGCGCAAGCAAGATGCTGCAAACGGGGCAGTTATTGACCGAAATGGCGGTGGACGTGCCGCCGTCGCCGGCTGCGATTTCCTCGAGAATGACGGCGAGCGCAAGCGCATCGAGTCCCGCGCCGCCGTATTCGGTCGGGACCAGCACGCCATAGGCGCCAAGTTCGGCCAATTGGCGATGCACGTCTTTGGGAAACGTGCGCTCGCGGTCCCATGTGGCCGCATGCGGTGCGATGGCTTCGCGCACGAAGGTGCGCACAGCGTCGCGGATCATTGCGTGATCCTGGTCGAGCACCATGTCGACGTCTCCTTATCGATGATCTCGAAATGCTCGATCGGCCACGCGTCAGGGCCGATACGAGCAAACGGGGCGCACGCTAACCGGTGCGCGATCTCAAACGAGTTCGATGCCCATGGCCGTGGCTTCGCCGCCGCCGATGCACAGGCTCGCCACGCCACGCTTGCCGCCGCGCGCGCGTAGCGCGCCGATCAGCGTAACGAGAATGCGCGCGCCCGAGGCGCCGATCGGGTGGCCGAGCGCACATGCGCCGCCGTTGACGTTCACCTTCTCATGGGGAATCCCATGGTCTTTCATCGCAGCCATCGTCACGACGGCGAACGCTTCGTTGATTTCATAAAGATCGACCTCGCCCGCGCGCCAGCCGTTGCGCGTGAAGAGCGTGCGGATCGCTCCGACGGGCGCCGTCGTGAACTTCGACGGTTCTTGCGCGAACGTCGCATGCCCGACCACGCGCGCGAGTGGCGTGACGCCCAGCCGCTCGGCCGTGGAGGCGCGCATCATGACGAGCGCCGCGGCGCCGTCGGAGATCGACGACGAATTCGCGGCCGTGACCGTGCCCGTCTTGCTGAATGCAGGCTTGAGCGTCGCGATTTTGTCGAGATTGGCCTTGAACGGCGGCTCGTCGCGCGCAATCGTGACCTCGTCGCCTTTGCGCCCCGCGACCTTCACCGGCGCGATTTCCCAGGCGAACGAGCCGTCTTCGTTCGCGCGCTTGGCGCGCACGAGCGATTCGACGGCGAAGGCGTCTTGCGCTTCGCGCGTGAAGCCGTAGGCGCTCGCGCACTCCTCCGCGAAGGCGCCCATGAGGCGGCCTTTCTCGTAAGCGTCTTCCAGCCCGTCGAGGAACATGTGATCGAGCACTTGGCCGTGGCCCATGCGCATGCCGGCTCGCGCTTTGGGCAACAGATACGGCGCGTTGGTCATGCTCTCCATGCCGCCCGCGACCATGACCTCGACCGAGCCGGCGGCGAGCATGTCGTGCGCGAACATGGCGGCGCGCATGCCCGAGCCGCACATCTTGTTGACGGTCGTGCAGCCCGTCGCGAGCGGCAGGCCCGCGCCGAGCGCCGCTTGGCGCGCGGGCGCCTGGCCGATGCCGGCGGGCAGCACGCAGCCCATCAGCACTTCTTCCACTTGCTGCGGCGTCAGCCCCGAGCGTTCCAGCGCGGCGGCGATCGCAGCCGCCCCGAGTTGCGGCGCGGTCAGCGAAGCGAACTCGCCTTGGAAGGCGGCCATCGGCGTGCGGGCCGCCGAGACGATGACGATGGGATCGTTCGTGTTGCGCATGGCGTCAGTCATGTTTGATCTCCTTGATCACACCCTGTACGACTTGATCGATATTGGCGAGCGTGGCGGCATCGGCGGCGACGACGTCGTTTTGCGCCGAGCCGGCCTGCTGCGCCGAGAGCGCGGCGACGCAGCGTTGGTAGGTCGAATCGAGCATGTCGGCGTTCGAAATGGTCATGCCGAGGTTGCGCACGCGCCCGTCGTGAACGCCGTAGGCCAAGCCATGGACGGTGAGCGGCTGGCTGCGCGCCCAGGCGTCGTTGACGATGGTCGTGCGGCACACGTTCACGACTTGCTCGATCGTGTTCAGTTCGACCAAGCGCCGATGGCGGGCCACCATGGGCCACTGTTCAAGCAGCGCGGCGTGCTTGGCGCGTACGTCGTGAATGTGGTGCAGCCAGTTGTCGGCCAGGCCCACGCGCCGGTCGTGCAGCGCCGCGCCGACGCCGGAGCAGCCGTAGTGGCCCACGACCATGATGTGCTTGACCTTGAGCAGGTCGACGGCGAACTGGATGACCGACAAGCAGTTCAGATCGGAGTGGACGACGACGTTCGCGATGTTGCGGTGGACGAACACCTCGCCGGGCGGCAACCCGATGATCTGATTGGCCGGCACGCGTGAATCGGAGCAGCCGATCCACAAGTACTCGGGCGCTTGCTGATCGGCGAGGCGGGTGAAGTATTCCGGGTCTTCGGCGAGCTTGCGCTCGACCCACGCTTCGTTGTTGGCGAACAACTGAGCTAGCGGATGGTTCTGATCGTTCATAGTGCGTCGTGGTGGTTGAACCCTAACGGGCCAGGGCGATGAGAAAAGCGACCATGGGGTGCGCGGCCGAACTCATGCCGCGCGCGCCGTATCCGGTCCGCCGTCGCTGCGCGGCGCTGCGGGTTGCGGATGCTGCGCCGCGCCCGCTGCGTCGGCCGCTTGCGGCGTGGCGAAGCGCTCCGGATAGCGCACGCAGAAGCGCGCGCCTTGGTCGTAGGGAAAGAAGTCGGGCAATTCGCCCTTGAGCAGGAATTCCTTATGTTTTTGCCAGAGCGCCGGATCGAAGAAATCGGCGTGATAGCGCATGAAATAGCGGCGCACGGTGGGATCGCCGAGCAGAAACGTCGTATAGGTTTCGGGAAAGATATCGTTGGGCGCGACGGCGTACCACGGCTCGGCCGACAACTCGTCTTCCTCGGTTTGCGCCTGCGGCACGCGGCGGACGTTGCAGTCGGTCAGGTATTCGATCTCGTCGTAGTCGTAGAACACGACGCGGCCGTGGCGTGTCACGCCGAAGTTCTTATAAAGCATGTCGCCCGGGAAGATGTTCGCTTGCATGAGTTCCTTGACCGCATCGCCGTATTCCTTGATGGCGTGGTCGATATCGGCTTCGGTGCCGTTTTGCAGGAACAGATTGAGCGGCACCATGCGGCGCTCGATATAGACGTGCTTGATGACGAGGCAATCGCCCTCGTACTCGATCATCGACGGCGCTTCTTTTTCCAATTCGCGGATGAGTTGCTCGTCCAGGCGCGAGCGCGGAAGCGCCACGCTCGAATACTCGAGCGTGTCCGCCATGCGGCCCAAGCGGTCGTGACGTTTCACGAGCAGATACTTCTCTTGGATCTTCTCGCGCGTGGTGTCCTTAGGCGCCGGAAAGGCGTCCTTGATGATCTTGAAGACGTACGGGAACGAGGGCAGCGTGAAGACGACCATCACGAGTCCCTTGATGCCGGGCGCGATGATGAAATGATCGCTTGAGTGCGAGAGATGCTTCAGCAGATCGCGGTAGAAGTTGTTCTTGCCTTGCTTTTGCAAGCCGACGGACGTGTAGATTTCCGCTTTCGGCTTGCCCGGCATGATCGTGCCGAGAAAGTCGACGTAGGCGGAGGGCACATCCATATCGACGAGAAAATACGAGTGCGAAAAGCTGAAGATGATCTGCAACTGCTCGCGCTTGAGCAGGACGGTGTCGAGCGCGAGCAGGCCCGACGCTGCGTGGCGGATCGGTACGGCGAACGGCAGCAGGACCTCGCCGTTGATGATGCGGCCGATGATGTAGGCCGCTTTATTGCGGAAGAACAGCGACGAGAGCACGTGCACTTGGAAGTTGAAGGCTTCCGCGAACGGCCCGTAGGTCTCGTGGATCGCATCGATGATGCAGGCGACGTCGCGCTCCAAATCCTCGAACGGGTGCTCGAGTTGGAAGTTCGTGACGATGCGCTCAAGCGTGGCGGCCAGCCCATCCTTGCCCGGATAGTACGCGCGAAACGTCGGCTTCGCCGCCGGTTCCTCGTTCTCCAAATACTCCGTGGAGATCACGGGCCGCACGAAAATGAAGTCGTTGTTGAAATACGACCGGTGCAGGATCTTGCAGCACACCGAGTTGAAGAACGTCTCCGCGCATTCGGGCTGCAAATGGTGCGTCAACAAGCCGATGTAGTGCAGCTTGATCTGCTGCCAGACTTCGTCGTCGATGTTCTCGGCGTCGTATTCGTCTTCGAGCAGCCGCACGCATTCATCGACACGATCGTCGTAGGAGGCGATCCGATCGCGTGCGAGTTTCTGCAGCGCGAGCCAGTCGGCGGTTTCGAACAGCGTTTTGGCACGCACGGCCGCATCGCGAAAGTGGCTGTAGTGGCGATTGAAGCCCTCGAGCATCGTTTGCGCGACGTCGAAGCCGATCTGCGACGACAGCAGCTTAGGAAAGTGCTTCATGGTCCCTCTGATTGCTCGGCGCGCTCGGTTGCGGCGCTCGCGCGTCCGGCGTCCACGCCGTTTTCGGCCAGCATCGAGCGGCACTGCGACTCGTACTGCGCCAGATCTTCCAGCGTCGCGTTCAAATCCTCCAGTTGGCGCTCCAACACTTGGCGGTGCTCGGCGATGGTCGCGAGGAACGCGTGCAATTGCGGCACGGTATCGGTGGGCGATTCGTACAGATCGAGCAACTCGCGAATCTCCGACAGCGTGAAGCCGAGCCGCTTGCCGCGCAGCGTGAGCTTGAGGCGCGTGCGGTCGCGGCTCGAGTAGACGCGCCGCAGGCCGCTCGCGCCTTCCCGGCTCGGCGCAAGCAGCCCTTGATCCTCGTAGAAGCGAATGGCGCGGGGCGTGACATCGAATTCACGCGCAAGCTCGGTGATCGTAAAGTGCTGGGTCATGGTCGAACGCGTCGGATAAGCGGCGCCGGCGGGCGGCCGAGGCGGAAGGCGGCTTGTGATTTTACCGCCGTTGATCGGGTAGAATCGATGAACGTTTACGTTATCGTCAACTTCGACAAAGCGCAACTGGGCGGTTCGGCCGGTTGCTTAGGACGCTCCCGATGAATGCATTGGAACATCAACTCGACTATCCGTTCGCCGATACTTTGCCTGAGCCGGGCCGTTTGCTCGAAGTGGCGCCGGGCATTTACTGGGTGCGGATGCCGTTGCCGTTCGTGCTCGATCACATCAATCTCTGGCTGTTGCGCGACGAAATCGACGGTCAGGCGGGATGGACCGTCGTCGATTGCGGCATCGCCGAAGCCTCGATCAAGGCCAACTGGGAGCGGATTTTCGAGCGGGAGCTGGGCGGCCTGCCGGTGTTGCGCACGATCGTGACGCATTGCCATCCCGATCATTTGGGGCTGGCCGATTGGATCTGCCGCGGCGGCGAGCGTGAGCGCTGGAATGTGCGCCTATGGATCACGCTCGGCGAATACATGCTCGGGCGCGTCATGGCCGCGGGCGACGGCTCGAATGCGGGCGGCGAAGGCGCGGCGCGCCATTTCGCGCGCCATGGCCTGGCCGATCCGGCTGCGCTCGAAAAACTGCGCAACCGGCACGACTATTACTCGAAACTCGTGCCGTCGATGCCCTCGCAGTTCCGTCGCTTGCGCGAAGGCGATGGCGTGCGGATCGGCGCGAACGACTGGCGCATCGTCACCGGATATGGGCACTCGCCCGAGCATGCGGCGCTCTTTTGCGAATCCGCGGGCATCCTGATTTCCGGGGACATGGTACTGCCTCGCATCTCGACGAACGTTTCGGTCTTCGACATCGAACCGGAAGGCAATCCGCTCGCCCTTTACCTCGAATCGCTGGGCCGCTATTTGGCGATGCCGGCCGACACGCTCGTGCTGCCGTCGCATGGCAAACCGTTTCGCGGCTTGCATACGCGCATCGCGCAACTGCGCGCGCATCACGACGCGCGGCTCGCCGAAGTGCGCGAGGCGTGCGCCGCCCAGCCGATGAGCGCGGCCGACATCGTGCCGATGATGTTCAAGCGTGCACTCGACATTCATCAGATGACATTCGCGATGGGTGAGGCGCTCGCCCACTTGCACTTGCTGTGGCTCGCGGGCGAGTTGGGCCGACGGGAGGACGCGGACGGGGTGGTGCGGTTCGCGCCCGCCGGCCCCGCTGCCGCCCTATCCGCCTGAAGCGAGCCCGCCGTTGCCCGCCCTGGACGGCGCGCGCGCCGCTTCGACCGCTGCCGCCGCGTCGAGCATGCCCGCGCCGCATAGCGAGCCCGTCTCCGTCTTCGCGCAGGTCGAGCCGTCCGGATAGCGGCGCACCGCGCTCACGAGTTTTTCGCGAATCGATTCGGGCGTGAGCCTGGGATCGACGGCCAGCATCAGTCCAATGGCGGCCGACACATGCGGCGCGGCCATGCTCGTGCCGTTATTGCGCTTGTAGTTATCTTCGGCGGGGGCGGTCAGCCCCGCGTTGGCCGTCGATAGGATGCCGACGCCGGGCGCGCCCAAATCGATGCGCGCCCCGGCATTGCTGAACGCCGCTTTCTCGCCTTTGGCGTCGATGGCGGCCACGGCGATCGCACCGCGGCAACTCGCCGGTTCCCCGACTTCGGCGCCGCTATTGCCCGCCGCCGCCACGACGCTCGCGCCGCGCGCGATGACATCGTCGATCGCCTCCTGCATGGCGTGGCTGCAGGGTTGCGAAGTGCCCAAGCTCACGTTCACGATCTTGGCCGGATGCGGATTGTCGGGCACGCCGGGCACGGGCAGCCCCACTGCCCAGCGCATCGCGTCGATGATGTCGCTGGCCGGGCCACCGCACTTGCCTAGCACGCGCACCGGCAAGATGCGCGTATGCCAGAGCCCGCCCGCGCCGCCGATCTCATTGTTCGCCACCGCGCCGATCGTGCCTGCCACATGCGTGCCGTGCCATGAACTGTTGCTTACCCAAAGATCGGTGCCGTCGCACCGGCGGGATTCTTCGGCCGTCACCCAATCGCCGGGATCGGACGCGTCGGGGTCTCTGCCGTCGCCGTCGTTGGCGAAGAACGGATCGCTGACGAAGTCGTAACCGGGCAGCAGGTGCGCGGCGAGGTCGGGATGCGGACGGTAGCCGGTATCGGCCACGGCGATCACGACATCGGCCGAGCCCGTCGCCGTCTGCCACGCCGTCTCGAAGCGCGCGGCGCCCATTGCATCGCGATAGGCCCATTGTTGGGCGTACAACGGGTCGGTAGGTGCGAGCTGACGGTGCAATCGATAATCGGGTTCGGCGTATTCGACCTCCGGCTGCGCCTGAAGCCGCTTGGCGATCGCAGCGGCCGCGGCATCGCTGATGGGCGCGACGAGCGTCGCGACATGCGCGCCGCCGGACATCGCCCGAATGTCGGCAATCGTGTCGGCCGCTCGACGACGGCGCGCGGGCGACCGTTCCGTGCCCTCGGCCAATACGCGTTCGATCACGCGCCGGGCGAGCGCCGCATGGGCATCGGGGTCGGTGGGACTCGTCTGCGTGGATTGCGCGGTGGCCGGCATGTTAACTTTCACGATGAACTGCGAGACTCGCTCGGCAAGGGCGGGTGCGGCGGTTTCGGCCGCGCGCGTGTCCTGCATCGCTGGAGCGAGCGAGAGCAACGCGACGACAAAACGATACGTAATGCATCGGGCAGGTGTCATGAGCGCTCCTATGTGCTCGGGATGAAAGCAAATAGAAAGCTTGCGTAGCACGTAGCGTTCCCGATGCCCGCATCATAGGGCGGCCAAGATCGCCGATGTCGTCGACGAGATCTCGGCCGCTTCCACCTAGTCCACCTAGCAAAGCCGCGGCATCGCGCAGGAGCGCAGGTTCGCCTAGCGTCGATTCGAAGCCATCTCGTTCGCACGCACGAGCAACAAGTCTCGCTCGCGCGCATTTTGCGTCATCGCGGCGGCCCGCTCGAATTCCACGCGGGCCTCGCTAAGCCGCCCGAGCTTGGCCAGAAAATCGGCGCGCACGCTCGGCAGCCAGTGGTAGCGCGCGAGTGCGGGGTTCGCGGCGAGCGCCTCGACGATGGCGAAACCCGCCTGCGGGCCGAACGCCATGCCGACGGCTACCGCGCGGTTCAGTTCGACGACGGGCGAAGGCGCAACTTGCACGAGCGCATCATAGAGCGCGACGATTCGGGCCCAATCGGTATCTTCGGCGCGATGCGCGCGTGCATGGCAAGCCGCCAACGCGGCCTGCAGCGCATAAGGGCCCAGTTCACCGCCTAGCGCCTCGGCGCGCGCGAGCGCCGCAAGGCCGCGGCGAATCAAGAGCGGGTCCCAGCGAGAGCGGTCCTGATCGGCGAGCAGCACGGGGCGGCCGCTTGCATCGACGCGCGCATGCAGGCGCGAGGCTTGCAGCTCCATCAGCGCGACGAGCCCATGCACCTCGCTGTCCTCGCGCGCCAGCTCGGCGAGAATGCGGCCGACGCGCAGCGCTTCGTCGCACAGCGCGGGCCGCATCCAATCGTCGCCCGCGGTGGCCGCATAGCCCTCGTTGAAGATCAGATAGATGACTTCGAGCACCGATGCCATGCGCGCTTCGCGGGCGTCGGCGCGCGGCACCTCGAACGGCACGCGCGCCTCGCGCAGCGTGCGTTTGGCGCGCACGATCCGCTGCGCGATCGTCGCCTCGGGGGCGAGGAATGCACGTGCGATTTCGTGCGTCGCTAGCCCGCCGAGCAAACGCAGCGTGAGCGCGACGCGCGCGTCGGTCGACAGCACCGGATGGCATGCGGTGAAAATCAGCCGCAGCAAGTCGTCGCCGATATCGTCGGCGCGCGCGGCGTCGAGCGAGTCGACGAAATCGGGCACCACGTGCGCTTCGAGCGCGTCCAGATCGCGGCCCATCGCTTCGTGCTTCTTCGTATGAAGGGCATCCTGGCGCAGCTTATCGAGCGCCCGATGCTTGACCGTCGCCATCAACCAGGCGCCGGGATTGTCGGGCACCCCATCGCGCGGCCAGTGCTCGAGCGCTGCGACGAGCGCGTCCTGCGCGAGTTCCTCGGCCACGCCGATATCGCGCACGAAGCGCGCGGCGTGAGCGACGACGCGGGCCGCTTCGATGCGCCAGACGGCTTCGATCGCGCGATGGGTGGGATTTGTCATCGTTCAGCTCAAGTTGGCGTCGATTTCGCGAATGCGCTCGACCGCGGCGCTCGGCTCGAAATCGTCGAATTCGTACAGCGGGCGCACCTCGATTTCGCCTTCCGCCATTTCGCCGAATGGCGCCGGGAAGCGCCGCGCCCATTCGAGGGCTTCTTCCTGCGAGCGCACCTGAATCAGCGTATAGCCGGCGATGAGTTCCTTGGTCTCCGCGAAGGGCCCGTCGATCACGCTTCGCTTGCCGTCCGCATAGCGCACGCGCCAGCCTTTGGAGCTGGGCTGCAGCCCGTTCGCATCGAGCAGGACCCCCGCTTTCGCGAGTTCCTCGTGATAGGTCGCCATCGCCGCCATCAGTTTCTCCTCGGGCATGGCGCCCGATTCGCTTTGCCCGTTGGCCCGAACCATGATCATGAATCGCATCGTTGCGCTCCTCGAAGTTGACGGAGACCGCTCACCGGCTCCTGACTTCACGACGAGCGGGGCGGGCGCAAATCGACATCGGTTCGGCGAAGTTTTGGAATTACGGGAATCCCGGAAATGGTCGAAGTGGCCGATGCCTCGGTTGGCGAAGGCCTCGCGCGTCATTCGTAGCAGGGCGCGAGCCGTCTGACTTCGACCGTGCACCATTGGGCCGCAGGGCATTCGGCGGCGATCGCCAGCGCGTCTTCTTCGCGCTCGCAGTTGAGTAGATAGAAGCCGCCGACCATTTCCTTGGCCTCGGCGAACGGACCATCGATGAAGCGTCGCTCGCCGTCGCGCACCTCCACCCTCACGGCTTCTTTCGTCGAGGCGAGCGACTGTGCGGCGACGAGCACGCCGCGTTCGTTCAACGTTTCGCCGAAGCGAATCATCGTGTCGTAAGCGGCATGCGAGGCTTCGGACGTGCGCTCGGCGCGCTGGCCGATCGGCTCCATGATCAACAGCAGATAAGACATGGCCAACTCCGAAAAAATCGCGCCGGGGCGGCGCTGCATTCGCCCTGAAGGATAGTGCAGGCGCGCCGGCGCCGCTATGAAGTGCGCAAGGCGAAGGACGCTTGGCGGTGGGCGGGTCGGCTGCAGGCTGTGGGCTGTGGGCTGTGGGCGAAGGGCGAAGGGCGAAGGGCGAAGGGCGAAGGGCGAAGGGCGAAGGGCGACGGTCGATAAGCGATGGCCAATGCGCGCCTTCCTGCCCTCTCAGGCGTTCGCGCGGCCTTCAGGGCTCGATCGAGCGGGCGTCGGCCTGACGCAGCGCGGTCATATTGCTGACGAATGCATCGACGATCTGCTGGGCGAGCGCGGCGATGGCCGTGTTCCGGTCGGCGCGCTCGAACGAGAGCTTGGCCGGCACGACATACGGACGCCATTGGCTCTGCGCGTTCTGTTCGCCGCTGACGCCGAGCGGCGCGCCAAGCACGGCGAACGGCGTATCGGCGCTGTGTTCGAGATCGGCGACCGTGATGGAAACCTCGGCGCCCGCCGCTTCCCGTTCGGCCTCGGGCGCGGCGCTGTCGGAGGCGGCCGTCGTCGCTTCGCTTTGCAGGTGGAAGACGCCGCCGATGAGCCATCCCGTCACGGGCGGCGGCTCTCCCGGCGCGAGGTAGCGCGCGGCCACGCCCGCATGGTTCAGCCGCTGGACGACGGCTTGGGCGACGAGCCCCGCGTCCCGCCCGGCCGCGCGCGCATGCAAGGCCGCGCGCAGGCGGGCGAGCAGGCCCGAAGGCTCGGCGCCCGCAGGGGCGGCGATGAAGTGGGTAACGTAGACCGCGCCCGGCACCGCGACGATGGGCGGGGGCCCGGAGCGTGGTGGTGCGATCGGCGCGGTGGGCGTCGCCGTTGCCGGTGCGGATGCGACGTTCACCTGCGTGACGGGCATCGGCGCGACTGAAATGGAGGCGTGAGCCTCGGGTTCGAGCGCGGCGGATTGAGCGAAGGCAACGCTAGCCGCCGTCCAGATCGTGAAAGCCGCCACCGCGCGGCCGAGATTTGGCATGACTACCCCGTATTGCGTGAATCGACGTGTGGGTTCTCGTAGCGCACTTGTGTCGTGTTCTTCGATGCCGAGCGGTACTCGCGAGCCCAGGTAGGTGTGCCCGTGCCATCGCGAGAACTCGCCGCGCGGCCGAGGCCGCGAAGACGCGGCGCCAAGCGCCGCTCAGCGCCGAACCCTGCGCTAGGTTACGGCGGCCGTGTGACAAGCGTCAACGGGCCGCTGTTGCTCGAGGACGCAATGCGCGCCGCGTCATTGCACCGATACGGCCCCGAAGTTTTGCCGGCCGAACGCGCTGACCTTGTAGCCGGCCACCGTGCTTCGGGTGACGGCGCTTGCCGTGGGGTAGCCGAGGGGGATCCAAAGCGCTTGATCGTGAATGATTTTCTGCGCCGCTTCGTAGTCCGTGGCGCGCGCCGCTTGATCCGTCTTCGATCGGGCGTCCGCGATCAGCTTATCGAGCTTGTCGTCGCAATAGCGGGCGAAATTGATACCCGATTTGACGCCGTTGCAGCTGAACAGCGGCGTGAGGTAGTTGTCGGGATCGCCGTTGTCGCCGGCCCAGCCCATGAACAGCATGTCGTGCTCGCCTTGCTTGGCTTGCTTGATGAGTTCGCCCCATTCGATGATTTTGACCTCGGCCTTCACGCCAATCTTGGCCAGATCCGCTTGCAGCAACTCCGCGCCGGCCTTGGGCTTGGGATTGAGCACGCTGCCTTGCGGACGCACCCAGATCGTCGTCGAGAATCCGTTCGGATATCCGGCTTGCGCGAGCAGCGCTTTGGCTTTGACCGGATCGTAAGCGTAGGCGGCGATCGCCTTGTCGTAGCTCCACGTGTTGGACGGATACGGATTGACTGCCGGCGCCGCCGTGTTCTCGAAGACGACCTTCAGATAGTTGGCGCGATCGAACGCCATGTTGATGGCCTGGCGCACGCGCTCGTCATCGAGCGGCTTGTGTTGCGTGTTCAGCGCGACGAACGCCGTCATGAATGCGGGAGTCTGCACGACAGCGAGCGACTTGTTGCCCTTGGCTTGCGCGACGTCGCTCGGCTTGGGCGACAGCGCGATCTGGCATTCGTTGGCCTTGACCTTTTGCATGCGGACCGAGGGATCGGGCGTAATCGCATAGATGAGGCGATCGACCTTCGGCTTGGGTCCCCAGTAGGTGGGATTGGCGTCGTAACGAATCACGGCATCCTTGGTATAGCTCTTCAGCACGAAGGGGCCGGTGCCGATGGGCTTGGCGTTCAGATCGGTCTGCGTGCTGGCCTTGAGCAACTGATCGGCGTACTGGGCCGAATAGATCGAAGCGAAGCCCATCGTCAGCATGGGCAGGAAGGTGGCGTTCGGCTCGTTCAGATCGAATTGCACCGTGCGCTCGTCGAGTTTCTTGACCGCTTTGACGAGCTTGACGAGTCCCATCGATTGGGCGTGCGGGAAGCCGTTGGGGCCTGCCACCTTGTGCCAGGGATTGGCCGCGTCGAGCATGCGATTGAACGTGAAGACGACGTCGTCGGCATCGAGCGGCCGCGTTGGCTTGAAATAATCGGTGCTTTGGAACGCCACATTCGGACGCAGGTGGAACGTGTAGGAGAGACCGTCGCCGCTCACTTCCCACTTCTCGGCCAACGACGGCACGACTTTTTTGGTCGCCTCGTCGTAATTGACGAGGGTATTGAAGATCACGTCTGCCGAGGCATTCGTCGTGACGAGCGAATTGAATTGAACGACATCGAAGCCATCGGGGCTCGCCTCGGTGCAAACGGTGAGCGGCTTGGCGAGCGCGAGGGCGGGCAAGACGGCGAGCGTGGCGGCGAGCAATTTGACGCGCATGGACACTCCAAGTGGGTCGAGGGACGGCCGGGAATAGGGGATGCTGCTAGATCGAGCCAATGAGCTTAGCCCAAGCGCGCGGTGTCGACAACGATGGGTCCGTTATAGGGATATGGGTTCTCGCAAGCGAACGCCGATCGTTTGGCGATCGGAGGGCGCATGAGCCGATGGGCGATGCATCGTGAGTCGGCTCAGCCGCAGGTCCATTACACGTGAGCGCTAAAGGCCGCGTATTGCCGCCTCGGCTAGGCCGCGCAAGTAATCGACCCCCTCGATTGCGCGCGAGCCGTACCACGAGGTCAATTCACCGTCGATGAGTTGCACGATCTTGCCCGCGAGCCGTGTGTCGGCGGCCAGTTCGTCACGATGCTTCGTGGTGAAGCGGTACGGCTCGGATGAGAGCAGGATGCGCTCGACGTTGCCCAAGGCTGGGTCGTCGAAGTCGAACGTGGGGTAGCGGTCGCCGCCCGTCAGGCCGCCTTCGACGTCGGGCCAAGTGTGCCAGTTGACGAGGCGCAGCATCGACGAAATGTAGGTATCGCGCGCGATGGTCATCCAAGGATCGCGCCAGATGACGTAGAGCACGCGTCGCTCGGGCCAGGGTTCGTGTGCGATGGCGTGAAGCCGTGAGGACAGCGCCGCGCTGAGGCTTTGCGCTGCCTGCTCGCGGTTGAAGATTGCGCCGAGGAGGGCGTAAAGCGACAGGTTATCGTGCGCAGTGAGGGGATGCGTGACGATGACATGCGGAACGAACTCGGCGAGTGCGTCGATCGTGGGCTTTTCGTTTTCGTCGATGTTGACGATGACGTGTGTCGGCGCGAGTGCGCGCACGGCATCGACTTTGACGGCCTTGGTGCCGCCCACCTTGGGAACGGCGCGCACGGCTTCGCGCGGATGCACGCAAAACCCCGTGCGGCCCACGATGTGCTCGCCTAACCCCAATGCGAATAAGAGTTCGGTGATGCTGGGGACGAGGGAGACGATGCGGGCGTTGTTGCTCGCGCGCGGATGTTCGACTCCGGCGGCATCGATTCGGGTCATGGGGGATGGGTTGCTTTAGGGCGGATGCTGGGTATGGTACTTCGGGGCTGCTGGCTCGGGCGGTGCGGGATGAAATAGCGCGCAGCGGGCGTGCGCTTGGCGGCCGAATCGCCCAAGGCACCAATTGCAATCTGATGTCAAGTCCATTGACGTTCTCGGGCGGCACATTTCCGTTTACGAGCTTTGATACATCGATAATGTTATCGGTTGTGTGACCGTTGTCAGACAGTTGCAATCCGTTTTTGTGGACAGCGGTAACAGTCGGACATGTCCAATAAAACCCTGCGCTGTCGGCCGCGTTGTCTGCGTCGAAGTGACTATCGTCTAGCACTAACAACACATCCGGGTTCCACCCCGCTTCGTGGTATCGAGCTGTTCCGATCTCTGTCTTGGGAAATGCTCGAAAATTTCCATAAAGCTTATATGCTTGAGGGAAAGTTAGCTGAATCAGGCCGCGTCCGTAATATGGGCTGTATGTTTTATGCTCGCCGCTCCCTCTTTCACCAATCGGAGATACCCGGATTCCTCAATGGATTGAGCGAGGAAATGCAACGCTCGCTGCCCGGTCGAGGAAATCCGGTACTTCCTAGCCATTCGGTTAAACGGTAACGCCCAGGTTTTGGCTCGGCCGCACGCCACGCTCCATGCCGCAACGGTTTGATCGCGGAACTCGGAGTGAACAAGATGTCGATGGACGCGCGGGACGCAATATGGTGCGCCCTCGTTTTCAGAAATTATTGCTGAGATTTCAATCGATGATTTGAAGGTGAATCCATGCGAACGCTTTAGTGAAGACAGTCACGCATCCGCATATCCTTCTATCCCACCGCCCGCGGCTTACGCGGCGCCTTTTCAAAGACCCAATCGTACATCCAGCGCGGCAAGCACCGGAGCAGCATCCCGACGATCCTCATTGGCCAAGGGAAGACGGCGAATCGCCGCTTCCGAGCGATCGCGCCCGCAGCCTTGTGGGCAAAGCGCTCCGCCTCCATCAAGAACGGCATCGGGTAGGGGTTGTGCGCCGTCATCGGTGTGCGGATATAGCCGGGCGCAATCGTCACGACGGCCACGCCGAACGAGCGCATTTCGACCCGCAGCGATTCGAGGTACGTCAGGGCCGCGGCCTTCGAGGCGCTGTACGCGCCGGAGCCCGGTAACCCGCGCACGCCGGCCACGCTCGCGATGCCGACCAATGTGCCGCGTCGCGCCTCGCTCATTGCCTTCGCAAACGGCTCGAACGTCGCAGCCATGCCGAAGCAGTTCACGTCCATGACTTCGCGAAACGCCGCGAGATCGCCATGCCCGGTGGCAACGCCCTTGCTGATGCCGGCATTGGCGATGACGACATCCGGCAAGCCATGCTCGCGGATGAATTGCGCCGCCGCATCCGCCAGGGCGGCATCGTCGCGCACGTCCGCCGCGTAGACCGAAATCGACAGATGAGGAAAACGCCGAGCGAACTCGGACAGCGCGTCGAAGCGGCGCGCAACCAGCCCGAGCGTTGCGCCTTGCCGCGCATATTCGGCGGCAAGCGCGAGGCCGATGCCGCTAGAGGCGCCGGTAATGAAAACCTTCAACGATGAAGTCATGCCGGCGCGCAGCCGCTTACATCTTCTTCGCGCGAACGTGGGAGATGAGGTAATCGAGCACTTGGATAGTGCCCGGCAGACTGTCGGTGGCGGCGGGGCCCGTTTCGTACTTGCCTTGCACGGCAATCGTGGGCACGCCGTCGATCTTGTAGTCCTGGATCAGTTGCTTATCGCGGTTCAACGACGATTGTGTAGAGAACGAGTTATAAGCGGCCAAGAATTTCTTCGAGTCGACGCCCTTCGTCGCGAGGAATTTGGCTTGATCGTCCGGCGTCAACAGGTAGTTCTTGTTGACATGGATTTCATGGAAGATATCGGGCGTTAACTGCTGCACGAGACCCATCGCATCGAGCGCGTGAAGGAGCTTCGAATGCGGAATGAAATCGTCGCGAAAGGCAACGGGCACCCGCTTGAAGATCACATCCGGCGGCAGCGCCTTGACCCACTTCTCCAAATACGGGTCGAACTCATTGCAGTGCGGGCAGCCGTACCACATGAATTCGATCACTTCGATCTTGCCGGCCGGAACATCGACGGGCTGCGGCGTCTTCAGGACCGTGTAGTCCTTGCCCGCGACGGGTGCGGCGGGGGACGCATGCGCAAGGCCTACGCCGACGACGGCCAGACTAACGGAGAACAACAGCGTGCGGATCAGTTTTTTCATGTTCGGTTCAGGTACGTGAATAGGAGGCGCCTACTCGACGCGCCGCGGCGCGCGTGTGCGCATCGACGCACTGCCGGTTCAGACCGACGCCGTGCACCGTTGGTTCAGTGGCGCACGGCGCGGAACTGCATTTGGCGTTACTGCTTGGCGAAGCGAATCACAGCCGTATCGATGCCGGCGTCGGACAAGCGCTGCCGCGTCGAATTCATCTCCTCGAACTTCGAGAACGGTCCGATGCGAACGCGATAGTACGTCACGCCGCCTGCATCGCGCTGCGATACCTTCGATTCGAAGCCTTGAAAGGCCAGCCGTGCTCGCTGCTGTTCCGCGTCGGCGGCGGTTTTATATGCGCCGACTTGCAGGAAATAGCCCGTATTCGCATCGGCCGCCGCACCCGGCGCGCCATTGGTTGCATGCGGCGCGCTGCCTGCAGCCGGCGGCACATTGGCTGCCTGAGGCGGATTCTTCTGCTGGGCCGCCCCGTTCGGCTGGCTTTGCGCCTGCTGTTGCTGATGCTGCTGCTGCGCCGGCGCGCTGCCGGTCGCGCTCGACGCACCCGATGGCGGCACTTCGACGATTTGCGGCTCTTGCAGCAAACCGGGCGCTTGCGGCTGCGCCGACGATTGTCCCGGCGCGGTATTGGGCGGGGCCGGCGTTTGCTGGGCGGCCTGCGGGACGGGCTGCCCTGGGCTCTTGCCCTGCAGAGCCCGGTTCGGATCGAACTGCTGCTCGACCGTTCCCGCCTCGGATGCCCCGTTCGGCGCGACCTTCGCCACGAACGGCGTAGGCGCGCGCGTAATGTAGAGCGCGACGACGACAGCGATCGCGAGGCCGACGATCAAGCCCAGCACGACGCCGAGGAAGGTTCCTCCGCTTTGCTTCGAGTGCGTGGATGGATTGCGTGGCGAAGTGCGGCTCGGTTTTGCCATTATCTGAATCACCTGCGAAAGAAACACGGGAGCGGCGCACGCCAAGCGAATGCCGCGCGGCGGCGGCATCGATTATAGCGACGGTGCGTGGAGCCGCGCGGCGAACGTGCGCAACGTTACATCTTGGCCGGCGCCGAAACGCCGATCATCGCGAGACCGTTGGCGAGCACTTGCCGTGCGGCGGCCAACAACGCGATGCGCGCGTCGCGCTCGGCTTGCACATCGACGAGCACGCGCTCGGCATTGTAGAACGAGTGAAATTCGCTCGCGAGTTCACGCAGGTAGAACGCGATCGCGTGCGGCGCGAGTTCGGAGGCCGCGTGCGTGAGCATGTCGGGGTACTCGGCGAGCTTATGCATGAGCGCCATGGCGTGCACGCTCGTGAGGGCCGACACATCCATCTGCGACAAAGCGGCTTCGTCGCCGCCGAAGCGCGTTTTCCATTCGACGAGAATCGAGCAGATCCGCGCGTGCGCGTACTGCACGTAGTAGACGGGGTTCTCGTCATTCTGCTTGAGCGCGAGATCGACGTCGAAGACGAACTCCGTGTCGGCCTTGCGCGAAATCAGGAAGAAGCGCACGGCATCGCGACCGCGCTGGATCGTCGCTTCGTCGAGCAGATCCGGTTCGGCCTCTTGCCCCGGCTGCGCGCCGCCCGACCATTCGATCAGATCGCGCACGGTCACATAGCTGCCGGCGCGCTTGGAAATCTTCACTTCCTGCCCATCGCGCATGACGGTGACCATCTTGTGCAGCACGTAATCGGGGTAGCCCGCGGGGATGCCCACGCCGAGCGCTTGCAGCCCTGCACGCACGCGCGCAATGGTGCCGTGGTGATCGGAGCCCTGCACGTTGATGACCTTCGAGAAGCCGCGTTCCCACTTCGTCACGTGATAGGCGACGTCAGGCACGAAATACGTGTAGGTGCCGTCGGACTTGCGCATCACACGGTCTTTGTCGTCGCCGTATTCGGTCGTGCGCAGCCAAAGCGCGCCCTCTTGCTCGAACGTCTTGCCCGTTGCAATCAGGGCGTCGACCGTTTTGGCGACGCGGCCTTCCGTATAGAGCGACGATTCGAGGTAATAGCGGTCGAACTTCACGCCGAACGCTTGCAGATCCATATCCTGCTCGTGGCGCAGGTAGGCGACGGCAAACTTGCGGATGGCGTCCAGATCGTCGATGTCGCCCTTGCCTTTGACGGGCTCGCCATCTTTGGCCGCGACGGTCTCGCCGGTCAGGTAGTCGTGCGCGATGTCGGCGATGTATTCGCCGTTGTAGGCGGCCTCGGGCCAGCCGGCGTCGCCCGGCTTCAAACCTTTCGCGCGCGCATGAGTGGAGATCGCCAGATTCTGGATCTGCACGCCCGCGTCGTTGTAGTAGAACTCGCGATGCACGTCGTAGCCTTGGCTCGCGAGCACGTTCGCGAGGGCATCGCCCAGCGCGGCTTGCCGGCCGTGGCCCAGGTGCAGCGGGCCGGTGGGATTGGCGGAAACGAACTCGACCAAGACGCGTTTGCCCGCGGCGTGCGTTGAGCGGCCGTATGCGGCGCCTTCGGCGATGACGGCAGCGACGACCGCCTGCTTCGCTTGTGGGGTCAGGCGCACGTTGATGAAGCCGGGACCGGCGATCTCAGCCGTCTCGATCAAGTCCTTCGTAGCCTGGTGCGCCAGGAGCGCATCGACGATGCGTTGAGCGAGCTCGCGCGGGTTCTTCTGCAGCGGTTTGGCCAATTGCATGGCGACGTTGCAGGCGACGTCGCCATGCGCGGCCGCCTTCGGGCGCTCGAGCGCGATGGCGGGCACCGCGGCGGCATCGCCGTTTGCTTCGGTGACAACTTGCTTGACGCTGGCGGCGAGCAAGGCTTCGAGACTTTGTTTGTGTGCAGGCAGCATGCTGTTTCGATCGGTTCGGCAGTGGCAGTCCGCCGGGCGGACGCGGAAGGTTGGCGCAAGGCGGGAAGGCAGCGCCCGCAGCGATGACGGGCGCGGGCCGCAAAGGTGCGCGTTTGAGTCTAGGCGGATTTTAGCAGGTGCTAATATGTCTCAATGAGACGCCTGGCAAGGGTGGCTCGGCCCGCATGCTCCCAGGCGCGCCGAGTGCGCGCGGCAAGCGGTGCAATGGCGCCGTCAGGCGGAAGTAAACAGAACGAAGGAAACGGGTCCATCATGTTGATTACATTCAAGTGTCGTGCAGCGCCGGAAGTGGTCATGCTCGAAAATCTGGCGCAGTACCTCGTCGGGATCGTCGGAAAGCAGTTGGGCGCGCGCGGCGTGATCACCCATGACGAATTGCCCGCGGCCATCTCGAAGCTCGAGGCGGCGATCGTAACCGACAAGCAGGAAATCGCCGAGCACGAGGGACATTTCCACGAGGGCGAAGAGGGCCACGAGCGTCACGAACTGCCGATCGGCCTCGCGCAACGCGCTTTCCCGTTCCTCGACATGCTGCGGGCCGCGCACCGCGAAAACGCCGACGTCCTCTGGGGCGTGTGAAGCACCCCCTAGCGCGCCCCACGGCGCGCAAGCTGGCGCCGCGCTGAACGGCGGCGCGGCCGCCCGACCACTTTTGTCGGATCAAACGCGGTCGAACGCATTCCAAGCCCGGCATACGTCAGCGCGTACGCCGGGCTTTCCTTTATGAGCTTTAAGTGGCCGGGCCGCAAGCGCCAAGCGGGCCGCGTCCCTTTTCCGATACCTGCCTGTGCGCTGCCTGGCGCTGACGCTTACAGCAGTGGCGCGAGCGCCCGCTCGGCTTCGGGCAGGGTGAGCGCATTGCGGCGTGCGAAATCTTCGACTTGATCGCGCCCGATCTTGCCCACCGAGAAGTAGCGGCTCTCGGGATGGGCGATGTAAAAGCCCGAAACGCTCGCGGCAGGCAGCATCGCAAGCGATGCGGTGACGGTCATGCCGATTTCGTCGGCCTTGAGCGCGGCGAACAGGTCGCGCTTGACGAGGTGGTCCGGGCAAGCGGGATAACCGGGGGCGGGCCGAATGCCGGCGTACTGCTCGGCGATCAGCGCCTCGTTATCGAGCGTTTCGCTTGCCGCATACCCCCAGATCTCGCGCCGCACGCGGGCATGCAAGCCTTCGGCGAAGGCTTCGGCCAGGCGATCGGCCAGCGCCTTCAGCATGATCGCGCTGTAGTCGTCCAGGTCGGCCAGGAACTGCTTTTCCTTGGCGTCGACGCCGATGCCGGCCGTCACGGCGAACATGCCGATGTAATCGGCCACGCCCGAGTCTTTCGGTGCGATGAAATCGGCGAGCGAGCGATTGGGCCGCATGACGCCGTCCACGATTGGCCGCACGCTTTGCTGACGCAGGTTGTGCCAGGTGAGCGCCACCTGCGTGCGTGAGTCGTCGGTGTAGATCTCGATGTCGTCATCGCCCACGGTATTCGCGGGAAGCAGCGCGATGGCACCGTTCGCCGTCAGCCAACGGCCCTGGATCAGGCGCGCGAGCATCGACTTCGCGTCGGAGAACACGCGCCGCGCCGATTCGCCGACGATCTCGTCGTTCAAAATAGCCGGGTAGGGGCCGGCCAAATCCCAAGTTTGGAAGAACGGCCCCCAGTCGATGTATTGCGCCAACTCGTTCAGATCGTAGTTCTTGAACACGCGCCGGCCGACGAACGCGGGCTTGACCGGTTGATAGGCCGCCCAATCGATCTTGGTCTTGTTCTCTCGCGCGGCTGCGAGCGTCACCATCGGCTGCGCCTTCTTGTTGGCGTGCTGCAGCCGGATGCGATCGTAGTCGGCCTTCAATTCGTCGAGATACTTGGTTGCCCCTTCATCCGACAGCAAGCTCGATGCGACCGAAACCGAGCGCGAAGCATCGGGCACGTAGACGACCGGTCCTTCGTAGTTCGGCGCGATCTTCACCGCCGTATGCACGCGCGACGTGGTCGCCCCGCCGATGAGCAGCGGAATTTTCTTGATGCGGAAGTACTCGTCGCGTTGCATCTCCGACGCGACGTAGGCCATCTCTTCGAGGCTTGGCGTGATGAGGCCCGAGAGCCCCACGATGTCAGCGCCTTCGACCTTCGCTTTGGCGAGGATCTCGTTGCACGGAACCATCACGCCCATGTTGACGACTTCGAAGTTGTTGCACTGGAGCACGACCGACACGATGTTCTTGCCGATGTCGTGAACGTCGCCCTTGACGGTGGCGATCACGATCTTGCCTTTGGCGCGCACGTCGCCGCCCGCTTCGGCCAGCCGCTTCTTTTCTTCTTCGATGAACGGAATCAGATGCGCGACGGCCTGCTTCATGACGCGCGCCGATTTGACCACTTGCGGCAGGAACATCTTGCCCTGGCCGAACAAGTCGCCCACGACGTTCATGCCGTCCATGAGCGGCCCTTCGATCACGTTGATCGGTCGCCCGCCCGCCGCGGCGATCTTCGCGCGCGCCTCCTCCGTATCGTCGACGATGAAGTTCGTGATGCCGTGCACGAGCGCATGGGCGAGCCGAGCCTCGACCGGCTGATTGCGCCACTCGAGGTTTTCTTCCTTCTTCGCGGCGCCGGTCTTGAACTTGTCGGCGATTTCGAGCAAACGATCGGTGGCGTCGTCGCGACGGTTGAGGATGACGTCCTCCACGCGTTCGCGCAATTCGGGATCGAGATCGGCGTAGACACCGAGTTGCCCCGCGTTGACGATGCCCATGTCCATGCCCGCTTGAATCGCGTGGTAGAGGAACACGGTGTGGATCGCTTCGCGCACGGGATCGTTGCCCCGGAACGAGAACGAGACGTTCGAGACGCCGCCGCTCACCTTCGCATACGGCAGGTTCTGTTTGATCCAGCGCGTGGCGTTGATGAAATCGACGGCGTAGTTGTTGTGTTCCTCGATGCCCGTGGCGACCGCGAAGATGTTCGGGTCGAAGATGATGTCTTCGGGCTCGAAGCCCACTTCGTCGACGAGGAAGCGGTACGAGCGCCGGCAGATCTGCGTTTTGCGCTCGAAGGTATCGGCCTGGCCTGTTTCGTCGAACGCCATGACGACGGCCGCGGCGCCGTAGCGGCGAATGAGCCGGGCCTGATGGCGGAACGCGTCTTCGCCTTCCTTCAGCGAAATCGAATTGACGATGGCCTTGCCTTGCACGCATTTGAGGCCGGCTTCGATCACCTCCCACTTCGACGAGTCGATCATGATCGGCACGCGAGCGATGTCGGGCTCGGAGGCGATGAGATTCAGAAAGCGCACCATGGCCGCTTTCGAATCGAGCATCGCCTCGTCCATGTTGATGTCGATGACCTGGGCGCCGTTTTCGACCTGCTGGCGCGCGACGGCGAGCGCTTCGTCGAACTGGCCGTTCAGGATCATGCGCGCGAACGCCTTGGAGCCCGTGACGTTCGTTCGCTCGCCGACGTTGATGAAGAGCGCGCCCGCACCGACGTTAAACGGCTCGAGGCCCGCAAGGCGCAACATGTGTTCGGTCATGGTGATCTTCGATGAAAGCGTTGGGCAAGTGTCTCAAATCGGGCGCAAGCCGAGGATGCGCTCGTACCCCCGGCCGGTTCGACTCAGCTTCTTGATTGCGGGCATGAACGGATTCCGTGAGGGAGCGCAGTATTGTTGCTATGCCGCGTCGCGATAGTGCGACCACGCGCGCGGCTTCACGCCGCTCAGGGCTTTGGCGATCGCCGCGATATGCTCGGGCGTCGTGCCGCAGCAGCCGCCCGCCAGATTCACGAGCCCCGCCTGCGCGAACTCCTTGAGCTGCCGCGACGTATCCTCCGGCGTTTCGTCGAAGCCCGTGTCGCTCATCGGATTGGGCAACCCCGCGTTCGGATAGCAGGACACATAGGTGTCGCACAGCTTCGCGAGTTCGGCGATATACGGGCGCATCAGCGCCGCGCCCAAGGCGCAGTTCAGCCCGAACGTCAGCGGCTTCGCGTGGCGCAGCGAATTCCAGAAGGCCTCGACCGTCTGTCCCGAAAGAATGCGGCCCGATGCGTCCGTCACCGTCCCGGAAATCAACACGGGCAGCGCCTCGCCCGTGTTCTCGAACAGTTCGTCGAGCGCGAACAGCGCGGCTTTGGCGTTGAGCGTATCGAAGATCGTTTCGACGAGGAACACGTCCGCGCCGCCCTCGAGCAGCGCCTGCGCTTGTTCGTAGTACGCCGCGCGCAGTTCGTCGAACGTGACGTTACGCGCGCCAGGATCGTTGACGTCGGGCGAGATGCTGGCCGTTTTCGGCGTCGGCCCGATCGCGCCCGCGACAAAGCGCGGCTTGTCGGGCGTCGAATACTTATCGCAGGCCGCGCGCGCAAGCTTGGCCGATTCGAGGTTCATCTCGCGGGCGAGCGATTCCATGCCGTAGTCGGCTTGCGCCACGGTGGTGGCGCCGAACGTGTTGGTCTCGATGATGTCGGCGCCGGCCGCGAGGTACTGCTCGTGGATCTCGCTGATGATTTGCGGTTGCGTGAGCGAGAGCAATTCGTTGTTGCCCTTCACGTCGCGCGTGAAATCCTTGAACCGCTCGCCGCGATAGCGCGCTTCGTCGAGCTTGTAGCGTTGGATCATCGTACCCATCGCCCCGTCGAGGATCACGATGCGCGACGCGAGCAGCGCGGGCAAGCGAGCGCCTCGCGTGTAATGGATGCCGGAAGGAAGCGATCCGGCGGCGGGCGAGCCCGCGGGGGCGGCAGCGGACGAATTCATGGCGAGCGAGCGCGATGCGCGATTCGGGAGGGGGAAAACCGTCATTGTAGCGGCTGCCGGGGTTGGCCGCCGGACGCCAGCCGGGCCAATGGACCCCGCGGGCAAAACAAAAACCCCGCCCGGCGAGCCGGACGGGGTTCGATGGGGTGCCGCTGCGCCCGGCGGACGGGCGCTTTCGTCAGTGAAGCACGACCGGTTGCGTCATCAGGCTATCGAATTGGCCCAGGAACTCGTCGACTTCATCGAGTGTGGGTTCTTCTTCAATGAGCTTGCGAACGTGTTCGCGAAACTGCGCCGCCAGTGCACCGTCGATGAAGATCTCGCGCTGCGTGTTCTTGTCTACGATTTCGTAGCCACCTGCGTTCATCGCGAGATGGCCGGCCTGCGGCGCGAATTCGACGACACAATAGTTGGGGCTGTTGTAGATCATTTGCATGGCGACACTCCTTTATTCCGATTGGCTCCTGGCCGTTTTCCGCCTAGTACGTGGAGCGCGTTGCATGGAATTTCAAGGGCTGGGTCTTAAACGGCGCTTAAAACGGGTTGGAACATTGCAACCAAACATTGCCGCCTGATACATCGCCGATCTCTATCGTCCACATGAAAGTTAGACCTTACCCATGCAAAACGTTCGCGCGGGAGGGAAAACATCGAGGATCGTCCGTGTGCCTCGATACTCTTGATTACGGCACGCACGAGCCGCCGGTTTAGGGCTGTTCGCGCACGGGTCCCGGTGCGCTGCCGGCCGGCCTCGAGTCGGACGAATCATCCGGTGTCGTCCCGGGGGACGCATTTTTCGCGCCCGGCGGCGCGAGAGCGCCACGCCAGAGCAACTCGAACTGCGACCCATTGGGCTCCGTTTGCATAATACGGACCGGCAGCCAGCCCAACGTTGGTGCAAGCCAGACGTCGATGCGGCGTCGGTCGCCCTCGCGCCGCGGCAGCCTCATGAAGTGGCGCGCCTGCACGAATCCCTCAGCGGTGCGTACCGGTTCGTCGCCGATGGTCTCGATCGGCCAAAGCTCCCCGCTATCGTCGTCCGCCACGTAGAACGCACGTGTGACGCCGGGTTTGTAGGCGTCGGGATCGCCCCGCACGAGACTTGCAAGCTGCATCACCATGCTGAAGCGGTCTTGCGCGCCGTCGGGCAATGCCAGGGTTGCGCTCGTGCGCGTGAAGCCGATGCGCCGCGCCGTGCGGTCGAACGTCGTCACGTCCTCGGGGCGGCGTCCGCGCTTTTCCGTGTAGCGCGCGGGCGCAAGGCCGAAGGCGTCGATCCGGCCATGGCTGGCATACGTGTAGGTGCCGACGAACGGCAGCGGCACGGAGACGACCATCTCGTAGTCGTCGCCCTCGCTGGCCCAGTGGATCGTGCCCGGCGCGTTTTCCACACCGTTGTAAAAGGTGTTGTAGTGGAGATCGCCCGAGGGTGGTACCGAGAAGCGTGCGCCCGCGCTCGCAACGCTAGCCGCGGTCGGGGCGGCGGCGTTCGTCGAGTTCGCCGTATCGCGACCGGCGGCGCGGCCAGGCGTCGTTGCGTCCGCATCCGTTGCGCGCGCCGCTTCGGTCGCCGGCGGCGCGCTCGGAACGGGCGCGAGCGCGTGCAGCACCGCCATCTGCCGCCCCTGGCTACGCTCGCTGCGCTCGTGCGCCGGAGCGGCGCTGCGCTCGCGTGCCGCGCGGGCGATCGGCTGCGCGGTCAACAACGCGACCTGCACCGGCGGTTTCACGACTTCGGGCGCGAACGTATCGCGATGCTCCGCGAACCAAAGCAACGCCGCGCCGTGCAGTGCGATCGTCGCGCCCAGCACGAGGCCCCACCTTAAAGCGCGCCCGCGGGGCTTGCTGCTAGGGCGATCGGCGTCAAGGGCGTCGGAAACCAAGATGTACGACATAGGGGCAAGCTCGATCATGGCCAAAACGGCCTCGCGGCGAGCGGCGAAAATGCGTCACTCATGAATGGCAGACAACGACGATGATGCCTGCAAATGGCCAAGCCTGCCGGGTGCGGATCCAACGGCGGCTTTGACCGCCGTCGCGCGCCGGGACCGCGGCCACGGCGCTAGCGCGCGGTTTCGCTGTAGCCGAGCTCGTACGACAGGCGCTGCGCGCATGCCTTCAGTTCGACCGCGATCTGGCCATCCCATGACAGGTCGAACGCGCCTTCGTGCCCGAGCGCGATCAGCCCCAAGTCAAGGTCGCCCGAGGCGTCGAACACGGGCATGCAGAAAGCGTGAATCGTCGGCAGCAGCATGCCTGCCACGCGCGCTGCGCCGTTCACGCGCACTTCGTCGAGCGCGCGTTCCACTTCCGCCTCGCTGCGCGGCCCGCTCGTATGGGCCGAGCGGCGCGAGTCGGCGAGCTCGCGCTCGATCATCGGCTGGGTCTTGCCGCGAGGCAGATAGGCGGCGAACAGCAGGCCCGTGGCCGATCCGAGCAGCGGCATGACGTCGCCGAGCTTGAGCGATGCTTTTGCCGGATGGCTCGACTCCATCCAATGGACGACGGTCGGCCCGAGATTGCCCCAGACGGCGATGCCCACCGTGATGTCGAGCCGGTCGCGCAGCTGCGCGAGGGCGAGTCTCGCGAGTTTGACGCCATCCACGCGCGCAAGCCGCGCGAGTCCCATTTGCAGCGCGAAACCGCCGAGCTCGTAACGTCCCGAAACAGGATCTTGCGCGACCACGCCAAGGCGCGAGAAGCTCACGAGGTACCGATGCGCCTTCGCGGGACTCATCTGCGCCTGCTTCGCCAGATCGCGCAACATCATCGCCCGCGGCTCCTTCGTCAAGACGTCGAGCAAGCGAAACCCCACTTCGATCGATTGGATCCCGGAGCGGGCCTTCTCTTCGCCGTCGCCTTCCGCCGCTTCATCCAGCGCATCGAGCGAATCGCTTGGCGTGGGATCGGGTGTGTCGGGCGAGCGGGGAGAGGGCGCGGACATGGCAGGGGGATACCGGAAAAAGGCCAAACGGCGGATAGTGGCGATAAACAGCGGGACCGGCGAGCGCGACGCACGAGCCGCGGGCCGAGGCGGGTTTCGGCGCGGCGGGCGAGTGAGAGGCGCACGACGTTCACCATCGTAAAATACATCCCCTCTATCGTCATCTCACGGCTCCGATCTTCTCACATGAAACTCGCCACGCTCAAAGACGGCTCGCGCGACGGTCAACTGATCGTCGTCTCGCGCGACCTGCGCACGGCCGCGATCGCCGATGCGATCGCGCCGACCTTGCAGCGCGCGCTCGACGATTGGCCCTTCTATGCGCCGCAACTGGTCGAGCTTTACGATGCGCTCAATCAAGGCCGCGCGCGCAATGCCTTCGCGTTCGAGCCGAAAGACTGCATGGCCCCGCTGCCGCGCGCCTTCCAGTGGGCGGACGGCTCTGCCTACGTGAATCACGTCGAGCTCGTGCGCCGGGCGCGCGGCGCGCAAATGCCGCTCGAGTTCTGGACCGATCCGCTGATGTACCAAGGCGGCAGCGACGACTTCCTCGGCCCGCGCGAGGACATCGTGTGCGCATCCGAAGCGTTCGGCATCGACTTCGAAGCCGAAGTGGCGGTCGTCACCGCCGACGTGCCGATGGGGGCGACGCCCGAGGCCGCGCTCAAGGCCGTGCGCCTGCTCATGCTCGTGAACGACGTGTCGCTGCGCAATTTGATTCCGGCCGAACTCGCCAAGGGCTTCGGCTTTTTTCAAAGCAAGCCGGCCACAGCGTTTTCGCCCGTGGCCGTGACGCCCGACGAGTTGGGCGGTCACTGGCGTGAGGGCCGCGTGGAGCGCCCGATGATCGTGCATTGGAACGGCAAGAAAGTCGGACAGCCCGATGCCGGCGTCGATATGGTGTTCCACTTCGGGCAACTGATCGCGCACGCCGCGAAGACGCGCAACCTGCGTGCGGGTACGATCGTCGGCTCGGGCACGGTATCGAACAAGGACGAAAAGCGCGGCTACTGCTGCATCGCCGAGAAACGCTGCTTGGAGACGATCGCGAACGGCGAGCCGCAGACCGAGTTCATGCAGTACGGCGACATCGTCAAGATCGAGATGTTCGACGAGGCGGGCAAGTCGATCTTCGGCGCGATCGAGCAATCGGTCGCGCCGCTCGAGGCGGCATAAGCGCTCGGCGGGCCGCGCCGGGTTTGGCCCGATGCGCGCTCGTGCGCGCGGGCCTACACTGGCATCGATCGTGCGCCGGGGCGCATATCCGCATCCCCGATTTTCGAAGTTTCTTTTCCGACCGAACACGAGCCGATCCGGATGACCGACACCACGAATCTCGGCGATCTATCGCCCTACGCCCACTATCGATCGCTGCGTTTGCGGCGTCATTCCCACGGCGTGCTCGAAGTCGTCATGAGCGGCGAGGGCATGAACAAGAGCGGCCTCGCCGCCGCCGACGAGCACATGCATCGCGAACTCGCCGACATCTGGCGCGACATCGACCGCGATCCGCATACGCGCGTGGCCGTGATTCGAGGGGAGGGCAAAGGCTTTTCGGCCGGTGGCGATCTGGGGCTCGTCGAGCAGATGGCCGATCGCTTCGATGTGCGCTCGCGCGTTTGGCGCGAGGCACGCGATCTCGTCTACAACGTCATCAATTGCAGCAAGCCGATCGTCTCGGCGATGCACGGCCCGGCGGTCGGCGCAGGCCTCGTCGCCGGGTTGCTGGCCGACATCTCGATCGCGGCCCACGACGCGCGCATCATCGACGGGCACACGCGGCTCGGCGTGGCGGCCGGCGATCATGCCGCCATCGTCTGGCCGCTCTTGTGCGGGATGGCCAAAGCGAAGTATTACCTGTTGCTGTGCGAGGCCGTGAGCGGCGCCGAGGCCGAGCGCATCGGCCTCGTTTCGCTGGCGGTCGATCCGGATCAATTGCTGCCGAAGGCGTTCGAGGTGGCGTCGCGGCTCGCGCTTGGGTCGCAAAGCGCCATCCGCTGGACCAAGTACGCGCTCAACAATTGGCTGCGCATGGCCGGGCCCACCTTCGATACGTCGCTCGCGCTCGAATTCATGGGGTTTTCCGGCCCGGACGTGCGCGAGGGGATTCGTTCGTTGCGCGAGCGGCGTGCGCCCGATTTCCCGGGCGGCGATGATCTCTCCTGATGCCTTGCGCCAGCGCGTCCTCACCCATCTTCAGCTATCTTCACCTTCATCGCTCACAAGGGGCACTCGATGACCGACACCACCGGCGGCACGCCGCCTTTCCCGGGCTTTCCGGGTTTTCCGCCCGCCGAAATGCTCGACAAGATGTGGGACATGATGCGCATGACGCCGTTCGGCGCGGCGTTCCCCGGCATGCAGCCGGGCACGGCGCAAGGCTTCGCTTCGCCGCTCACCGCCATGTCGGAGATGATGTCGCCGCTCATGAACGTCGAGGAGCTCGACAAGCGCATCACGGACATGCGCGCCGTCGAGCAATGGCTCAAGCTGAACCTGAACATGCTGCAGTCGGCCATTCAGGCGCTCGAAGTGCAGCGCGCGACGCTCGCGACGCTGCGTGCCTTCGGCGCGTACGCGCAGGACGCGATGGCGCAGCCGGCCGAAGGCGCAAGCCAGGCCGGTGCGCGCGCGAGCGGCGCATCGCCGTGGAGCGCCGCGGCCAGCGGGGCCGAGGCGAGCGCGGAGCGGGCCAAGGGCGCGAGCGCATCCGCGGATGCCCAATCGCCGGGAGCCCAGGCAAGCACGGAGGCAGCGGCCGGAGAGGGGGGCCCGGGCTTCGACCCGTCCGCATGGTGGAACTTGCTGCAATCTCAGTTCAACCAACTCGCCGCCTTCGCCATGACGCAACCGGGCGCGGGCGCGAATGCCGGCGACGAGGCCACAGCGAGCGCAGGCGCAAAGAAGAAGACGACAGGCGCCGCGGCGCGTGGGGCGAAGCGCGCGGCCGGCGGGGCTTCCACGGCGAGCGCCAAACCGGCGGCCAAGCGCGCGCCCGCTCGCAAGAGCGGCGCGACCCCCGCTGCCGGGTCGGGCGGCGGCGGGGGGCGCAGCGAAAAATGAGCGTCGCGCGTAAGCACGCGTTGTGCAGCGCGGCGCGCTCGTCGTGTTCGTCGTGTTCGTCGCGGCCGCGGCACGCAACCTGCGAGGCGAAGCTGATGCTCTTTCCCACCGATCGCTCGCCGTGAAGCTCGCGTTGGTCCTGATGGGTGGCGGCGCGCGGGCCGCCTACCAAGCCGGTGCGCTCAAGGCGCTCCAAGAGATTGCGCACGAGTTGGCGCCGAACCGGCGCGCGAGTCCGTTTACGATCGTGTGCGGCACGTCCGCGGGCGCCATCAATGCCGCGTCGATTGCTAGCCACGCAGACGACTTCGAATTGGGCGTGCACCGGCTGATCGATTTCTGGTCGAACATCCGCGCGGAGCAAGTCTACCGCACCGATTGGCGCGGCGTGGCCGCGGCCGGCGCGCGCTGGCTCGCGGCGATGAGCTTCGGCTGGGCGGTGCGGCGCTCGCCGCGGGCGCTGTTCGACAACAGCCCGCTGGCCGAATTGCTGCACGAGGCGCTCGATTTTCCGCGCATCGGCGAAATGCTCGATTCGCACGCATTGCATGCGTTGTCGGTGACGGCGCTCAGCTACTCGAGCGGCCGGCACATGACGTTCTACCAAGGCGAGGAGCCGATCCAATCGTGGCGACGCGCCCAGCGCGGCGCGCGCATGGTGGCGCTTACGCCGGAGCACTTGCTCGCGTCGGCTGCGATCCCTTATTTGTTCCCGGCAGTGCCGCTCGAACTGGACGGCCGCACGGAATATTTCGGCGACGGTTCGATCCGGCAAACCGCGCCGCTGAGTCCCGCGATCCACTTCGGGGCGCATCGGATCGTCGTGCTGGGCGCGTCGGCGCCCAGGCCCGAAGTGCCGGCCGCGGCCGGCATCGAAAGCGGCTACCCTTCCCTGGCCCAGATCGGGCAGCAAGTGCTGGCCAGCGTCTTTCTCGATTCGATCGGCGCCGACATCGAACGCATCGACAACATCAACCGCATGATTTCGTACCTGCCGCAGCACGTCGAGCCCGAGAGCGCTTGGCGGCATGTCGAAGTCCTGCCGATCGCGCCGAGCGAGCGGATCGAAATTCTCGCGGCGCGCCATCTGAAGCGGTTGCCCGTCACGGTGCGCGGCTTGCTCGGCGCCGTCGGCGGCAATCGTGCGGCGGGCGCGTCGTTTGCGAGCTACTTGCTGTTCGAAGCCGAGTTCGCCGCCGAACTGCTCGAGCTCGGTTTTCGAGACACTCTGGCCCAGCGCGAGCGGTTGGCCGAGTGGATCGGCGCGATGCTCGAAGGGGGCGAGGTGGGCGCTGCGCCCGGTGCGGCGCAGGGCGTCCGCGCACGCGAGACCGAGGCTCACGCCGATATCGAGCGCACGAACGACGATAGCTGAGCGAGGCCCAAAGCGTTGTGGCGGCGCGTCGGCGGGCCTTTCGCGGCCGGCGGCGTCAGCCGCGCATGCTATCATTCCAAAGATTTCGATCCGTGGGCGAATAGCGAAAAACCATGATCGCGGCAGGTCGTTGCGCCGCCGTCCGCCGGACACCGAAAGCGGCGCGGAGCGCGGCGCCGTGTTCGATCATCGTCAAGGCGCTTTGCGCCAGCCGGCGCCTTCAGTCATGCGCGAAGGCGTCGCCGCACGGGCGGCCTTGAGTTCGATCAATAAACGGACGCAATCGCCGCGTAAGATGCCGGTTTTCGCCGCGCACGCGGGTGGGACATACGCGCACGCACGCGCGCGGCAATAGTCATACGAGTTGCAATGGGCAGACCAGGGGCGGGACCTATGAACACCATGCTTTATCCGGAACTTTACAAATCGCTCGAATCGGTCCGATGGGATATGGAGAAGGACATTCCCTGGGACAAATTCGACGCGTCGCTGCTGACCGACGAGCAGGCGACGACGATCAAAATGAACGCCATCACCGAATGGTCGGCGCTGCCCGCCACGGAGATGTTCCTGCGCGACAACCATCACGACAGCGATTTTTCGGCGTTCATGAGCGTTTGGTTCTTCGAGGAGCAAAAGCATTCGCTGGTCTTGATGGAATACCTGCGCCGGTTCAAGCCCGAGATGGTGCCCACGGAAGCGGAACTGCACGCGGTGCGCTTCGTATTCGACCCGGCGCCGCCGCTCGAGACGCTGATGCTGCATTTCTGCGGCGAGATCCGCCTGAACCATTGGTATCGCCGTGCCGCCGAATGGCACACCGAGCCCGTGATCAAGCACATCTACGAGACCATCTCGCGCGACGAAGCGCGTCATGGGGGCGCCTATCTGCGTTACATGAAGAAGGCCATGACGAACTTCGGCGACGTGGCGCGCGCGGCCTTCGCGAAAATCGGCGTGCTGATGGCGTCGGCACGTCGCACGGAAAAGCCGCTGCACCCCACGAACCTGCATGTGAACCGCGATCTGTTCCCGCGCGACACGATCCAATCGCGGCTGCCGGATCCCGAATGGCTCGAGCGCTGGCTCGACGAGCAAATCCGCTTCGACGACGGTTGGGAGAAAAAGGTCATCGAGCGCATCTTGCATAACCTGTCGCTGCTGTTCGAGCGCACGTTCACGACGGCTCAGGAATTGAACCGCTATCGCAAGGAAGTCACGGCGCGCTTGCAGCCGCCGGCGGCGGCCGAGCAGCATCAGCCCGCTTGATTTGCTCATGACCGCTGCTGTTCCCGTCTCGTTCGAACGCAAGATCGTCACGCGTGAGGCGCTCGCTGCGCGGCGCGATGCGCTCATCGCGCCGGTCGTTTTCACGAACGGCGTCTTCGATATTCTCCATCGCGGTCACGTGACTTACCTCGCGCGTGCGAAGGCGCTCGGCGCTTGCTTGATCGTTGGCGTCAACAGCGATGCCTCGGTGCGCGAGCTAGGCAAGGGGGACGATCGGCCGATCAATCGCGAGGACGACCGGATGGCGCTGTTGGCCGCGCTGGAGAGCGTCGATTGGGTCGTGCGGTTCGAAGAGCGCACGCCCGTCGAGTTGATTCGAGCGTTGCGCCCGGACGTGCTTGTCAAAGGCGGCGATTACGACATGGACGCATTGCCCGAATCCGCGCTGGTTCGCGGTTGGGGCGGGCGGGCGTTGGCGATTGCATTCGAGCATCAGCGTTCGACCACCGCGCTGCTCGAGAAGGTTCGCTCGCAGGCGGGGCGCTGCTAGCCTGTCCCCGGGCAAGTCGAACGAGGGCTCCGCAGCGGGGCGCGACGGTGCCGCTAATCGTAATCCGTTACCCTTTCTTTACCCGCCGAGCGGCGCCGCCGCGATTGCGGGCGTTGGGTCAGGGCCGCCGATAACGGGCTGTTCGGCCGCATCGGCTTCCGAGATCGGGCGGATCTTCAGCCACTCGGGATGGACTTGGCGTTCCAGATGATGGGGCTCGCGCGGCCCCGATGCCGGCAGGGGGCCGAACATGCCGCTTGCCAACGCGAAAGCGATCAAATTGGCGAGAAACAAAATAGCGATTAGCCAACGCAACATCGTCGTGTCTCCAATGTCGACACCTACCGGTTCGGGTGTACTTCTTTCTGTTCGCATGGCCGCTCAACGACGGCGCGCACTGTCGTCTGCCGCGATCAACGCAAGCCCCGAGAGCACGAGCGTGTCGTGGCGCGTATGCGGCACGTCGAGCGCGGCGGCCACCTCGTGAGCCGCACCGCCGCCCACGACCAAGCGCACGTCTTGCCGCCACGCGCGACACAGTTCGCGCCAGGCGCGTTCGATGAGCCCCGTTTGCGCCAGTAGCGAGCCGGCTGTCATCGCATGGCGCGTATCAGCGGCGAACCAGTGCTGCGCCAGCGCGTCGCCCACGAGCGTGCGCACCGACTCTGCCGCGAGCGTCGGCAATTGCGCCGTATGCTCGCCCAGTGAGCGCATCATCAGCGACCACCCCGGCGCGATCATACCCCCCACGAAGCGGCCGTCCGCGGTGAGCGCTTCGAGCGTCGTCGCCGTGCCGAGCGTCGCGATCAAGAGCGGCTCGCCCGGGAACGCCGCATGGGCGCCGATGAGCCCAGCCCAACGGTCGCTGCCGAGCCGTTCGGGGGCGCCGTACCCGTTGATCACCCCGCATTGGCGCGCGCATGCGCGCACGAACGTGCGCGGCAAGCCCGGCCACTGCGCATCGAGCAGCGCATGAAGGCGCTGCTCGACGGTGTCGCCCGCGACGTTGGAAATCCACGCCGCGCTCGGCCGCGGCAGGGCGTCCCACTCGGCTGCGGCCGCCTTCGAATCGCTCGCTCGCTCGCTCGGAGCGGGCGTAGCGGCGGCTCGCCCCTGTACCTCAGGATGCGCGCTCGCGGCGCCTGCGTGCCGCTCGCCGTCTTCGCTTTGCGGCCCGTGCGCGAACACGCCGTTGTCGAGAAAAGCGCCGCTCGGGTCGGCGAGCGCCCACTTGACCCGGCTATTGCCCGCGTCGATCAGCAGGAACGGCGCACCACCGTTCATGGCGCGTCCGAGGCAAGCCGCAGCGAGACATCGCCCGTCGCGATCGCTTGCACGCCGGTGTCGGTCGACAGCAGCAACTGGCCCGAACCGTCGACGCCCGTCGCGATGCCGCGCGCCAGTTCGGCGCCTTTGTCCAGTAGCACGACTTCGCGATTCGCATACGCGTGATGGGCGTTCCAGCGGTCGGCGAACGCGGCGAAACCGTGAGTGCCGAAGCGCTCGATCATGTCGGTCAGCGCTTTGACGACGACGGCCAGCGTATCGGTCAGATTCGCGTTCGGCAGCGCCTGCGAAAGCGCGGCCGGTTGCGTGGGGCGTGTTTGGGCCGGAACCTTGGCCGCAGCGGCGTCGAGTTCGGCTTCGAGCGCTTCGTCGCGGCGCACGTTGATGCCGACGCCGATGACGACCGCGCTGGCCCTATCCGTGCTCCAAGCCGTCTCGATCAGGATGCCCGCGAGCTTCCCGCCGTCGAGCAGCACGTCGTTCGGCCACTTGAGCGCGAATCGCTCGGCTTCGGCGGGAGCCAGGCGCGCGAGGCTTTCGACGACCGCGACGCCCGTGGCCAAACTGAGGCCGGCGAGCCCCGCGAGCGGCCGCGGCAATACGCCGGCAAGCGAAAACGTCAAAGCGTGCCCGGGGGTTGTCCGCCAACTGCGGCCTTGCCTTCCGCGCCCCGCTGTTTGCTGGTACGCCGCGCGCACCGCATGGACGCCCCAAGCGGCGCGCTCGCGCGGCAACGCCTTCATGCGCGCCATGAGGTCGCTGTTGGTCGAGGCTGTCTCGTCGACGATCTCGAGCGTGTCGGCCGCGATCGCGCCGGCCGCGCCGGCGCGTGCTCGCTCGCGATCGATGCGCCAGTCGTCGGACCGGCTATCGGCTGCGGCGCCTGGGCCCGGAGGAGAAAAGGGGGTATCGGTCATGGCTGTATTGTAGTGAAGGCCGAGCGCCCCGGGTCGCCAAGCGCACGGCGCGCCCGCGCGGCGATGCGAGATTGCGCCTTCTCGCGGCCCGTGGGTCAGCGCGCATGGGGTGGGCTCGCCTCCCGCTACAATGCAATGGCCCCAGTCCCGTTCAACGTCAGGAAACGCCTTCCTTGGACTTCGACACCCCGCCCGGCCTGCAGATCGACACC